>Ga0181529_10004043_pt1 | contig 16173 bp, 5 predicted proteins | sample PEATcosm2014_Bin_36_FD_119763 | JGI IMG/M metagenome (GOLD analysis project Ga0181529, IMG submission 119763) | Peatland microbial communities from MTU Mesocosm Facility, Houghton, MI, USA - PEATcosm2014_Bin10_30_metaG | ecosystem: Environmental > Terrestrial > Soil > Wetlands > Peat | place...
CCTGGACCGAGGTGATCGTTTGCCGGTCCGCGCCTTGCGCCTCGGCACTGACCGCGGCCAGCCGCAACTCGGGCGGCAGGGCTTCAGGAACGGCCGGCGCGTCGGAAAACCGTGTTTTCAGCGCCATCAGCACCGTCGCCGTATCGTGGCAGTCGGGATAGAAGACGTTGGCATATGCCAAGCACCATCCCCCCGGCTCTGCGTCGACTTTTTGCGCCCCATCGGCAGGCCGCGTAATCTGCCGTCCCAGCAACCAGTCGATCGCCGCATGGAGCGCCGCATGATCGGGCCGCAGCCCACTGGCCGCCAGCGCCCGGACCGCCATCGCGGTATCCAAGACGGGCGACCGACAAGGCTGGATCCGCGTGGTGCCGGACTCTTCATCTTCCAGCGCCAGATTCTGCAACTGCCGCTGACAATATTGAACTTCGGCGCTGTTGTCCGGATAGCCCAGGCACTTCAACGCCACCATGCTCCAAACGATAAAGGGATGCATCGCTCCCAGGCCATCGCTCTGGTCGAACCGGCTGATCATCCACTGTTCGGCGGCAGCCAGGGCTTTATGCCGCCATGGCAATAGCCGACGGCGCTGACACCATTTGCTAAACCGGTCGAACGCATGAAAGAAATAGTCCCGGTTCAGCAGCCCCGTTCCGCCCGGCAGACCGGGACAACGCGGCAGCGGCCACTCCTCGGGCTCGCGCAAAAACAATTCGCGGATCCCCAAACGCGGCTCGATCCGCCGCACCGGCCGCCGTGCCGAGATGATCGATAAGGGCACCATCATCGTCCGCGACCAGGCGCTAACGGCGTAGAGGTTTGCGGGCAGCCACTTCGGCAAGAGCACGATCTCCGGCGGGATGGCCGGACATTGTTCGTAAGAAATTTGGCCGAGCAGGGCCAGATAATAGCGCGTGACGCTGTTGACCGCGTCGGCTCCCCCGTGGGCGAGGATGGCCGCACGGGCCCGCCGCATGTACTCATCGCTCGGATTGTGACCGGCCAGTTTCAGGGCGAAATAGGCCTTCACGCTCGCACTGACATCGAGCTGGCCCTCAGGGCACATGGCCCAACCGCCTTCCGCGAGTTGCTGATCCACCAAGTAGGCTGCACATCGCTGGGCCAAGTCGGTGTCTTCGTGACCGAAGAACGCCAGCAACAGGATCGTTTCACTCTCCAAGGTGGAGTCGCCTTCGAGTTCCGCGCACCACGAGCCATCGGGCGTCTGTTGGGCGAGGAGCCAACAACGCGTGCGATGGATGGCCCGCCGCACGGGCGAGCTCAGCGACTTAGCCTTTGCGACTCGTGCCGAGGCAAGTTCGGTGGAGTCATCCCCCCTATCCTTAGGGAGGCCGCAGACTCTTTGGCTCGACCCCATGAGGCCCCTCCAGGCGTCCAACGCGGTCTTCCCTGACGTGCCGCCCAAGAAAGAGGGCGAGCAGGGGGGTAGCTTATGCAATTCGCCCCCAACAGACAATAGCAATCACTTGCGAAAACCGGCATAAATCGCATGGTTTGAGCCTCCGATTCAGAGCCTGCGCGAATCCTTGTAGACGCGTGAAACGGATTATCAAGCGTTGGGGCGGGTGCTTTTCACGCACCCTTGACGCTGGCAAGAGCGAACCCCACCCAATTCATCGGTGCGAAAACGTCCCGCAACTTGCGCCGAAGGCAGTCCGCGCAAACAGTTCACCATTTGAGTTTGCCGCCTGTTTCGTGGCATTGCAGTTACCCACCCGGAGGGTTCTGGGAATTAAAAACAGAAAAAATCACTCCGTAGCGACAAATCTCTAGCAATGGAGGGCCGGTTTGGATTAGTATAGGGGTTATGGTGGTTTTTATGAGTCAGGCAATCTAGCTCACCCCAAAGTGGAGGCAGCGTTCTGTGACATCGCTATGTTGGCAGCCTACCTGTGCATGCGCGCAGCATGTTCGGCGCGCATGGGTTTGGGCAGGTGCGATTCTACTGTTTGCTGCACCCGCCTTGGGCGACACCATCGGTGCCGCCGGTTACAGCAGTTGGCAATGGCATGGCGTGTCCTGGTCGCCACCTTCTGGCGGCGTACCGATGACCGTGCCCATGGCTTCGGCGAGCGCCGTCCCGATGGCCGTAATGTCTACTGCGACGTCGGATCCGAGCCCGGTGTTCGGCGTTTCAACGGTTGGCGGAGGATCCGTCGGCAGCTTTAGTTACAGCTCTTGGCAATGGCACGGGATCTCACGCTCCGGTTCGTCAGCATCAACAGCAACTAGCTACAGTGCTGTGTCGCCGGTGTTCTCGAATTCGGGAGATCCCTTCGTCAGCGACAATGGAACAGCCAGTTTGTCTGGCTACGCGTACGTCGACACCAACAGCAACCAAAAGATGGATTCGAGCGACTGGGCGATTGCCGATGCCACGATCACGCTAACCGAGGACGGCAGCAGTACCCCCTTTGCTTCCGTTCTTAGCGGCCACGACGGCTCTTACAGTTTCGCTGGCCTGGCCGCCGGCAAATACACGCTAACCATGGTGACGCCAACCAACCATCCGGGACAAGACAGCGGTCAGTCGCGCGCGATTCTCGACGCAAGCGGACAACTCGTCAACCTTACGGACACGGTCGGACAGAATGCTTATGTCGGCATTGCGTTGGGGGACGGCTACACGGGTACGAATTTCAATTTCGCCGAGTTGACGTATCCCGGCGTTTTGATCTCCAAGGCCATGTTGCTGGGCAGTTCGCCCCCCGTGATCCACACCAATGATGTCGTCCCTGCCATCCCCGTGCCCGAGCCTAACGCACTAGTCTTGCTCACCGTTGTCGGGTTGTATTATTCCGCAATGGGCTGGCGCCGTTACCGTAAACGGCAGACCTGACGCGCGCCGAACCGCCGCGTGTGATTGCTCGCATTTGTCACAACACGCGGAAAAACGCGACCGGCATGCCAGGTGAGCAAAGTGTTAAGCTGCCTCCACCGTTCGGGTTGGCGACTTGCTGGAACGGCTAGGCGGTTTTCCGCCATCGAAACCTCTCAGAATCGGCGTTCCACGCCCACGTTGATGCCTTGCGCCCAAAAAGACGTCGCCTGTCCCGGAAACTGCGGGAAGGGCAGACCGCTGTTCGGCGCGAAAGCCGGATTCGAGGGTATGTTGCGCGGGTCGATCTGCAGATCGATTTGATCGCCAGACCGCCACACGGATCCCCAGAACAGCAGGTTGTAGCCCAGGTACGCCCGCCAGTGGCAACTCAACTGGTAGCCCAACTCCAGGCCCAACTGCGGAATCACCGTAAAGACGTCTTGTTGGAAGGTGCCGCTATTGGTGTTCGTCGCAAACACCCCGGAGTCGAAGGCCGTCGTCCCGTCCGTGGTGGTCTTGATCGTCTGGCCATTGATGTTGGCGGATTGATGCGTATTACCCATGGCAAGCTTGGTGAGAATCTCCAGCGACCATCGCTGGCGGTATATCTTGGTCCGTAAGCCGAGTTCGCTGCCGTAGAAATCGTTGCGGGCGCTGAAGTTGTCGTGGATGTCGAACTGGGCGAACGGGTTGACGTTTTGCGGGGTCTCGTGAATCGATACGCTGTCGCCGAGGTTGTAGTATCGAAAGCCGACCAACAGGTCGGTTCGGCAGCAATGCAGCATCGGCACACAGCAGCTTGCGCACGGGTTGGCACAGGAATCGCCCGAGTCGCCGCACGAATCGCAACATGAATCGCAGGAGCACAAGTTGTAAGTCATCGCTACGCCGGCCGATTGGAAATAGTCCTTGGCAGTGACCGAGATTGACCCCGAGGCCAAGCCAGGAAAAGCCACGTTCTCTGTGTCCGGTGCATTGGTCAGGAGATTGAAGAAGGGGCGGGTGAGGATCGGCGTGCCGGTGGAGAACTGGCTGAAGTTGGCGGATTGCCCGCCAAGCCCCAAGTAGTCGAACTCGGCACTCCAAGCATGACGGCAATCGAGCCAAAAGCCCAACGTCGTGCGAAAGCCCGACCGGCCACCGTCGTTAACAACGTTGTCGCCGAACAGCACGGTGGAACTGGGATTGGTGGTAGTGCCGGTAGTGACCAACGGGGGCAGGTTCATGCCGCTGGTCCACCACATCACGTAGTCTGCGCGCAGCCAAACTCGTCCCGGCGGACTGCACACCTGGAGGCCGCAGAAGTCGGCGCACTGCCCTTCCTCGCCCGACGCGCAAGGCGCTTCGTCCTGGACGACAGTTGCTGGCGATTGACCGTTGGCAAGCGGCTGAGTCGCCGAGGAGGACGGCTCTGGGATGGGTTGGATATACTCGGGGCTGTCGGCGGCATAGATGCGCCCGGCCCCCGCCCACAATGCCCCACCCACAAATAAGACTCCCAGAATAGCAACCTTGCGACTCGTGACGTTCATAATTCCCCCCCCAGGGTCACTGAACTTGTCCGGCTAGCATGACTTTGCCGGATATAACGGTAGTTACTTTTTTAACGAATCGGCTGATTATCCGGGTGGCATTAACTTTAACGGACAGGCTTCCAGGCTGGCCCGTAGCATGGGAAGGCGACGGGATATAGAGAGACATGGTTCGCCATGCAACGGCCACGTACTGGGCCACCTCCGGGTCTTTTCTGTCTGCATGCCACCAGAATGATTAAGAAGCGACCAGACCAATAGGGTTACGCTGGTCTACGTGCTCGGGCTGCTAGCGGCGATGCTGGCGGGGGAAGACCCCGAAATCGCGGCTCTTAGCGAGGCAATCGCCTGTTTCCCACGGAGATTTTGATAGAATACTATGTTTCGACCCATTTCCTCCGCCGCGTTGCCATCGTTCATGCCCGCCTCCGACATCCTTATCCGCGGCGCCCGAGAGCACAACCTGCAAAACGTCGACCTGTTGTTGCCCCACAACCGGCTGATTTGTTTTACCGGCGTGAGCGGATCAGGGAAGAGTTCGCTGGCGTTTGATACCTTGTACGCCGAAGGTCAGCGGCGGTACGTGCAGAGTCTGTCCAGCTTCGCTCGGCAGTTTCTCGGACAAATGCCTAAGCCCGACGTGGATCTGATTAGCGGGCTGAATCCGGCCATCTCCATCTCGCAGAAGACGGGCGGGCAAAGCCCTCGTTCCACCGTCGGCACGATTACCGAGATTTACGATTATTTGCGGGTGTTGTACACCCGGGTAGGCGCAGGGCATTGCCCGCAGTGCGGCCGACCGATTACGGCCCAAACCCGCGAGCAGATCATCCAACGCATTCTGGCTCTTCCACCGGGCAGTCGCTTTCTCCTGCTGGCGCCGTTGATCCGTGGTCAGAAAGGGGAGTATCGCGACCTTTTCGTCGACTTGCTGAAGCAGGGATTTGTCCGTGCCCGGGTTGATGGGCGTGTCGCCCGCTTGAGCGACGACTTGCGACTGGACCGCCAGATGCGACACAACATCGAGGTCGTGATCGACCGCTTGGTGGCCGGGCCGAAAGTCCGCCCGCGGCTGGCCGAGGCCGTGGAACTGGCCTTGCGACTGGGCGAAGGAAATCTCATGGTGGCGATGGAGGAGCGCGAGGAGAGAGGAGAGGGGAGAGGGGAGGGGCAGGAAGAACCAAGAGCGAAGAACAAGGAACTTCCGCACGAATCAGGAAGCGAGCCGCCAGATTCCCTCTCGCCTGCCCCGTCTCCTCTCTCCCCTCTGCTGCTTTCCGCCCACTATGCCTGTACCCATTGCAACTTGAGCTTCGAGCCGCCCAGCCCGCAGTTGTTTAGCTTCAACAGCCCGCAGGGTATGTGCTCCGATTGCGGTGGCCTGGGGCAGATTTACACGTTTGATCCGGGGCGGCTGATTTCCGACGCCAGCCGTTCCTTTCAGCAAGGCTGCATCGAGCTGGTGGGATCATGGCGTGAAATGGGCCGCTGGCGACGACACATTTACCGCGGTGTGGCCGAAATGTTGGAACGGAAATATGGTTTACCCAGCGGCACGGTCTTAGAGACGGCGTGGGAGGAACTCGACAGCAAGCTACAAAACGCCTTGCTCTGGGGCACCGGCGACGAGCACGTTACTTTTACGTGGCGCAATGGGCCATCGGGCCACAAATGGGGCGGCAAGTTCGAGGGCATCATTCCCAAGCTGCTCTCGCAATATCGCACCACCAAGAGCCGACCGCAGCGCCGGCAACTGGAAAAGTACATGTGCATCTTGGGATGCAGCCACTGCCAGGGGACCCGGCTGAATCCGCAGGCTCGAGCGTTTACGGTCACGAGCCGCCAGCCGAAATTCGCCGAGCGCCCCCAGCGCACGCTGCCCGAGGTCTGTGCCTTGGCCGTGTCGGAAGCCGCGGAGTTTTTCGGCGCTTTGGAACTGGATGCGACGGGGCAAAAGATCGCTGTCGAGGTGCTCAAGGAGATTCGCGGGCGGCTGCAATTCCTGACCAACGTGGGGCTCGAATATCTGACCCTCGAGCGTACGGCACCGACGCTTTCCGGGGGCGAGATGCAGCGCATCCGCCTGGCCAGCCAAATCGGCTCCGGGCTGGTGGGCGTGCTATACATTCTGGACGAGCCTTCCATCGGCCTGCATCCGCGCGACAACGATCGTTTGTTGGAAACCCTGGCAAAACTCCGCGACCAGGGCAATACGGTCGTGGTGGTCGAGCACGATGAGGACACGATGCGGGCGGCCGACCACATCGTCGATTTTGGTCCCGGGCCGGGCGTTCGCGGCGGGCACGTCGTCGCCGCCGGGTCAGTCGACCAATTGATCGCCCAGCCGAAAAGCCTGACCGGGCAGTATCTTTCCGGCCAGCGGCGGATCGAAATCCCGCCAAAGCGCCGGCCGCTTGGCAATGCCAAACTAGTCGTCCGCGACGCCACGCACAACAATCTCAAGCAGGTCGACGTGGAGATCCCGCTGGGGGTGTTCGTATGTGTGACCGGCGTTTCTGGCTCGGGCAAGAGTTCGCTGGTCAACGATATTTTGGTCGAGGCGCTGCGGCGCGATCTCAACGCCGGCATCGGCAACCCCGGCGCACACCGCCAGATCGATGGCCTGGAACATCTCGACAAGATGATCGCCATCGACCAGTCGCCGATCGGACGCACGCCGCGGTCGAATCCGGCTACCTACATCAAGGTGTTCGACGAGATCCGCCAGCTCTACACGCAACTGCCCGAATCGAAGGCCCGCGGATACAAGCCGGGCCGATTCAGCTTCAATGTGACCGGCGGCCGTTGCGAGGCCTGCGAAGGGAACGGCTCGAACAAACTGGAGATGGACTTTTTGGCCGACGTGTGGGTCACTTGTCCCGTGTGCGAGGGGCACCGTTTCACCCGCGAAACGTTGCAAATCCGCTACAAGGGCATGTCGATCGCCCAAGTGCTGGAAATGGACGTACAGGACGCGCTGAAGCATTTCGAAAACATCCCCGCCATCTATAACAAGCTTCATACGCTGCACGACGTGGGCTTGGACTACATGAAGCTCGGCCAGCCGTCGCCGACGCTCTCCGGTGGCGAGGCCCAGCGAGTGAAACTGGCCCGCGAATTGACCAAAATGAGCACCGGTCGGACGCTCTATGTATTGGACGAGCCGACCACGGGCCTGCACTTTGCCGACATCCAGTTGTTGTTGAAAGTGCTGCACGCCTTCGTCGACGCCGGCAACACCGTGCTGGTTGTCGAGCACAACGTCGAGGTCATCAAAACCGCCGACTGGATCATCGATCTTGGGCCTGAAGGTGGCGAGGGGGGCGGGCGGATCGTGGCCCTCGGCACGCCCGAGGAAGTGGCCGGGAAGCAGAGGACAGAGGAGCGGGGAGCAAGGAGAGGGACAATCGCAGCGGCGACCAACCGTGATGGCTTTACGTCCTACACGGGCCAAGTATTACACAAAGTATTGGGCAACCACTCTCCTGGTCCCTCGTCCCTCGTCCCTCGTCCTCCGTCCCGCGTTCCCGAGCCCGCCTCTTTCGCCCGCCTTATTAAGGTCCGCGGCGCCCGGCAGCATAATCTCAAGGGGATCGACGTCGATATTCCCCGCGACCAGCTTACAGTGTGCTGCGGGCCGAGCGGATCGGGAAAGACTTCGCTGGCCATGGACACGGTCTATGCCGAGGGTCAGCGGCGGTACGTCGAAAGCCTCAGTGCCTACGCCCGGCAGTTCGTCGGCCAAATGCAGAAGCCGAAGGTCGATCACATTGAGGGCCTGTCGCCGGCGGTGGCCATCGAGCAAAAGCATTCCGGCCACACCCCCCGCAGCACGGTTGGCACGGTCACGGAGATTTACGATTACCTGCGGATTCTCATGTCGCGACTGGGCCAGCCACATTGTCCGGCGTGCGACGTACCTATCGGCAGCCAATCCGTGGACGAGATCATCGCCAAAATCATGGCTCACCCGGCGGGGACGAAGCTGTACGTGATGGCGCCGCTGGAAATCCACGTCGGCGAGCATTACGAGACGTTGTGGGAGGAAACCCGCGCGTCGGGCTACGTGCGGATTCGTGTCGACGGCCAAACCTACTCCATCGATCAACTGCCGCAGATCGACCGGCGGCGAAAACACGACGTCGAAGTGGTAATCGACCGGGTGACGATTCGCCCCGACGCCCGCTCGCGGATTGCCGGCAGCGTGGAGAACGCCCTCTCGTTGGGCCGTGGCGTGCTGCGCGTGGTGTATCCCGCCGCGGACGTACCGGAGCCCCAATGGGCGGTCGAGACACACAGCCAGCACTTCGTTTGCGATCACTGTGGGCGGAGTTTCGAGCCGCTGTCGCCGCACAATTTTTCCTTCAACAGTGTCTTGGGTTGGTGCCCGGCGTGCGAAGGCTTGGGCACGCAAACCGGCACGAATCCGGCCGCCTTGCTGCGCGATCCCAAGCTTACGCTCGCCCAAGGCGCCGTGGCGCTGTGGCCGAGCGTCGGCAGTCCCATTTTTGCCCTGATGCTGGAGGCCTTCTCACGCGGCACGGGCATTCCCATCAACACGCCATTCGAGGAGCTTAGCGGCCGTCACCGCCGGCTGGTTTTCCAAGGCACGGATCAGCAATGGTTCGAGACGGGGGACGGGGGACGGGGGACGCGAGACGGGGGAATGCCGAATGCCGTTTCCGGTTCCCCGCCCGCCCCCCGCCCCCCATCCCCGATTGCGTTCCGTTTTCAATACAAAGGTCTCTACCCGGCCTTGGAGGAGGCGAGCCGCCTATCGCCTGGCTTTCGCGCCAAATTGGAGCATCTGGTCGACGAGGTCGAGTGTTCCGTTTGCGGCGGCAGTCGGCTGCGCGACGACGCGGCGGCCGTGCGACTACGCGGCCGAACCGTCGACGAGCTTTGCCGCTTGCCGTTGAGCCGTTTGGGGGACGAGTTCCAAAATTGGAAACTCACCAGCGCGGAACGGAAGATTGCCGGTGAGGTGACGCGCGAGATTCGCAACCGGGTGCAATTCCTGCTCGACGTGGGTTTGGACTACCTAACGCTGGCTCGGCCGGCCCCCACGCTCTCCGGCGGCGAGATGCAACGCATTCGACTGGCGGCGCAGGTGGGAAGCGGCCTGTGCGGCGTGCTGTACGTGCTCGACGAGCCGACGGTCGGCTTGCACCCCCGCGACAACGGTCGGCTGTTGAACGCCTTGAAAAAACTGCGTGACCTGGGCAATACGCTATTGGTGGTCGAACACGACCGCGAGGTCGTCCGCAGCGCGGACCAATTGCTCGATTTTGGTCCTGCCGCGGGCCGCTTCGGCGGGCAGATCGTCGCCCATGGCACTCCGGCCCAAGTGGCCGTGCGACGCGGTTCGGTGACGGGCCCCTATCTGTCCGGCGCGAAGGCGATCCCCGTGCCGACCAATCGCAGGGGAGAGAGGAGAGAGGGGAAAGGGACGAGAGGGAGCAAAACACGGAAGTCGACTCGGGACCGAGCAACGGGGACGTCCCCTACTCTTCCCGCTCCTCTCTCCTCTCTCCCCTTCATCCCGCCCAGCGGCTGGCTGGAGGTCGTCGGGGCGCGGCACAACAACCTAAAAAACATTACCGTGCAAATTCCGCTGGGTACTTTCACCGTGGTTACCGGCGTTAGTGGCAGCGGTAAGAGCTCTCTCATTGAGGACGTGTTGTTTGCGTCGCTCGGCCGCACGCTGCATCGGGCGAAGCTGGTCCCCGGCGCGCACGATGCCATTCATGGCGTGGAACTGATCAATAAGGTAATCCGCGTCGATCAGCAGCCGCTCGGGCAGACGCCGACGTCGAACCCGGCCACGTTCACCGGCACCTTCGACCTGATTCGCACGCTCTATGCCCAACTGCCCGAGGCGAAACTGCGCGGCTATACCCCGCGGCGGTTCAGCTTCAACGCGGCCGGCGGACGATGCGAGAAGTGCGAGGGCAACGGGCAACGCCGCATCGAGATGCACTTCTTGCCCGATGTGTGGGTCGAGTGCGATGCGTGCGGCGGCCGGCGTTACAATCCCGAAACGCTCACGGTTCGCTACCATGGCCGTTCGATTGCCGACGTGCTCGATCTGTCGTGCGGCGAAGCCGTCAAACTGTTCGAGAGCATTCCCAAGATTCGCCGTCCCTTGCAGATGCTTTGCGACGTGGGGCTCGACTATGTCACGCTCGGCCAGCCGGCGCCCACGCTGTCGGGCGGCGAGGCGCAACGGGTCAAGTTGGCCGCCGAGCTGGCCCGGCCCGACACCGGCCGCACGCTCTATTTGCTCGACGAGCCGACTACGGGACTGCACTTCGACGACCTGGTCAAGCTGCTCGACGTGCTCAATCGGCTCGTCGATCTGGGCAACACCGTGGTGGTGATCGAGCACAATCTCGACGTGATCAAAACGGCCGACTGGGTCATCGATCTGGGACCCGAGGCGGGCGAAGAAGGCGGCTATGTCGTGGCCGTCGGCACGCCGGAGGATATTGTGAAGGGGTGGGGAACGCGGGAAGCCACAAAGCGGAAAGCAGATGATCTACTCTCCACTGCTCCCTCTCCTCTCTCCTCTCTGCCCTCTCCCCTCGTTTCCCACACGGCCGAAGCGCTGGCCCCGGTACTGGCGGCCGGGCCGTTCGCCGTGCGCAAGGTCTACGATTTTGCGGCCGAGTTGGCCGTACGGCAAGATGATCGCGACATTATCGAGGTCGGCCGTGACGCCCGCATGCCCTGGGAAAGCGATGGCCCACGTTGGCACACGGTCGACCGCGTCGGTCGGACCGGCAATCCGTGCCGCTGGGACGGCCGCATCCTGGCCGAGGTTGTCGAACGCATTCAACAGCAATCCGATCTGTTTGCCGAGACCGATTGGAACTCGCGAAGCGTCGTGGAGATTTGTGCGGTCAAGAAGTCCGACGGCTGGTTTTTCCACGCCATCACTGGCGAAGAGTGGCTGCTCAAGATGAAGTTCCGCACGGCCAGAAACACGTTCCAGCGGGAAGAGTTGGTCGAAACACTCAACCTTAAGCCGTTGAACGACATGCCCGAAGTGCCGCTCTATGGTACCGAGCCGCGGGTGCGGTGCAGGAATCTTCACGGTCCCTGGCAGGAAGTGGAGCTACGAGTCCACGGCTACGAGGAGGTCAATCGCCCGGAGTTTTGGCAGTTCGTCGACCGTGCGGTGGCCGGTTTTGGCAAGTTTACGGAGAAAGTGCAAGAGCGGTCGGACATCCTGCAACCATGGAAGCAACTCGGCCGCACCTGGCACTTTGCCCGGAAGGGTTTTGCGATCGGCAAGAAAATCCAGTGGGAGGTGGAAGTACTGGAAGACTTGATGGAGATGTTGGCCGAAATAGCACCGCAGGGTCAATTTCTGTGGAACAACAAGCAAGTGGTGCCGTTCTACGTGCCAGCGCAACACGAACCTTGGGCCGCCGTGCAGACCAAGAAGCTCGACGCCGTGTATCTGCACCTCTCGGGACCCAAAGGCCGTTTCACGCTGGGGCAAACCACCGAGCTGGGCTACAATCCCGAAATGGACGGCCAACGATCGAACATCGACGTGATTCGGCTGAAGTTTCGCACGCCGGCCGACCTCGCCCGCGGCGACCTGCGCGGGTTTTTGAAGAAACACCTGGAGGCGGTGGAGGGGAAATAGTGGCCGGTGGGCCGTTTTGTAGGGTGGGCCGAGCGCAGCGAGTCCCACCAGAAGCCGTTGTCGGTATGCCGGGGAATTAGTGGTCAATGGTCAATGGCCAGTAGAGGGTCGGGCGGAGAACGCGGAGCATTTGCTATGGAAAATCCCTTGCTGCCAACTCGTTTTCTCTTCCGCTTTTCGGTGCCGTGCCGATACCGCCACCCGTTATGGACAACCAAAGGAGCGCAGTTGGATGACACGTATCGGCTGATCGGTTTGGCGGCACTGGAGGGACAGACCGCATGGGCCGACGTCCGCGCGGCATGGAGCGAGGCGGGATTGGCCTTCCACGTCGGCGTGCAAGGCAAACAGCAGCCGCTGTGGTGCCGTGCCTCGCGGCCAGAGGACAGCGATGGGCTGCAAGTCTGGATCGACACACGGGATGTCCACAACGTTCATCGCGCCGGACGCTTCTGCCAGCGACTGATCTTTCTTCCGGCAGGGGCGGGGCCGCGCCTCGACCAGACGGTGGCCGAAACACTGCCCATTAATCGGGCTCGCGAGCCTTCCGCCCCCATTGCGAAGGGGTTACTGAAGGCCCGTTGCGAGAAGCGTCCCGACGGGTATATACTGGAGGTATTGATTCCCGCCGAAGCCCTGATCGGCTTCGACCCCGCCGAACACCCCAGCCTCGGCTTCACCTACGCCGTCATTGATCGCGAGTTGGGCGCCCAGACCTTCGGCGTCGGCAGCCCTATGCCCTACCAAGAAGACCCCAGCCTGTGGGCGACATTGGAACTGCAACGATAAACTCACCTTAGCCCCGCGGCGTTCGCCAATCGGCCAAACCAATCGGAGGACCCCCACGATGATTCGTGCCGCAATGTCAACTGTGCTCGCGGGCGTGCTGTGCCTGTGTGCTTCCCAAGCCTGGTCTGACGAACTTGTGCTGGCCGAAGACGGTCAGTCGGCCTATCGGATTGTGGTGGCCGACGGCGCCTCGCCTTCGGTCAAACACGGGGCCGCGGAGTTGCAGATCTTTCTCGAACAGATGACCGGCGCGAAGTTGCCGATCGTTTCCGACCAGCAGCCGCAAGGGCCCAAGGAGATCATCCTGGGCGATAACGCCCACCTGCGGGCTTTGCATACGAAGATCGATTTTGCCTCGCTCGGCAAGGAAGGCTATGTGATTCGCACGGTCGGCGACCATTTGCTGATCGCGGGCGGACCGGTGCGCGGCGCGATGTATGGCGTCTACGGCCTCCTCGAAGATCACTTGGGCTGCCGCTGGTTTGCCCCGGGCGTGAGCCGCATTCCGAAGTCGGCACGTCTAGTAATTGGTCCCGTCGACGAACAACAAATTCCCGCCCTCGAGTCGCGCGAACCGTACGTGGCCGATTGCGTTCGTGATGCGGACTGGAACGCGCGAAACCGGGTGAATTCCAGCAACTCCTCGCTCGGCGAGCAGCACGGCGGAAAAGTGAAGTTTGGCGACGGCTTCTTCGTCCACACGTTCAACCGTCTGGTGCCGCCGGAAAAGTATTTCGCCACGCATCCCGAATATTTCTCGCTGGTGGGTGGCCACCGGCAGCAGAAGGATGGGCAGCTTTGTTGCACCAACCCGGACGTGATCCGCATCTGCACCGAAGAGATCCTCAAGGCGATGCGGGCTCAGCCCGAGGCGACCGTGTTTTCCGTGTCGCAAAACGATTGTGGCAACGATTGCCAATGCCCTCGCTGCCAAGAGGTGGCGCGGCGAGAAGATTCGCCGGGAGCGCCCGTGCTGCAAATGGTCAATCGCATCGCCGAGGCGGTGGAGAAGGAATTTCCCGACAAGATCGTGGAGACGCTGGCCTACCAGTGGACCCGTCACCCGCCGAAAGCCATGCACCCGCGACCGAACGTGGTCGTTCGGCTCTGTTCGATCGAGTGCTGCTTCTCGCATCCCTTGGCCACGTGCAGCAGCCCGCTCAACCAGGCGTTTCGCAAGGACATCGAGAATTGGGCGAAAGTTGCTCCACGCCTGTGGGTGTGGGACTACACCACCGATTTCGCCCACTTCCTGCTCCCCTTCCCCAACCACATGGTCATCGGCCCGAACATCCGCTTTTACGTCGCGCACAACGTCAAGGGCATCTTCGAAGAGGACACGAACACTACTTTGGAAAGCGAACTTTGGGCGCTGGATGGCTACCTGATGGCCAAGTGCCTGTGGGACCCGAACTGCGATCCCGATCGGGTAATCAACGAGTTCCTCGCTGGATATTATGGCAAGGCCGCCGAGCCGATTCGCGGCTACCTCGACCTGTTGGCGAAGCATGTCAACACCAAGCAGTTTCACGTGGGCATCTACACGAACCCCGACGCCCCTTTCCTGACCGACGAGCTGCTGACGAAGGCCAACGCCCTGTGGCAGCAAGCCGAAGACCTCACGGCCGGCGAATTGGAAGTCTTGCGCCGCGTGAAGCTCTCGCGGATGAGTCCCGATTATGCCATAGTGGAGCGGGCCCGGTTGCAGGCGCAAAAGAAGTTGCCGGCCAGCCCGGCTATTCAGGCGTTAGGCGCGGCACGCTTCAAACCGTTCATCGAAACGATGAAGAGCAGCTCGCTGACTGGGTTGGCGGAAAGCCAATCCGTCGATAAAGAAGTGTACGCTCGCGATCTGGCCAAGGCCCTGGGGTTGCAGACTGGCAAGTGATGCTGGCTGAGCCAGCGGAACGCATGTTGCAAAAGAAAAATAGCCGGGAGCTAACAGCTCGCGGAGCGAAGACGAGCACACGCAACACGTTGATTGCCCCCGGAGAGGCCGTTGATAATAGCCCAGCGATTCATCGCTGGGTCCCAAGGTCGGCAAAACCAAATTTGTCCCGTAAGGACAACTGAAACCAGGACCACAATGAGGCTTCAATCGTCCGGGGCGAGGCAGCCGCCCGCACGACCCGGCCCTGCTCTATCGGAAACAATTCCGCATTGCCCCAGGGTGTCGGCGCGTGGCCAACTCCATGATCCGCTACTCGGCTTTCGTCGCGCCGCCCATAACTCGCGGCGTTACGGGAAACATCGAGACGCGGAACTTGGTACAGCCGTAAGGAACGAGACGGATCGTTTCCGAAGCCGTTCCCGTCACCGGCCCGTCGGGCAGCGCGTGGGCGTCGCTCGGCTTCCAATCGAAGGCCCGGGCCGACGCCCGCAGCGCAAGCGGCGCATCCAAGGGCCAGTCCCAGTGAGCGGGCATTGCCTTGCGCTCCACCGTGACGCCCGCGTCCCGCCGGGCCGCATCGGTGTCCAAGGCGTACTGCCACCGGGCATCTTTCACGGGCGTGTTCGAATCCACGTCGGGAATCGGCAGGGCGAAAAGCAGCGGACCATAGAGAAGGCTCGCATAGGGCAGCCGCCGCGGCTGGAAAAGGGACGCCGGCTCAAAGTCGAAATAGCCGCGGTTGGCCGCGGGGAACTCGGTCTCGAAGCCACGCAAAAGCCGTGGTTCCATGGGGAACGTCAACTCCACGGCGTCCCCCTTGGTCCATCGCCGTGCAATTCTCACAAAGCCTTTGGCGTCGGGCGTTGCCTTCACCACGGCGCCGTTGACCGCGATCTGAGCACACGGGCACCAACCGGGGATGCGGAGGTAGAGCGGGAACTCCACGGCCTTTGCTGGCGCCACCTTGATGTGAATCGCTTCGCCGAAGGGGTAGTCCGTTGTCGTGGTCATTTTCACCGGTACCCGTGCCCCCGCCAAGGCCGAGACGGTTGAGGGGCCATAGAGAGTCGCTGCCAGCCCGTCGTCGTAGCTCGCCATCCACATGTGGATGATATAGTTGGGGACGATACGATTGACGGCGCCGACGCAGCACAGCACCGTGGGACAGCCGAGTTGGTGGAACCGAACGCCCTCCCGCCCCGGGCATTTTGGTTGTTCGCAGGGGAGCGAGTCCGAGCGGAAGCGGTTCGGCGACTGATAGTAGCACATCGTTTTGAAGTCGCGGGCGATGGGGGCGGCGCCGGCGTTGAAGAAGGCCCGCTCCATGCGGTCGCCCCAGTCGCCGTTGCCGCGGATGCGGTACATCCACGAGGTGGCCAGCAGCATGGACGTCACATCGCAGGTTTCGGTCTTGCGCAGCGCGCCAACGCCCGAGGCATACTCCTCGCCGGAGGCCACGCCG
>Ga0181529_10004047_pt1 | contig 16167 bp, 16 predicted proteins | sample PEATcosm2014_Bin_36_FD_119763 | JGI IMG/M metagenome (GOLD analysis project Ga0181529, IMG submission 119763) | Peatland microbial communities from MTU Mesocosm Facility, Houghton, MI, USA - PEATcosm2014_Bin10_30_metaG | ecosystem: Environmental > Terrestrial > Soil > Wetlands > Peat | place...
TCGCTAAAATAACCTTCAAAATCCATTATATGAATAAGTTGATTAACATTTTTCAAATAGCGGTTCTATTGATTTCACTGCTAATTGCAATCGGATATCTTAATTCATTACGCGTTTATGCGGACGACGCAACTAACAAACCGTCGCTTGCGCAAGGTCAAGCAGAGGATATTCTTGTCAATTCTTCCATCATTGACCTTCAGAAGCTAGGCTTCACCGAAGAAACCATCTTGCAAAAGATAAAAACATCCAAATGCAATTTTGACACGAGCATTAATGCCCTTAAGCAGTTAAAAGCGGCGAATGTGCCCGAGCGTGTCATTCAAGCCATGATGTCTGGTGTGCCAGCAAATTCTGTTGGCGAATCGGCGCCCGCAACGCCTGTAGCACTAGGAGACTCAAATGATCCGAATACTCCGCGTGAACCGGGTGTTTGGCTGGCCCAAACGCAGGATGGGCATCTCAAAATGACCCAGATACAACCCATAAGTTCAGCCCAAGCCAGCACGGGAGGCGGACCATTTGGTGGGGCCATGCGGGATTATTATGAGGGAATTCATGCTGCCACTCAATTCAACGCGCGCAAGCCGGAGTTTTATTTTTATTTTGGCGCGCAAGGCTCCACGCCATTATTGGGTGCCAATTCCCCCACCGAGTTGGTATTGGTAAAGTTCACCATCAAACAAACCAAGACACACAGCCAGCGGGTCTTGGTGGTCGGCTCGATAGCGCCTTTTGCAGGCGTGTCCCAAGGGGTAGATCCAAAGGCACTGGTAGGTTTTGACGTTACCAAAACAGCTCCTAGCGTCTATAAGGTCGTGCCAAAGGGAGATTTGTCCGATGGCGAATATGGTTTCTTGAATCCCCGGGGCGGAGGACTGTTGGGCGGAAACGGTTCCAGCGTTTTCGATTTTGGAATTTCAGCGAAGTAGCCAGATGGAACTGCGGCAGAAAGGGCAGTTTGCGGGAAGACTGCGCAAGATTTCAACAGGATTAAACCGCTGATGTATGCCTGACAAAGCGGCAGGGCAAAAGTCCAGTCAAACTAGCCTTCGTTGGTCAGGCCGCACGCGCGGCGGGTATTTCGGAAACTGGTGCTTCGTCCAACTCATCCGCCGGCTCGGCGTCCGCTGGGCCTATGCGCTTTTGATTTTTGTCGCCGCGTATTTCACGCTCGCCAATCCATCAGGTTATCGTTGCTCCAAGGATTTTCTCCGCCGCGTCCTCGGCCCGCAGCCGTTCTGGAAATGGCCGCTGCTCGTCTAACGCCACTTTTTTTCCTTCGGCGTCACGCTGCTGGACCGCCTCGCGGTCATCATGGGCCGCGCAAAAATCGAATGCACGCACGAGGGCGAATTTTTGTTCAAGGATTACCTGGACCGCGGCCGGGGCGTGATTCTACTCGGCGCGCACGTCGGCAGTTGGGAAATCGGCGGACATCTGCTGGGTCGCCTCGGCAAGCCGGTAAATGTCGTGGTCCTGGAAAAAGACGAGGCGCGGCTGCGGCAGCTTTTCGACCGCGCGCTCGCGGCAAAAATGTTCAACCTCATCGCCACTGACGGCCATCCGCTGCGCAGTATTCCCATCGCGGCGGCGCTGCGGCGCGGCGAAATCATCTGCCTGCTCGGCGACCGTTCCTTCGGCGGAGCGGATGTCCGCGTGCTGTTTCTCGGCAGCCCCGCGCGGTTTCCCGTCGGCCCGTATCTGCTCGCGGCGGTGAGCGGCGCGCCGATTTTTCAAACCTTCGTCGTGCGCAAAAAGCTCGGCCACTACCGTTTTTTTTCATTTCCGGCGAAATTCATTCCTCGCGAAATCCTGCGCACCGGAACGGAAGCCGTGCAGCCGCACGTCGCCGAATACGCCGCCCGCCTCGCAGACGCGGCGAGAAAATATCCGTTTCAGTGGTTCAACATTTATCCGTTCTGGGACGAAACTCCAGTAGCGGGAAAAACTGAATTAGTTTCCGCCACGGCAACCGCTCCGGCAAAATCCACACCATGAATTCATCCGACAATTCCGTCCGCAGCCGCGCCATCCGGCGAAATGAGCCGCGCGCCTTCATTGAGGAACAGACCACCGTGCTTGTCCGCTTCAACGAGGTGGACGCGCTGCAAATCGTCTGGCACGGGCACTACATCAATTATTTCGAGGAAGGCCGGCGCGCGTTTGGCCGGCGTCTCGGCATTGATTATCCCGCGTTCATCGAGCAGCACATCGCCATCCCCGTCATCCATCTGGAGGTGAATTTTCTCGCGCCAGCGCGACTGTCTGATACCCTCGTCGTCACCACGCGCCTGCTCAAATCCGAAAGCGCGCGGCTGGACTTCGACTACGAAATCCGCCGCACCACCGACGCCACGTTGCTCGCCACCGGCAGCACCAGCCAGGTCTTCACCACGCCGGCGGGTGAACTGATTTTGAATTGGCCGCCGTTCATGCTCGAACGGCTCAAGACCTGGGAATCGCTGTGGAAACTGCCGTGAGCCATGCCGCAACTGTGTCCGTGGCAGCGACGCCTCGTCGCAGAAAAGGTGGCAGCGACGCCTCGTCGCCTGTTAAGCTAGCGCCGGGGACAGCGCATACACCCTGCTGCAACGAGGCGTCGCAGCCACTCATTGCCATCACCGGCTGCGGTGCCGTCACTGCTGCCGGATTGGGAATGCAACTGCTGCAACGCGCCGTCGCCGCGAACGCCAGCGCTCTGCAACGCCGCGAAATGGTCATCGGCAAAATCAGCCAGCCCGTTGTTGCCGGTTTTGTGCCGGATGAAATCGTCGCGCAACTTCGCGCCGCCGATTCCGCGCACGCCGATTCACGCGCCTTTCTTTTCGCCGCCGCTGCATTGAAGGAAGCTGTTGGAAACACAGGAGAATTTCTGAATTCCATTCCCGCCGCGCGACGCGGATTCGTCTTTTCGACGACCAAGGCCAACATCGAGGCGTTGGACAAACTCGTCCGCCAGCAGCCGGTTTCCGCCGTGGCGCAGCGGCAGATTCAGCCCGCGTTTCTCGCCGCCGACCTCGCAGAAGCATTCGATTGTCGCGGCCCGGTGCAATGCGTTTCCGCCGCGTGCATTTCCGGCTTGAGCGCGCTCCAACAAGGTGCGGCGCTCATCCGACGGGGACTAGCCGATGCTGTTTTTGTCGCCGGCGTGGATATTATTTCGCAGTTTGTGTTGTCCGGCTTCAACTCGCTGAAATCGCTCGACCCCGAAGGCTGCCGCCCGTTCGACAAGGCGCGCATCGGCTTGAGCATCGGCGAAGGCGCGGCGGCCATTCTTCTGGTAAAGCGCGAACGGGTCTCATCACCGGTGATTATGCTTTCGGGCTGGGGCACGAGCAACGACGCCAATCATCTTACCGGCCCGTCGCGCGATGGTTCGGGCCTCGCGCTCGCCATCCACCGCGCGCTGACGAAAGCCGGGATCGCGCCGGGGAAAATTGATTACGTCCACGCCCACGGCACGGGCACGCCTTACAACGACGCCATGGAATCGCTCGCGCTGCGTTCCGTTTTCGACGACCGCGTGCCACTGTTCAGTTCCAGCAAGGGTATTTTCGGCCACACGCTCGGCACGGCGGGCGTCTTGGAAACGGCGCTCTGCGTTGCCGCGATGCAAAACAATCTGCTGCCCGGCACGCCGCGATTGCGCGAACGCGACCCGGCTGTGCCGGACTCGTTGCTCGCCAAACCACGCACTGCGGCGAAGCTGGGTTGCATTTTGAAAATCAACTGCGGCTTCGGCGGCACGAACGCCGCGCTCGTGCTGGAAAGGGAACTGCCATGAACGAGTTTGTTGTTCACGCCGCGAGCTATCTCGGCCCGGAAGGTTTTGGCAACGACCAGACCGGCCTGCGCGCGTGGCCGTCGTCGCTCAACGAAGATTTGTCGCGCGGTGAAATCGACGGCCTGCACTGGTCGCTGCTGTCCGATTCCGATCCGTCGCGGTTTTTGCGGATGGACCTGATGTGCCGGCTCGGTTTTCTGGCGGCGGAACTGCTGGGCGTGAATTTCGATGCGATGACCGACACCCACCGTGAACGCCTTGGCGTGTGCGTGGAGAGTTTCACCGGCTCGCTTGATACCGACATCCGGTTTGCGCAAACACCGCGCCCGAGCATATTCGCCTACACACTGCCCAGCACCGTCATCGGCGAAATCTGCATCCGCTACCGCTTGAAAGGGCCGGTCCTGTCGCTTATCTCGCCGGACACAAACGGAGCAAACGCCATCGCTGAAGCCACCGAATGGCTGCGCGACGGTGACGCCGAAATGGTTTTGTGCCTCGGCATCGAAGCGATGAACCGTTCCACGGCCAGTTCCATTGCATCGCCAGAAAATCTCTCTCCAGGCGGATGGCACGGCGCGTCGTTGCTGCTGGGCCATCCTGAAAATTCACCGCACGAAAAACCGTTTGCCGCTGTAGCGCTTGTGGACGTGTGCCGGAAACTATGTTTTGCCCAGGAACACGCTTGCTAAAGCAATTCGCGGAAAGTTACGCTTTGCCATTGCCATGGAATCTCTGATTGCCGAACTGAAAGCCAAGATCATCGCCGGATTTCAACTCGAAGGCGTCACGCCGGCGGACATCAATTCCGACGAGCCGATTTTCGGCACGGGACTGGAGTTGGATTCCATTGACGCCCTCGAACTCGTGGCGATTTTGGAGCAGGACTACGGCATCGTCATCTTGGAACGCTCGGTCGCCGACAAGGCGTTCGCCTCGCTCCGCGCGCTCGCCGAATTTGTCGCCGCCAACCGCACCTGATGTCCCGGCGCACTCCAGTCATCACCGGCAGCGGCATCATTTGCGCCGCCGGTTGCGGCGTGGCGGCGGTTCGGGAATCGGTTCGCGCCAACCGCTCCGGACTCGGCCCGCTCACGCTATTTTCCTCGCCGCGTTACGCGAATCATCTCGTCGGCCAGGTGCGCGACAACGTGGACGAACTCGCCGGCAATGTGCGCGGCTCGCGTTCCGACAAACTTTCCTGGATCGCCGCGCGCGAAGCTTTGGCTGCCGCCGGACTCGCCTCCGGCCTCGGTAAAATCAATCCCGCCCGCGCCGGGGTGATGCTCGGAGCGACGGTCGGCGGAATGTTGGGGACGGAAAGATTTCTCACCGCCATGCTCCGCGAAAACAAGCACCGCTTCGGCCCGCTGCGTTTTCATGAATGTGCCGGTGCGGCGGATTTGTGCGCCAAGAAAATCGGCGCGCTCGGCCCGGTGGCGACGCTTTCCACTGCATGTTCCGCCGGAGCGATGGCCATTCTTGCTGCCGCCGAATTGATTGAACAAGGCGAGGCTGACCTTATGCTCGCTGGCGCGGGCGATTCGCTGTCGCGGCTTACGCTGAACGGTTTTGGCTCGCTGCTGCTGCTTGATCCGAATGGCTGTCGCCCGTTCGACGCGCGGCGCACCGGCATCAGCCTTGGCGAAGGCGCGGCCATGCTCGTCATCGAAGCCGAAGAAACCGCCGTCTCGCGTGGCGCAAAAATCCTTGCGCGATTCGCCGGCTGGGGCGTAAGTTGCGACGCTTTCCATGCCACCGCGCCGCAAGCCGAAGCTCGGGGCGCGCTCGCCGCGATGCAGCGTGCGCTCGAATGTAGCGGGCTTCAGCCTAGCGAAATTGATTTTGTCAGCGCGCATGGCACCGCTACGCCGGACAACGACGCGATGGAAACGCGGGCGTTGAAGCAACTTTTTGGCGACCGCATCCCGCCATTCGCTTCCGTGAAACGTTTTTTCGGCCACACGCTCGCCACCAGCGGCGCGATCAAGGCCGTCCTTGCGGTGCAATCGCTCCGCGAACAGGCCGTTCCCGGCACGCTTGGTTTTGAAGTAGCCGACGAAAAGCTTGGCTTGGAGCCGGTGCGGGAATTCCGGGCGCAGCCCGTCTCGCACATTTTGAGCAACTCGTTCGGTTTCGGCGGCAACAATGTTGCGCTGGTATTCGAGCGCGCGGATTTATCTTGTAGGAGCCGACGTGAGGAGGCTTATTTCAAAGCTGGTTCAAGTCAGAGCCTCCTTACGTCGGCTGCTACGAAACGAGGTTTTGCCATTCTCGGCATTGGCGCGGTCAGCGCGGCGGGGAATTCTCTCGCGGAAATCGCGGCGGCATTTCGCAGCGGCGGCGCGGCGAACTCGGCCTTCGCCGTTCCGGCTGTTTCGCCAACCGCGCAGGCGAAGGTTTATGCCAGTGGCGACTTCGGCGCGGAGCAGTTCATCGAACCGGCCAAGCGCCGCAAGTTGAGCCGGCTGCAACAAATGACGCTCGTCGCCGCACGAAAAAGTTTCAGCTCCGGCCTCGCCGCGGTTGCGCCGGAAAAAATCTGCGTCGCCATTGGCACCGGACTCGGCTCGCTCAACGACACGGCGGCGTTCGTGGAAAACATGATTTTGAAGGACGAACGCGCGCCGCGCCCGTCGTTGTTCACCAGTTCCGTCCACAATTCGCTCGCGTCGCAAATCGCCATCGAACTGAACTTTTCCGGGCTGAACTCCACGCCCATTCAGCGCGAGATTTCCTTCGAGACCGCGCTCTGGCAGGGCGCGACTGAACTCGCATCCGGTCGCGCGGAACTTGCGCTCGTCGGCACGGCAGACGAACTGAACCAGTATCAACTCGCCGCTGGAATGCGCTGGGGTTGGTGGCATGAAGTGTCGCTGGAAATCCGCCCGTTTGCCGGCGCGCTGAAAAACCGCGAACGTCCCCTGCCCGGCGAAGGTAGCGCGGCGGTCACGCTCGGCAACGCGAAAAATGTCGCGCCACCGCTGGCATTCGTTTCCGCCATCCGCATTGGACGTTCGGAAAACAAAGACGCCGAGGCCGAGGCGCGCTGGATTTTGCAGACGCTGGAGCGCGATGGCATTGCCGCTGGCGACGTGGATTTGCTCCTGACCGGCGCGAATGGTCTGGCGAAGTTGGACAATTTTTATCGCGCCATTGCCGGTGAATTATCGCGGCTGGCCGGACGAAACATTGCCTGCGGCGCTTACAAGCACGCGTGCGGCGAACATCATTCCGCGTCGGCCTTTGGATTTCTCACGGCGGTCGGCTTGGTGTGCGGTGAAATCGCGCCGGAGCTATGCACGGCGGACAAAACGGCTTTGACCACTGCGTGCCACACGGTTGTGCTGTTCACTATTTCACAGACAGGAACGAAAGGAATGTGTTGCATCCGCGCCTGACCAGATACCAGATGATTGTCGTCGTCACGCTCGTCGCGGCGGCGCTGATTTTCATTTTCGCCAACGGCGCGGCGCGTTTCTGGTGGCTCGCGGCACTCTGCTCGGTGTCCGGCTTGTGGGTTGGCCTGGGTGTGTCGTTCCCACAATGGCAGATGTTTGGCAAAAACATTTGTTCCGTGGCGACAAAACGAAAAATTGTCGCGCTGACGTTCGACGACGGCCCGGATGCGGAGAACACCCCGGCGTTGCTGGCGTTGCTGGCGGAGCGAAAAGTCCGCGCCACATTTTTCTGCATCGGCAAGCGCGTCGCCCAGCAACCGGAACTGATGAAACACATGGTGGCGGACGGCCATGAAATTGAAAACCACACCTTTCAGCACAGTCCGCAGACGAACATTTTTTCCGTGCGGCGGTTGCGCAACGAATTGACGCAGGCGCAGGTGGAAGTCCAGCGCGTCGCCGGTCGCGCGCCGGAATTTTTCCGTCCGCCGGTGGGTTTGACTAACCCGCGCATTTTCCGCGTGACTGGCGAGCTTGGCTTGAAAGTCGCCGGCTACACGGCGCGCGGACTGGATCGGCGGACTGACGCGCCAAAAAAGATTGTTGGCCGGTTGCTGCGGAAACTTAAACCCGGCGCGATTTTTTTACTGCATGACGCCGGCGTGCCGCGCGAACGGCTGCTGGCCGTGGTGACGTTGCTGTTGGACAAACTGGAGTTTGAAGGCTACCAATGCGTGCGGCTGGATGAATTGATGGCTGAAAAATGAAATTATTTGCCAAACACAAAATCACTTTGGGCGCGCTGCTGCTGGCGTTTGGCTTGAACCATGCCGGCGCGCAGACGAATGCGCCAGTTACATTGGAACAAATCAGCGTGGCGATGGGCCGGGCGCAAACGGTTTTCACACGGTTTGTGCAGGAACGACATTTGTCGCTGTTCAATGAACCGCTGCAGTCGGAAGGGTTTCTTTGCTTTGAAAAGCCGGGCCGTATCCGCTGGGAGACAACCGTTCCCTACAAATCCATTTTGGTTTCCGACGGCTCCGGCGTGGCGCAGTTCGAGTGGACGGATGAGAAATGGCGGAAGCTGGACCTTGGCCTCGGCGACGCGCTGCAAAATGTCGTGTCGCAGATCGCCGGCGTGATGGATGGCCGCTATGCCAGCGACCGCCGCGACTACACCGCCACCGTGACAAACCGCGCGGATGAAGTGGTCATCACACTCGTCCCTCAAAACGAGACGGTGCGCAAAATGATGGCGGCCATCGAGGTGCATCTGGCGGCGGATTTGAAGCAGACGCGGCGCGTGGTGTTGCGCGAAAACGGTGGCGACTACACGGACATCCAGTTCAGCGAACAATTCGTGAATCTGGAATTGCCGCCGAAAACGTTTGACCTCAACGCCCCCGTGGACATTGGGAAAATCCGTTCGGTGTCGGCCAATGCCAAACCATAAAACCATGACCGTCCGGCTGGCGCAAAATTGTTTGTTCGCCGTGCTGCTCGCCGCGTTTTCCGGCGGCTGCGCGACGGAGAATCATTTTGCCGCGCCCACGGTTTTGCCCAAGGACGACAATCATCAATCCGCGTTTTTGCGCGCGGAGCAGACGATCGAAAATCTTTTTCCGGCGCGGTATTGCGCGACGCAACACGCCATCGTGACGGTCGGCGGCCGGCAGTTCACCTGTGACGGCCTGCTGGAAGTTTCGCCGACTGATGGTTGCCACCTCGCCATCGTCAGCAGCTTTGGCGTGGTGACGGATTTGCGCGTGAATACGGACGGCGGCTGCGAGTTGCTCAAGGTCACGCCGCTGTTCCGCGAGGATTGGAGCCGCCAGTTTGTCGCCCGCGATTTGCGCCGGCTGTTCATGGCGCCGGCGAATTTGCAGCCGGCGGGACAACTCGCTGACGGCAGCGTTGTTCTGCAAACCCCGCCGGATGCTTCGGGCGTGACGGCGCAATATATTTTTTCCGACGACGGCGCACGCTGGCAGGAAATGGATTTGATGCAAGCCGGAAAAATATTTTACCGCGCGACGCCGAAAGATTTCCAAAAATATCCCGACACGTCCGCCGAAATTCCCGGTGAGTTTGAAGTCAGCGCGGAAGCCTATCGGCTGGAACTGCGGATTACAGAATTGACCGTAGCAAAGGAGGCGCAACCGTGAACCGCCGCCGCAAATGGCTCAAGCGGCTGCTGTGGCTCGCGGGCGGCAGCATCGCCGCGCTGCTGATTTTATGGGGCGTGATGCTGGCGCTGATGTATCGCTGGGTGGCAAAGCCGCCCGTGCTGACGGAAACGCCGGCCATCGTTTCGCTCGCGCCGGAAACGCGCGGCGACCGCGTGTATCTGGGCGCGAACTGGTTTGGCCAGCGCGAGGGCCTGCCGGTGCTTTACCTCACCGGCACGCCGTTTGAGATGGGTTACGCGAACGGCGTGTTGACGCAGAAGCTCATTCACCAACAGGAAGATTCGGTGGTCGCGCTGGTGAACCGCGTTGCGCCGTATCGCTGGATGCGGTTCGTGCTCGAGTTTTTTGTCACCTACAAAAACCGGCACATGACGAAACACATCACGCCGGATTTGCAAATGGAAATGCTCGGCATCGCGCGCGGCTGTCCCGACACGCATCCCGAAATGGGACCGTATTACAACCGGATTTTGAATTATCATGCGGCCCAGGACATTTCCTATATGTTGATGCACAGCCCGCTCATCCGGCCCGGTTGCACGGCGTTCGGCGTGTGGCGTCCAGCCACCGAGAAAAATCATCTCCTCTGCGGCCGCAATTTCGACTGGGAAGCCGACCCGGTTTTTGACGAGGACAGGATTTTGATCATCTGCGAACCCAAGAACGGCATTCCGTTCATTTCACTGGCTTGGGCGGGCATGGCCGGCTGTGTTTCCGGCATGAACCGCGAAGGCATTTCTGTCATCGTCAACGGCGCGCCGTCGCATCTGCCCGCCGATTCCGCGACGCCGACGTGCCTGGTGGCGCGCGAAGTTCTGGAGCACGCGCACAATCTCGCCGAGGCGACCGAGATCATCCATAAGCGTCAGGTGTTTGTGTCGGCGATGTTCCTGGTCGGCAGCCGCGCGGATGGAAAATTCATCGTGGTCGAGAAGACGCCGGAAATAACGGCGGTGCGCGAGCCGGAAACCAATGCGGATTCGCTCGTCTGCGCCAATCATTATCTCACGCCGGAATTGAAGGACGACCCAATCAACGAAATCTACAAGCGCGCCGACACGTCCGTTTCGCGCTTCGACCGGATGACGGAACTGCTGCGCGCGGAAACCAACCGCCTGGACGCGGCAGCCTGTGCGGCGATTTTGCGCGACCGGCGGCTGCCCGGCGGTCAGTTTGCCGGCGACGGCCATCGCGATTCGCTGAATCCGCTCATCGCGACGCATTCGGTGGTGATGGATTTGACGGCGGGAATTTTCTGGGCCGCCACGCCGCCGCACCAACTCGGAAAATTTGTTGCGTTCGACCTGAACGCGCCGGAAAAATTATTGCCGGATGAAACCCTGCCCGCCGATCCGATGCTCGCCGACGGCGAATACAAAAATTATTTGACTGCCAAACAGGATTTGAGTGACGGCCGGCGGGCGTTGAAACAGGGCGACTTGGAAACGGCGCTGGCCTGCGCAAAAGCGGCGGAGAAGGACAATCCGGCCTTTTACCATAACTCCTGGCTGCTGGCCGATGTGCTGTTCCGGCAGGGCAAATACCCGGAAGCGGCGGCGGCGTGCCGTCAGGCGCTGGCGGGAAAACCCGCCCTGGGCGGCGAACAACGGCAGATTGAAGAACTTCTCAACCGGGCGGAAAAGCACAAATGAAGGCCGGAGCCAAATCCTTCTATCCGCTGAAAGTCGCGCTGGGTTGTCTCGGCTACGCCAGCTATTTTGTTTCAAAGGGTATTTTCGTGGTGCTCGTTTTCCCGGTGTTTCTGATCATGCTGCCGTTTCCGCAGGCGCAGCAGGCTTTTCTTCAGGTCGTGACGCACCGCTTCTTGGGATTTTTTTCCCGCTGCTGGCTGCCATTTCTGGGCGTGTATCGAATCGCCGAAATTTCCGGCCTCGAACGGGCGCTGGCCGTCCGGCCCGTTGTGCTGGTGGCGAACCACCGCAGCCTGATGGACGCGCTGATGCTGATCGGTTTGTTGCCGCGCACCGGAGTGGTGATCAAATCGCGCGACACGCGGAAGGTGATGAACGGCCTGCTGGCGCGGTATTTTGACCTGGTGAGCACCGACCGGCACTCGCTGGAATCCCTTGCCGCCACGCTCGAAAAAAGCCGGCGGCTGCTCGGCGACGGGAAAAACCTGCTGGTATTTCCCGAAGGCACGCGGGCGCCGAGCGGGCGCCTGCAACATTTCAACCGCCTCGCCTTTGACATGGCCCTGGCCGCGCGCGTGCCGGTGGTGCCGGTGATTCTCCACACGCCCCTGCCGTTCATGGCCAAACTGCCAGGCAGCATCTTTCCGCGCCGCCCCAACGATTACCGCATTCGATTTATTGACCCGGAAATTCCACGCCCCGATGATGACGCCGACGCGCTGTGTGACCGTGTCCACCGGCGCATGGCGTGGGAATTGAAACAACTGGACGCGGGCACGACCTGGGAAATCAAATCACCTGAACCATGACCCATAAATCCGTTTTTGAACTGGAAGACATCCTGCCGGTGCTGCCGCATCGGCCGCCGTTTCTGTTCGTGGACCGGGTGATACAGTTGGAGCCGCACAAACTTATCGTCGCCGAGCGCGCGCTGCGCGCGGACGAACCGCAGTTTGCCGGGCATTTTCCGGGCCGGCCCATCATGCCCGGCGTGCTCATCACCGAGGCGCTGGCGCAGACCAGCGGCCTGCTCATCGGCTTGAGCGAAATGATTTCATCCAGCGCGCCGCCGGAAAAGCCGAAGGTGTTTTTTCTCGCCATGACGAACATCAAATTCACGCATCCTGCCGTGCCGGGCGACGTGCTTGTGTTGCGCGCGACGAGTGAACGGCAGTTCGCCGCGCTACATCGGTTCAACATGGAAGCCACCGTCGGAAGAAATCTGATCGCCAGCGGTTCGCTGACTTTGGCGCTGGTTGAGGGAAACTCCTGAAAATTTCAGACGCGAACGCCGAGCACGTCAAAAATGATTTTCACCATCCGCCGGTTGGTTTCGGCGTCCTTGACCGCGAAACGCACGGCGCGGTCGCCGAAGCACATTCCCATCGTGGCCACGTTGCGCAGGAACAGGCCGCGTTCGCGGCAGCAAGCAACCAAGGTGTCGGCATCCGGGCCGTTTTCCGGCAAGTGGCACAGGACGAAATTCGTGACGCCGGGAATGATCTCCCAATTCAACGACCGGAGCGCCTCAATCAGTTGCCGCCGCAAGGCGTGCGTCTCCTCGTATTTCGCGGCGTAATATCCGGGGTCTTCAAGCGCCTTCACTGCTGCGATCTGCGCCGGCAGACTCACGGCCCACGGCGGGGTGAGCGGCCGCAACGACTCCAGTTGATGCGGCCCGGCGCACAGATACGCCACCCGCGCGCCGCTCAACGCATAAACCTTGGACATGGATTTACAGACGACCACGTTTTCCGACCGCGCGGCGAACGGCTCAAGCGACTGGCCCGGTCCAGCATATTCCACATAGGTTTCATCCACCCAGATGCGCGTGGCCGGGGGTGCCTTGCGCAAGACGTCCTCCAGTTCTTCGCGCGGCACATGCTGGCCGGTCGGGCTGTTCGGATTGACCAGCACGATGAGGTCGTATTCGCCGGCCAAGCTCAACTCCAGACGGTCTGGATCAAGGCGATATTGCTCGGCGCGCGGCAGCGACAATCGTTCGACGCGGCAGCCCACCACACGCTCCAGAATGTGCGCATACTCCCCGTAGGTTGGATCGAGAATCAGCACCCGCGACGACGACGTCAGCCAGTGGCGCAATGCCAGAAAGATCAGGTCGGAGGAACCGGCGCCGGGCAAAATGCATTCCGGGCGCACGCCGCGCACGCGCGCAATGGTCCGGATCAATCCTTCGCAACCCGTCGGCGGCGAGGTGCGCAGGATTTGCGGCAGGTGCCGCTCGATCGCGGCGACGGCCTTGGGCGACGGCGGAAACCACGCGTCCAGCACGTCGGCATTGATGACGGAATCCAGCCGTTCGAGCGTTTGAAATTCATCGCCGACGGCTTCAAAAAATTTTCCGCCGTGGTAGCAGGCGGCCGGGGTGTCAAACGCCACGCCGATCCGCCATGACATTTCCGTCTTCACCCGGTCAAGAATCGGGCGGACGCCGGGAAGAGCGGCGTGGATGTCGGCCATGGTGCCATGCAGCAGGCCGTAGGTGACGGCACCGGACTGCACGTCCTGACCGGTGGGTTTCAGCCCGACCCGGAGATGGATGTTGCGGATTTCCTTGCGTCCGATGGCCACGATGCGTGTGCCGCCGCGCGCCTCGCTCCAGCGAAAGGCGGCATACATGAGCGCCGAGGCCAGCATACTGCGCCGGGATGCCTGTGGCACCGTGAGCAGGCGGATTTCGTAAAGTTTGTCGTCCACGGGAAACGGCAGTTCCTCGCGCTTGAAATATTTGTCCACGGAATAGCCCGGCCCGACCGGCGGCGTGATGGAAACGAATCCCACAATCCGGTCGCCGTCGGCGGCCACGATGTAATGATTGAAGGCATCGAGCGAATCGGTGAGTTGCCCGGTGGCGTTACGGGAATGCTGTCCCAATTCGGCGGCATAAACCTCGTGGCGAATCCGATAAATCGCCTCGCGGTCGCCGTCGTCCGCCATGCGCATGACGAGCCGGCGGCCGGATGGCAGCTCCGCGCCGGTTTCGTCGCCGGCCAGGCTGGAGAATGGAACATCTATTGATGACATGGCGGAATGCTAGTCGAGGCGCGCGGCCATTTCAACGCCGCGCAGGTTGTTGATGTTGAAAATTTTTACGCCATCGCCCAGACCATTTGCCCGCGCCAGTCCAGACAACACGCGCCCCGGCCCGATCTCGAACAACACCAGCTTTTCCGCGCCGCGCAGCGAATCCATCGCCGCCCGCCAGCGAACCGGCTCGACGAGATCGCGCGCGACAAACTGGCGAATCTTGTGCGGATCGGTCTCGGTGGCGGCGGTTACGTTGAAAATCAACGGCACTTTTGGCGGGTGAAATTCAATCGTGTCGAGCCAGCCTGAAAATTCCAGTTGCGCCTGTGTCATCAAGGGACTGTGCCACGGTCCGGCGACGGCAAGGCGGCGGCATTGTCCGAGCTTTTCCGGAGCGACGAACGAAGTGAATTGCTCCAGCGCGGCAATCTCCCCGGAAACGACGATTTGGCGCGGCGCGTTGTCATTGGCCAGGACGAGCTGGGCGTTTGGAAATTTCTGCGCGAGCAATTGAAGCACGGCTTCGCGTTCGCTGGAAATCACGGCGGCCATTCCGCCTGACACACGGGTGGCGGTTGCATCCATCAGTTCGCCTCGTTTGGCCGCAATGTCCACGGCGGTTTCAAAACTGACGATGCCCGCCGCCGCCAGCGCGGAAATTTCGCCGAGCGAATGGCCGAGAACTTTGTCCGGTTGAATTCCCCTGTCCGTCAAGTGCCACAGATAGCCGAGCGAGACGCAGACAAGGAGCGGCTGGAGATTTTTGGTGCGTGTCAACTCCCGTTCCGGCCCGCGCAGGCAGATTTTTTCCAGATCGGAGCCGGTGCGTTCGCTGGCGCGGCGGACAAGTTCGCGAAATGGCGCATCGGCTTTGAACAAATCCGAAGCCATGCCGATTTCCTGCGAACCTTGGCCGGGGAAAAGAAAGACGTTCATCGCCGCTCAAGCTGCCGTGGCTGTGAGACCGCCGTCCACCACGATGGACTGGCCCATAATGTAACTCGCACCTTCGGACGCGATAAACGCGACGACCGATGCGACTTCCTCCGGTTTGCCGAAGCGTTTCTGGACGATGTGCTCCAGGTTTTTCTGCTTGATCGGGCGCGGCACGCGGGCGGACATATCGGTCTCGATGAAGCCGGGCACGACGGAGTTGACGCGAATGTTTTTCCCGCCGAGTTCCGCCGCCAGCGCGCGGGTGAACGCCAGCAACCCGCCCTTGGACGCGGCATAATTCGTCTGTCCCATCACGCCGACGAGACCGGCGATGGACGCGAGATTAATGATGACGCCGCGCCGCGCGCCGAGCATCGGGCGCGTCACGGCCTTGCACCAGCGAAAGGTGCCGTTGAGGTTGGTGTCAATCACGCGGTTCCAGTCGTCCGCCGGCATGAGCATGAGAAACGTGTCGGCGGTGATGCCGGCGTTGTTGACCAGCACGTCAATTTTTCCGGCGGCGGCAACGATTTTTTCCACGGCGGCGGCGATGGCCGCGGCGTCATTCTGCGAACATTGGATGGCCTCAGCCTGCGTGGCGGCGGCGACCTGCGCGGCGGCCTCGGCGTTCTGGTTGAACGTGAAATAGACCTTCGCGCCCTGCGCAGCGAAGCGCTCCACGATGGCGCGGCCAATCCCGCGCGACCCGCCGGTGACGACGACCACCTGTCCTTCAAATTCGCGGTTCATAATTCTAGGAGCTTACTTCGCAGAAGCAGGGGAGACGAGGCATAAATACTTTTTCCCAGAATCCCCGCTTGAAGCAGCCAAGTCGTTTAGGTGCGAGCAATTCAAAAAAAGTTATAGACTGCATAAGATGATAAAAAATGCAGCTTTTTCAATTGGTTTCAACCAAACTCGTAAATAATAGAAAAATATACTTATATAAATAATGTTAAGCACTTATGATAGAGTTATATTGCAAGATTCCGGCAGCTTGTTATTATGCCGTATATTTAAACACTCATTAGGGCGTGTTAACACTAACGCAAGGCTTCGACGATGAGGGCAAAAAGGATGAATCCGGCGAACAAAACATCCAGCTTGTCGAAGCGGGAAAAGATGCGGCGATAGCCTTTGAGCCGACGGAA
>Ga0181529_10004051_pt1 | contig 16158 bp, 15 predicted proteins | sample PEATcosm2014_Bin_36_FD_119763 | JGI IMG/M metagenome (GOLD analysis project Ga0181529, IMG submission 119763) | Peatland microbial communities from MTU Mesocosm Facility, Houghton, MI, USA - PEATcosm2014_Bin10_30_metaG | ecosystem: Environmental > Terrestrial > Soil > Wetlands > Peat | place...
TCACACACCACTCATCGCGATGACCAAAGCGCAGATCATTGCCACGGGAACGGAATTGGGCGTGGACTATGGGCTGACCAGCAGTTGCTACGACCCCGGGCCGACCGGCGCGCCCTGCGGCCAGTGCGACTCGTGCTTGCTGCGCCAAAAGGGCTTCCGCGAGAACGGAATCGCAGACCCGATCTTTAGGAGATAGCAGTCAGTCCTGCATCACCAAGACGGTGACAGAGCACAGGCATGATAATTCTTGCATTGCGATAGAACATGAAATACCCCTTCGTTCCCAAATCGAGCCATTCTCTGACTCCCGGCGACTTCTGGGGTTTCCAACTGAAGAACCACACATGGGCATGCGGTCGAGTCCTTCAATTGCAATCTTCGGGCCGGCAGAGTCGAATGCGGTTTTTTGGCGCACTGCTCGATTGGAACGGCGAGACTCAACCCGCGTTTGACTCTATAGGCAACGCCAAGGCGCTTCGCCAGGGTACGATGCACATCGATGCCATTCGAAGAACCGGCCTGAGGGTGGCTGGGAATCGCCCTCTAGAACTGGATGGAATCGAGCCTTGGTTGTGTGTCAACGGAAGCAAGATTCAGCGCGGATACGATTACGTCCGACGGTGGAGACGAAAAGACTCTGAGGAACTCCCGACATTCTCATATTGGACCGACTTGTACATTTGGTGCCTCGCGAACTTCCATTTCACAGGCCAGTCGCCACCCGATGGAGAACTCCCAATTCCTCCCGTATAAACTCAAACCATCGATGGCCGAAAGTATTTATGTACGCAGTCAAAGAAATCTTCTACACCCTGCAAGGCGAGGGCGCGCACACGGGACGCGCCGCGGTCTTCTGCCGCTTTGCGGGCTGCAATCTCTGGTCGGGCCGCGAAGCTGACCGCGCCTCCGCAATCTGCCAGTTTTGCGACACCGATTTTGCCGACACCGACGGGCCCGGCGGCGGAAAGTTCGCGACCCCTGAGGAGTTGTCCGCAGCCATTGAAGAAAAATGGCCGGGCGGCGACGTCCCCGGCACTCGTTTTGTCGTCTGCACCGGCGGCGAGCCTCTGCTGCAGCTCGACCTCGCGCTCATCGACGCTCTTCACGCGCGCGGCTTTGAGATTGCCGTTGAAACCAACGGAACCATCGCGGCTCCATGGGGTCTCGACTGGATCTGCGTCAGCCCCAAGGCTGGCGCCGAGCTCAAGCAACACACCGGCGACGAGCTGAAGCTGGTGTATCCGCAACCCGGCGCCGAACCGGCCGCATTCGAATCGCTCCAGTTCCGCTATTTCTTCCTGCAGCCCATGGACGGTCCCCTCCGCGAAGCCAACACGCAAGCCGCGCTCAAATATTGCCTCGACCACCCTCGCTGGCGCATGAGCCTGCAGACGCACAAGCTGCTGGGAATCCCGTAAACGCAGGGAGTAGCCAATAGGGAGTGGGGAACAGAAAACAACCCCACAAACGCGCGCAAACAGCCTAGCCGAGCGTTCGGTCTTTGCTCGCTTCCTCGCTCCCTTGCTCCCTCGCTCCCTTGCTCCCTCGCTCCCTACTCCCTGCTCCCTACTGGCTATTGGCTACTCCCTCGTTTCTCCGCCTCCGTCAGCCATCCCCGCATCAGCTTCTCCGCCGGAACGCTGGAGAGATACGGCTTGATGTCGAGCACTGGAGTGCCATCCAGCATATCCACGCCGCGTACGCGCAGCGATGAGCCCTCGCGCCCCAGCAACTCCACCACCGTCAGCCCGATCGGATTCGGTCGCCGCGGCGACCGCGTGGCGAAAACTCCATGGGGCCGGCGCTCGTCGGTGGGCGGATGCGCGATCAAATCGAATCCATCGGCGCGGTCGAACTCCCAGAGCACATAGAGGTGCGAAAAGCCCTCGATATCGACCAGCCCAGGCTCATACTCGCGCAGCAACTCGATCGCGCCCTCGGCGTCATGCTTGGCGCCTAGGCCTTTGGGAATGGCGGAGGTTTCGAGGAAGGGGCTATGAATAAATCCGATAGGCTGGGCGGTAAACATGGCAACGCCTCCGCATTTCATCCTATGCGTGCGCGCAGCAGAATCGAAATGTCAGGTCGGCGAATCAAAAGAGAGAACGTCGCACTCGCCGCGCAAATCTCGCGCGGCACTGCCAGTCGTACGGCTCGCGAAATTATCGTCTTTCCGAGGCCGCAGAGTTTTTCATCGAGTCACAGGCGACCTGAAACCTGACCCCTGAACCCCGGCACCTGTCTTTATCCCCCGGAGGCAAATGCAATGCAGGCAGCAGTCGTTGAAATCCCCGGCCAGGCACCGAAGTACCAATCCTTTCCCGATCCTGTAGTCGAAGATGGCGAAGTCCTGGTCCGCGTTCGCGCCGCGGGATTGCCTCCCATCGTGAAGGCCCTCGCCAGCGGCTCGCACTACGCCAGCGCGAAAGACAACCAGGGCCCATCCGTCCCCGGCATCGATGGCGTCGGCGTCCTTGACGACGGCAGCCGCGTGTATTTTCTTTTCGTCCGCAAGCCCTGGGGAACCATGGCGGAACGCGCCGCCGCGTCGCGCAAAATGTGCATTCCTGTGCCCGATAAACTCGACGACGTGCAGGCTGCCGCAATCGCCAATCCCGGCATGGCGGCCTGGCTCACGCTGAAGGACCGCGCCGCCCTGGTTCCCGGGGAAACCGTGCTCATCATGGGCGCCACCGGCGTGGCCGGCCATCTCGCCATTCAGTCGGCGCGCCTGCTGGGCGCCAAACGTGTGATTGCCGCGGGCCGCAACCTCGACGCTCTGTCTGGGGCCGATGTCGACGCGGTCATCGCGCTCGACCAGCCCGAAGACGCAATCCGCGACGCCCTCGCCGCCGAGGCTGCTTCCGGCATTCACGTCGTTGTCGACTATCTCTGGGGCCGGCCCACGGAGCTGCTCCTCGAGGCCCTCGCTCGCGGCTTCAAGGCAGAGGCCACGCACTCGACCCGTCTCGTCGAAGTCGGCGAAAGTGCGGGCAAAACCATCACCCTCCCCGGCGCAACCCTGCGCAGCATCGATCTCACCCTCCTCGGCAGCGGCTTCGGCGCCGCCTCGCTCGAAGGCATCTTCGCCACCATCCCCACTCTTTTTGAAATGGCCGCCGTCGGAACCCTGCAAATCGCTGTCGATCCGGTCCCGCTGGCCCAGGTGGAAGCGGCCTGGAGCCGGGTAGAAAAGGGCCGTCGAATCGTCTTCACAACCTAATCCCTTTATTTTCAACTTCAAATCGTCAACAAAGTTTTCGTGAGACCAAAACCCGCGGTCCAATTGACCGGGAACACTTTCGAGGCCGCCGGTGTCTAATGAAGCAGGTGCAGGGGCCGAGTGGATGAACGCCAACGCCCTCGCATCGGGGTCAGCTGTATGCTTCCGGCGCCAAACAGCGCTGGAAGTGGCTCAAAAAACCATCGGCTCTCCCACGTCACGTTCGTAATCGGCTGTGACGCAGGAGGGTGCAAGCGGTGGATGAAGTGCGATAACGTGGGAGGAAACTGACTTGCAGGCGGACCTCACCATGGGCAATGTTGCCGGTGCACTCGCGCTCCAACCCGACGAAGCGGCTCTGGTGGCAGAGTTGCGAACGGGCTCGGAGGAGGCGTTTGCTTGGCTGATAGCACACTACCACCAGCCAATTTATTCTCTGCTCGCGCGCACCGTGCGCAACTCCGCTGATGCTGCCGACCTGACCCAGGAAGTTTTCGTCAAGGTCTTCCGCGGCATTCACGGTTTTCATGGTGAATCCTCGTTGCGCACCTGGATCTACCGCATAGCCTTGCGCGAGGCGTCGAATCAGCGGCGCTGGTGGATGCGGCATCAGCAGCAGGAAGTCCCCATTGAGCAGGAGATGGGCGACGGCAACAACGCAAGTCCGGTATTGCTGAAGGACATGCTGGTCGATCCGTCCGAGTCGCCGTTTGACGCGGCCTTGCACGAGGAGAACCGGTTGCACGTGGAGCAGGCGTTACGGCGGGTGCCGGAGCCGTTCCGCAGCACGCTCATCCTGCGCGACATTGAAGGATTTTCTTACGAAGAAGTGGCGGCCATGCAAGGTGTCAATCTGGGAACGGTGAAGTCGCGGCTGGTGCGTGGACGCGCGTTTTTGGGTACGCTGCTGGTCGCGTTCAAGCCGGGCTCGCGAACCAAAGCGCTGGCAGGGATGGAACTGTCCCTGCGAGAGGAGGCGCGATGAACAATTGCACTCAGGTGCAGACAGGCCTGACGGATTATTTGGACGGCCGGTTGACGGGACGGGAAATGCAGGGGATGGACGCACACCTCCAGGCGTGCCATGAGTGCGCGCGGGAGTGGAAATCGATGCGCGATCTGCAAACCGCATTGGCCGGGCTGGGCCCGGTGGAAGAACCGGCGGACCTGCCGTTGCGCATTCGTGTCGCGGTGAGTCAGGAACGCGCGCGCAGCCGCCGCAGCATCTTCACCATGTTCGATCTGGCCTGGAGAAACACCATGGGGCCTTTCCTGCTGCAGGCCGGCGCGGGCTTTGCCAGTGCCGTGCTGCTGCTGGGCACCATCGTTTTTCTGGTTTCGATGCTCGCACAGCCTGAAACCGCCGCGGCTACGCCCGACGAGCCGCTGGGCAACGCCACCGCGCCGCATCTGCTCTATTACTCCAGCGCGCCCGGCGGCAACGAAACCGGCGCCATCAACGGCCCAGTCGTGGTCGAGGCCTACATCAACGGTTCGGGCGAAGTGTACGACTACCGCATCGTCTCCGGGCCAACCGACGCCACCACGCGCTCTCAAGTGGAGAGTCTGCTGCTGTTCAGCCGCTTTGCGCCGGCCCGCTTCTTCGGCCAGCCAGTCCGCGGATTGGCTGTGCTGGAGTTCTCCGGCGTTTCGGTGCGAGGATAAAAGCAGGGAACAAGGGAACAGGAAAGCCCTTTCGCGAACAGCGATTCAAGAGGACGCAATGAAGATTCTTCGTTCCGTGCTTCGCAGGGGTTACACCGTTGGCACCGCCGGATTTTTTACCATCACGAGTCCCAACCGGTGGTTTGCCGCCTCGCGGTTGGTTGAAGACTTCCCATCTGTTACTGACCACACGAAAAAGACAGTCGCACCTTCTGAGGCTGAACTGAAGGCTTCAGCCTATGTTGAGGGCCGGCCAGCAGAAGTTCCAGCGGATTTCCTGCAAGAGAGCAAGCCGGATCGACATACGATGCGGCTGGCGTTGGTCTTTCTGGGAGCAGCTGCCATCGCATTGACCCTGCTGTGGTGGTTTTTCAAGATCGCAATCCTGCACGGCGGCTACTACGTCACAGCTATCCGCACTTAGACCCTGCGTTTCCAGCCCCAACGTCTCTGTCCCCGTTTTCCTCCCGTTTGACCCCACCCGTGCGTCTAACTAGACTTGCAGGCAGGGAACTTCATGACTTCGCGTACTACGCAATCTTTGTTTTTTCATTCCGCCGCAATTCTGGGTCTGTTGGCTGGCTTGGCCCCCATCTCCGCTGCGCAGTCCTCCTCAAGCTCTTCCGGCAGTCCTAACGCGCAGGTTTTTGCGCATGAAAAAGCGCCGTCGCTCATCGATCCCGCCGGTCCTGACGTCTCGCTCGATAGCGACGCGGAAGCGGTGTTCGTGATGGCAGCCGCACTCAACGCCTGCGGCTACAACGAGGGCCTTGAAGACAGCGCCCCGGTCCGCATGCGCGTTCGCGATGAGATGAACAAGGCCTTTGCGCAGAGCGAGAACGCTCGCGCCAAGCGCGATGCGCTCTGCCTTTTCATTTCGCAGCACCGCATGACCGGCACGGAGCGCGACATCTCGCAGTACATTTCTCTGTCTCTTTATCTAACGCCGCCGCCCGCGCTCGAAGTCACGGCCGACGTGACCGAGATGCCGCCCGATTCCACGCAAGTGGTGGAAGTAGTGCCCATCCTCCGTGACTTTGCCGCTGCCGTGGACCTGCACGGCATCTGGCTCACTACGCATCGCGCCTACGACGACGAGGCCGAAAAGTTACACGGCCCGCTTTCGCAGATGATCAATGACGCCAATCTTTACCTCAAGATGCCCGCCGCAACATACAGTGGCAGCCGCTTCATCGTTGTCATCGAGCCGCAACTCTCGCCCGCGACGGTGAATGCCCGCATTTATGGGACGGATTATGTGGTGGTGGTTTCTCCGGTCAACGGCAAAATTCCCATGAACGACGTGCGCCACACCTATCTGCACTACATGATCGATCCGCTGCTCTACGCGCGCACCAACGCCCTTGAGCGCGATCAGCCGATTCTTAAGGAGATTCGCGACGCCCCTCTGGATTTCCATTTCCGGTCCGATACCACGGCGCTGACCATCGAGTGCCTGATCAAGGCCATTGAAGCGCGCACTATGGACACGGGCGTTCCCGAGTACAAGATTCCTCCCGGCATCGACCGCTCGCAACTGCCTCGCTACGAGCACGAGCTCGAGCTCTACAAGCAGCGAGTGGATGCCGTGAAGTGGGCCACCGTGCAGCACGACATGCGCCAGGGCTTCGTACTGACGCAATACTTCTACGAGCAGATGATCCAATTTGAAAAACAACCCACCAGCCTGAAAGAAATCATGGGCGAAATGGTCTACAGCATGGACGTGGACCAGCAGGTGCACCGCGCGCGCCAGGTCGAATTCGACAAGGAAGCCGACCAGGACGTGTTGCAGCGCAGCCGGCCGCGCCAGCTCACCGGCCTGGATCTGGCGGAGGCGCGGCTGTCAGCTGGCGATATAGCAACGGCCAGCGCCATCGCGCAAAAGGTACTGGCGTCGCAAGACGACACCGTTGCCTCAGTGGCCGACGCGGCACGCGCTCATTTCATCCTGGCGCGCGCCGATCTGCTGAGCGTGCATCCCGGAGAATCGGAAGACGATGCCGAAAGAACCATCGGCGAGGCGATTGCGCAGTTTCAAAAGACGCTTGAAACCAGCAAAGATCAGCGCCTGCTCGCCTGGTCGCATATCTACCTGGGCCGCGTGCTCGATCTGGAATGCAAGCGCGACCAGGCCGCGGCCGAGTACAAGGCGGCCCTGGAGGTGCGCGATGGCCAGCTCGATACGCGCCTTGCCGCCGAGCGCGGCATCAAGACGGCTTACGCTGTAAAGGGTCATAGCTGCGACGAGGATGCGGACGACGAAGCTCCGGACAACGGAGCCCCCAAGCCCGCGCCGCCAACGCAGCAGGGCGCGCCAAAGCCGCAATAGTTCCCCAATCTGTTACTCCTTGAGGACAGCACGTGCCGCATCCCAGCAAGTTTAGGATTGGCCGTGAGACATAGCAGCCAAGCAGTGCGTCAAATACAGAAGGGCAGAACGTGGGTGCAGTGCGCTTAGAATCCGGTCTCGATGAGCTTGAAGCGGCGCTCGGACATAGCTTTCTGCGCCCTGAGCTGCTGGTGTGCGCGCTTACGCATCGATCGCTGGCGCACGAGTTGGCGCAGACCGAAGCCAGCAGCCATACTGTCGGCAGCATCGAGGCTGTAGGCGAGGCTCGGCCTGCCGGCAGGGAAGACAACGAGCGGCTGGAATATCTTGGCGACGCAGTGTTGGGCCTCGCGGTGGCCGAGGCGCTCTATCTCGCGCATCCGGAGTGGCGCGAGGGCGAGCTCACCCGCATTCGTTCCGGCCTCGTGAGTCGCGAGCGCATGGCGCAGGTGGCGGAGACGATCGGGCTGGGCAAGCATCTGCGCCTGAGCCGCGGTGAAGAGCGCAGCGGTCTGCGCCGCAAGAGCACGGTGCTCTCCAATACCATGGAAGCTGTGATGGGCGCGCTCTATCTCGATGGCGGTCTGGATCCGGTGCGCGCTTTTGTGCGCAGCCAGGTCATGGGCGAAGCCGCCGATCGCCTTGTCCTCGAGCTGCGCTCCGGAGCCGCACTGGGCAACTACAAATCGGCGTTGCAGGAGCGGCTGCAGGCGGCGCGCGCGGGCGCTCCCGTCTACCGCGTCAAAAGCGAGAGCGGCCCTGACCATCACAAGCGTTTTCTTATCGAGGTGCGCGTCAAAGGCGAGACCGGGGAGCGCGGCAAGCCTCTGGCCCGCGGCATGGGACGCACCAAGAAGCTCGCCGAACAGGATGCCGCCCGCCGCGCGCTGGAGCAACTGGAATCTGCCGGCGGCGCGTTTCCATCGGACGCCGAGGTCGACACGGAGATCGACACGGAAAACGAGGAGCCGTTGGAACCATGAGCGATTCTTCTCCAGCGGCCAATCCGGCGTCCACGTCGGCGCCCCATCCGGCGCCCGGCCCGTTCGCGCACCTGCGCGCGCATTTACCCACCTTGCCGCATGTCCTGGCTTCGCTCATGCAGACCGTGGTGGTGGCGCTGTTTGTTCTCACCTTCATCGTGCAGCCGCTGCTCATTCCCTCTGAAAGCATGGAGCGCACCTTGCTGGTGGGCGATTTCGTGCTCTTCAACAAGCAGACCTACGCGCCCGACGGCTGGCTTGGCCGCTGGCTCCTGCCCTATCGCAGTCCGGCCCGCGGCGACATCGTCGTCTTCCGCCATCCTTATCCGCCCATGATGATCAAGCGCGTGGTCGGCCTTCCCGGTGACCGGCTGCGCATTACCGGCGGCAAGGTATTCATCAACGGCGTCGCCCTCAGCGAGCCCTACGCGGCCTTCGATCCAGCGCCGCCCAACCCCGCGCGCGACAACTTTCCCGGCGCAATCTACACCAGTCCCCAGTTCGATCCCGAGTGGTGGCGTCAGATGCAGAGCCTCACGCACGACGGCGAGCTCACTGTGCCTCCCGACGAGTACTTCGTGCTGGGCGACAATCGCAATCACAGTTGGGATTCGCGTTACTGGGGTCTCGTGCCGCGCGATGCCGTCGTTGGCCGGCCGCTGGTCATTTATTTCTCGCTCGATCGCCCCTCTTCCAGCGATTCGGAACAGCCTCCGCAGGCGTCTGCGCAGCCTAGCCCGGATGATAGACTCGGACACGAACGGGAACTTGCCGCCAAAGTGGCGGCATTTGCGCGCTGGCGGCGCATCTTCCACGTAGTGCATTAGAAAGACAGTGGTTAGTGGCGAGCGATTCGTGACTGGCTCCTGCACGCGAGGCGCTGGAGGCGGACTGCCCACGAATCGCTGATCACTGACAACTGACCACTGACCACTGACGAAGAGCGAGAGCATGGCAAAGAAAAAGGCAAGAACAGAGAAAGAAACTTCCGGCCAGATCACGGAAGCCGCTCCCGTTCCGAACAAGCCTGACGAAACTCCATTCGAGGCAGTAGCCAGCATCTGTTCGGTGTTGGTGGTTGGCCTCTACATACTCACTTTTCTCGCGCAAAACTACGTCATCCCCTCGGGCTCAATGGAAAAAACGCTGCTGGTGGGCGATCACCTGGTCGTAGATCGCGTCACACTTTCTCCGCCCGCGAAATGGATGCCGCTGGTGCGCTATCGCGAGCCGCAGCGCGGCGATATCGTGGTCTTCATCAAGCCGGCTGCCGAGCCCCAGCTCGACGCCGATGGCCAGCCGCAGTACTTTTTCCTGGTCAAGCGCCTCATCGGCGTGCCCGGCGATCACATCCGCCTGCACCGCGGCATCGTCATTCTCAACGGCGTTGCGCAGCCTCCGCCGCAGGACGGTTCCGACGATCCCGGGTCGGGCGTCGATCAGGATTTTCTCGACGAGTTTCCCTCCACTCCGCCGGCTCAGGCTCCCAGCGGCGCTGCAACCGAAGCCTGGTCGGAAGACGCTCCCAATCACATCGTCGACGGCGAACTCGTGGTCCCTCCCGGCATGTACTTCATGATGGGTGACAACCGTCACGACAGCCTCGACTCGCGCTACTGGGGCTTCGTCCCCCGGCAAAACATCGTAGGCCGCCCGCTCTTCAATTACTGGTCGTTCAAGTCCACTGAAGAGGACTACACTCAAACCGAGCTTGGCCCGCGCGTCGCCTGGATGTTTCACGTGGTCACGCATTTCTTCACTGAGACGCGATGGAACCGGACGTTCCACCGGACGCGCTGAGATGATGGCTTGATAGCACTCCAAATCTGTTCCAATGGAAAAGCCCCGACTTGCAATGAAGATGAAAAACACGCCAATGGGACAGCCCGTTCGAAAATCCGCGAAAGCCGAAGAAACAGAGACGCCGTTTGAAGCCGTCGCCAGCATCTGCTCGGTGCTGGTGGTCGGCCTTTTTATTCTCGCCTTCCTTGCGCAGAACATGGTCATCCCCTCGGGATCGATGGAAAACACCCTCCTCATCGGCGATCATCTTGTCGTCGACCACATCACCCTTTCGCCGCCCGCGAAATGGATGCTGTTGGTGCACTATCGCGAACCGCGGCGCGGCGACATTGTCGTCTTCATCAAACCGGTCACCGACCCCGATCCGGCGACTGGGCAGCCGACGTACCTGCCTCTCGTGAAACGGCTGATCGGTGTGCCCGGCGATCATATTCATTTGCGCAACGGCATTGTCATCCTTAACGGCGTGGCCCAAAGCCAGCCTTTCGCCCAGCCCACCACGCCCGAAAATTATCAGCCGTTCCTCGACGAATTTCCCTCCATGCCGCCGGATCCCGAGCCCGGTAATCTGATCCCAGAGTCGTGGGCAGTCGATTTTCCCAACCACATTGTCGACGGTGAGCTCGTCGTCCCTCCCGGAATGTATTTCATGATGGGCGACAATCGGCACGACAGCGCCGATTCCCGCTTCTGGGGCTTTGTGCCCAGAGAGAACATCTTGGGCCGTCCGCTGTTCAACTACTGGTCATTCAATGCCGCTGAAGAGCAGCTCGATCAGACTGGATTCGCGAAACAGTTGGCCTGGATGGGCCACGTGGTGACGCACTTCTTCCAGGACACGCGCTGGGGCCGGACGTTCCACTTGATCCGGTAAGAAGCGGCTGCTAGCCTCCCCAGCGCTCACGGGTCGAATAGAGAGATTCCAATCAGGAGCACGAGCGCAAAGCCGACCGCCCGCACTCCGGATCGATCGGCTAACGCCCTTCAAAAGGAGATCAAAAAATGGACGTTCCTCCCGGTTCGCGATCCACCATGGAGCGTTGGATCGCGCTGCTCGTGCGCTACTGGTCTGTCAATATGACGATGGCTTTCAGGTCGGGAGGCTACTGGCCCGGCTTCGGCTACAGCGCGGAAGAGAAGGCTGAGATGGCCTGCCTCGGTCAGAATTGTTCCTTCGGGCAGTTTCTTGCCTGGGCTTTTATCGTCGCTCTCATCGTCATGCCGGTCGTTGCCGCCGTCATGATACCCGGGATTTACCTCTTGAGCTCCCATCCTGCGGCGACACTCCCCGGCTCCGTCTTTTTCCTGTCGGAGGGGGCGTCCATCGTGGTCTGTTTCACGATTGGGATGCCTTTGGCCATGCTGCTCGGCTCCGCACTTGTGGGCAGACTGTATAAGATTCCTGACTCGGAGCTGCCCAATCGCGCGACCACCGCACGATACTTTCATAAGTTGTGGTTCCAGCTTACGAGGATGGCGATCGTGATGATGGCGATCCTCGTTCCGGCGTGGATCCTCGTCCCCGGAGATTCCAAGGTCTGGGTCACTTTGCAGCTGGTGATCCCCTATCTGGGGCCCGTGGCGCTTGCGATTACCGGCGCCTACCAACTTTCCAACTGGCTGAAAAAAGGCGTGGACAATTAGTCATCTAAATCAAGGACGGCATTTCCGAGGCGAACCCGCGGACTATTGGCTTCTGGCTATTGGCTACTGGCTGCTCTTGAGCAGCTAGAATGATCCCTGGAACGCAATGACAAACGGCGATGCCAGAAAGAAAAAATTGCACGGCCGGCTGTGGATGGCTCTGGCCGTCGTCGTGCTCCTCGTGCTCGCGCTGGTGGTGCCTCCGCTCATCAGCGTCAATCATTACAAAGGTCAGATCACGCACCTCATGGCGCAATCGCTGGGCCGGCCGGTGTGGCTTTCCTCGGTGGAAGTTCGCCTTTTGCCCTGGCCCGGCTTCGTGCTTTACGACCTGAGCGTTGCCGAAGATCCCGCCTACGGCGCAGAACCCGTGCTGCATGCCAGCACGGTCACGGCCTCGCTCCGCCTGCTTGCGTTGTGGCGCGGGCGGCTCGAGATCGACAAGATCAGCGTGGACGACGCCAGCCTCAATCTGGTGCGCGCCGGAGCCGGGCGGTGGAACCTCGATCCCATCTTCCGCACTGCCGCCGCTCAAACCGGTGTTGCCATTGGCGGAACCGGCGCGTCCGGCGACGCCGCCCGGCGCCTGCCTTCGCTTGAGGCCACCAACCTGCGCATCCATTTCAAGAACGGCGCGGAGAAATTGCCCTTCTCGCTGATCAACGCCGACCTCTCGTTCTGGCAGGCGAACCCCGGCGAGTGGCGCATCCGGTTGCGCGGCCAGCCCGCGCGCACCGACGTAAGCCTCTACCAGGAAGAGACTGGCGTGGTGCGCATAGAGGCCAGCGTCCGCTCCGCTCCCGCTCTGCGTGAGATGCCGGTGCATCTCGACCTCGACTGGCGCGACGCGCGTCTGGGCCAGCTCGCCCGTTTCGTTGCCGGCTCCGATCCCGGTTGGCGCGGCGACCTCGCGGGCGATCTGCACATCGACGGCACCGCCGACGCTGCGCAAATCTCCATGCGCTTGCGCGCCTCGGGCGTACACCGCGCTGAGTTCGCTCCCGCCGCGCCGCTGGACTTCGACGCCAACTGCAACCTCTTGTATCACTACACACGCCGCAGCATCGAAAATCTGGCCTGCGATTCGCCCCTGGGCGACGGCCGCATGCACCTCAGCGGCCAAAAACTCGGCCTCGACACGCCGGCGCAGTTCACCCTGGAGCTCGATCGCATTCCTGTCGCGGCGGGGCTGGACGCCCTGCGCACTCTCCGCAGCGGCCTCGATCCCGATCTCGAAGCCAGTGGCACCGTCAGTGGAAAGATCGTCTACGCGGCCAGCACAGGCAGCGCTGCGCCGCCCGTCAAACCTGCAAACAAGCCCGCAAGCGGGTCCGCAAAACTGAAGCACGGCCCAAAAGCCGCTGCGGAGCCGACTGGTCCGGTGAGCGGCAGCCTCACGGTCGCGGATTTCGCGCTCAAGGGAGGCGGCCTCAGCCGTCCTGTGCAGGCTGCCAAAATCACGCTCCAGCCGTCTGCTGCTCCGCGTGCCTCGGCCACAGCGCTCACCGGAACCGTAACCATTCCCGCGGGCGGCGATACGCCCCTCGTCTTCAATCTGCGCATCTCGCTCGCCGGCTACCAGGTGGGCGTGCGCGGCCAGGCGGCCATCGCGCGTGCCCGCGAGTTGGCCCACGCCGCCGGCATTCCGCAATCTGAAGCACTGGCCGCGCTGGCCGGCGACCCCCTTACCGTGGACCTCACAGCCGCAGGGCCGTGGATGGCTCCTGAAGAGAATTTCCTTACCGTCCCCCCGGGCGTCGAACCCGCTGCAGCCGTCGCGCCAGAATCGCCCGCGCCGGATGCGAGCGCCGCGATTCCTCCCGCCGTCCCCGCGGCCACTCCCACCACTGATTCGCTCACGGGAACCGTGACTCTGCACAATGCCAACTGGAGGGCCGACTACCTCGCCAACCACGTCGAGATTTCCGAGGCCACGCTGTATCTGGATGGCTCCAGCCTGCGCTGGGATCCGGTCGCCTTCTCCTACGGTCCGGTGAAGGGAACCGTCAGCCTGAGCGTGCCCTTGCATTGCCCGTCCGAACTTCCCGTGCCGCAGCCGTGCCCCGTGCAGTTCCAGATGCAGTTCGGCGACCTCGACGCGGCCACGCTCGAATCCGCGTTGCTGGGCGCAAAGGAAAAAACCACGCTGCTCTCTGATTTGATTAACCGCCTGCACCCTTCCGCGGCGCCCCCATGGCCCGCGCTCGAGGGCAAGGTCCAGGCGGACTCGCTGGATCTCGGTCCCTTCACGCTCAATAATGTCTCGGCTGCCCTGCGCGTGCTGCCAACGGGCGTGGAAATGTCCTCGCTCGATGCCGGCCTCTTCAACGGCAGCATTCACGTTGCCGGTTCGCTCGACAAGCCCGCCAACGATCAGGACAAGCCCTCGTACACCTTCGAGGGCGGCTTTGAGAAGCTCGATGTCACTTCGCTCGGCGCGATGCTCGGCGTGCGCTGGGCCGGAGCTCCCCTGGACGGCACCGGCAAGATCGAGCTCTCCGGCTACACCAGCAAGGAACTCGCTGCCTCGGCCCACGGCACCCTGCACTTCGAGTGCCGGCGCGGGGCCATCGGCAATCAGCCTTCGGAATCCTCTAAAGCCGGCCCCGTTCCCGCCTCGCTGGGCCGCTTCAATGCGTGGACGGCCGACGCAACCATTGCGAACGGTAGCCTCACGGTCGATCAGAACAGCGTCTCCACGGGAGCACGCAAGCAATCTGTCCAGGCCACCGTCACCTTCGGCGATCCGCCCGCCGTCAGCTTCGGTGGGCCGAAGCAAGTCGCCGCGAAGCAGCGGTAATTGCCGCCAAACTACAATGAAGCTATGGCTTCATCTTCCGTTTCCTCCCCCGTTCTGATCCATTGCCAAGGCGTCCTCTTCGATATGGACGGCATTCTCATCTCGTCCATCGAATCGGTGGAGCGCAGTTGGACCAAGTGGGCAAATCTGCGTAAGGTCGACGCCGCTCTGACGCGAGAGACCGCGCATGGCCGCCGCGCGGTCGAAACCATTGGCCTGCTGCGTCCCGATCTCGACCCCGAGGCCGAGCTCAAAGTGATTGAAGAAATCGAGGTGGCCGACAACGATGGCCTCACCGTGCTGCCCGGCGTGCTGGCTCTGCTGGCCGCGCTGCCCGCCGACCGCTGGACGGTGGTCACCAGCGCCACGGAGCGGCTGGCGCGCATCCGCATGGCCGCCGGCGGCATTCCGGTGCCCGCGCGCCTGGTTACCGCGGACCGCGTCACGCGCGGCAAGCCGCATCCCGAGCCGTTTCTCGCGGGAGCCGCCCTGCTCGGCGTGGCGCCTGCCGATTGTGTGGTCTTTGAAGATTCGGCTTCCGGCGCTCAAGCCGGACGCGACGCGGGATGCACCGTGGTCGCAACCACCTTCTCGCATCCCATCGAATCCCTCCACGCCGCTCACTACCTGGTGCGCGATTTGACGAGCGTTAGCGCGGAAATGCGCGACGGTGAGATTGCACTCCACCTCTTCCAGCGTTCAGATCGCCAATGATTGCCAAAGAACGCCTTACTTCTGCGGGGAGGTTGCAGGCGGCGGTGCGTTGCCGGCAGGTCCAGGCGGCACGCTTCCCGGCTTGTATTCCCAGGTCACATTGTCCCTGACCGGCCCCGCAGTGGCTTCGATCCGGTTCTGTCCCTCCTGCAGTTTCACGTGCCAGGCCGCAATGTGGCCGACGACATTTTGAGTGCCGATGGATTTGCCGTTCAGCTTGAGTGCGATTTTCTGCTGGTTGCTATAGACCTTCACTTCAACGTCCTGATTCGAGCGCACGGCATAGCGGCGCGAGGTAATGTAGACCATCGGCTTCTCAGTCCAATTGGCCTGGTACCAGAAGTAGGCGTCTTTCTTTACAGTGCGATCGAAGGTAATCAGGCCCTTGTCGTTACGCCCCTTGTGATCGCCTTCGTCGCGCCCTATTGAGGGAAAGTCGAAACCTACCCAAATGAAACTGGCCCACAAATAAGGCTTTTCCGAGATCTGGCGCCACGCGCCCTCATGCACCAGTGCCTGCCACTGTTCCGGATGCCAATGGCCGCGTGCGTCCGGACGGTGCACCGGATCTTCCTGCTGATTGACGCTGGCTCCGGCGCCATATTCGCTGATCGCCATGGGCTTGTGGCCGTTCTGCTGATGGAAGTCGTCGAGCCATTGACTCCAATCACCAATTTCGCCTCGATACCAGCCCAGATACTGGTTGTAGGCGATGACGTCGGAATATTTTGTTCGCGGGTCATCTGCAGGCCCGCAGCACGCCGCATAAGTAGTCGGTCGCGAAGCGTCCTCTTCATGGGCAGTCTTCTCGTTAACCGCCAGGGCCTTATAAACCTCTGGCGAGTCTTTTGTCTCGTTACCCAGGCCCCAGACCATCACGCTGGGATGGTTTACGTTCTGGCGGATGAGTTCGCGCATCTGCTGTGTGAGGTTGGCGCGAAATGCATCGCTGCCGCCCGCCTCGCCGACCATGGGAACCTCCGTCCACACCAGA
>Ga0181529_10004053_pt1 | contig 16152 bp, 11 predicted proteins | sample PEATcosm2014_Bin_36_FD_119763 | JGI IMG/M metagenome (GOLD analysis project Ga0181529, IMG submission 119763) | Peatland microbial communities from MTU Mesocosm Facility, Houghton, MI, USA - PEATcosm2014_Bin10_30_metaG | ecosystem: Environmental > Terrestrial > Soil > Wetlands > Peat | place...
CACGCTCGCCCGGTACTGGGTGCGCAGCGCCGCATTGGCGTAAGGCACTCCCATGCGGTGCACCGGGTCATGCGCCCAAGCCGTAGTGCCGTGCAGGTTCACGCCGGCGGCTTCATTGAAGTTGTAGCGATGAATGAACGCGTTATTCACGATTACGGTGTGGTTTCCCCAGGCGGGGCGCCAGCCCCAGCCGCCCCAGCCGTTCCAGCCGTAGCCGAAATAGAAGTTCATCGAAATCGGCGGATAGAATCCGAAATACAGCCCGCCCACCATAATGGAATCCGGCGGCCAATACCAGCCCGGATAGGGATAGTACAGCGCCGGTCCCCAGATCCAGACCGGGTTATATTCCGGCACGTAGATCACATTGGGGTCCACCGGGGTGATATCGATCATGCCTTGATCGTCGGCTACCTGTTCTTGCGGCGTGGAAGCCAGCTTGCCGGCCTGCTGCGCCTTCTGCCGCAGGGCCTGCACCGCGTCCATCACTTCCTGCTGTTGCGCCAGAAACGCATTCCCCAGGTTGGTGGTCCAGTTCACATCGGCGTTGAGCTGCTTCAGCACGTCGGGAAACACCACCAGCGCTTGCACGCTGGGGTCCCAGTTCTGCTGCTGGACCGCCGAAGTGAGCACCGCGCCGGTGAGGCCGGGATTCTTTTGCAGCCACTGCCAGGCTTCCACCACTTCGAGCGGATAGGTGGAGGCGGCCAGTATCTGGCCCAACAGCGGATCCGGGTACAGCGCGATGGGCGCCACCAGATTCTCCAGTTGATCCGCCGTCAGCGTCTGGTCCGGCGGCGGCGCCACCGGTTCCTGCGCAGCCAGCGTCTGGATGCTCGTCAGCAGGCCAAACAAGAGCAGAACTAAGACGATCCGTTTCAGCGACATAGGCACCTCTCGGCCGCGCAGCATCCGACACCCGCGTGGATGCTCGCGAAGCCTTCCGATCTGATAGATTAGCGCAAGCACGGCAAGGTTACCGGTACGGCCCACTACTCTTGATGAAAAATGCGTAATCCGCGCGCGCCGGGCTTACTCCTCCGCCGTATCTGGCTCCGGCAGGCTGTCCTGCTCGCGCGCCACCCAGACGTAGAGCACCGGCAGCAGGAAGATGCCGAGGATCAGCGCGGCCACCAGGCCGCCTACGATCACGATGGCAAAGGGGCGCTGCGAGTCGGAACCGATGGCGCGCGACAGCGCGGCCGGCAACAGCCCGAAGCTGGCCACCAGCATGGTCATCATGATGGGACGCAACCTTTGCACGGATCCTTCGACGGCGGCATTGAGGATGGTGTGGCCGCGCGCGCGAAGCTGGTTGATGTATTCGAGCATGATCACGCCCGTCTGCACGGCGACGCCGAACAGCGCCAGAAAGCCGATGCCGGAAGATACGCTCATGTGGGTGTGGGTAATGAGCAACGCCAGCAGGCCGCCAATCGGCGCCATGGCGACGTTGGCCAGAATCAGCAAGACCCATTTGGCGGATTTGAACATGGTGTACAGGATCATGCAGATCACCAGGATGGTGATGGGCAGCACGATCATCAGCCGCCTTTGCGACCGCTTGGCGCTTTCGTATTCGCCGGCCCAATCGATGCTGTAGCCCGCCGGCAGCTTCACCTGCGCGTCCACCTTGCGCATCGCCTCTTCCACCGTGCTGCCTAAGTCGCGCTTAGGAACGCTGTACTTGAGGGCCACGTAGCGGGAGTTGCCTTCGCGGTAGATTTCCGAGGCGCCGTCGCGTACCCGGACCTGGCAGAGCTGCGCCAGCGAGATGCGCTCGCCCGAGGGCGCCAGCAGGCGGATGCTCTCGATAGCCTGGCGGTCGCCGCGGTAGGCGGCCTGGTAGCGGAGCACCAGGTCGTAGCGCTGCTCGCCGCGCAGCACCTGGGTAACCGCCTTGCCGCCCACGGCGGTTTCCACCGCATCCTGCACGTCGGTCACGTTGATTCCATAACGCGCGGCGGCGGTGCGATCGATCTCGAATTCGAGGTTGGGCTGGCCTATCACGCGGAAGAGGCCGAGATCGGTGATGCCGTCGACGGTGCGCAGCACGTTGACGATCTGGTCGCCGGTGGTCTCCAGCGTTTTCAGATCGTCGCCGTAGATCTTGATGGCAAGTTCCCCCTTGACGCCGCTCACCGCCTCTTCCATGTTGTCGGCAATCGGCTGCGAGAAGTTCCACAAGGTGCCGGGGATTTGTTCCACCTCGCGGTCCATAGCGCTAATCAGCTCTTCCTTGTCTTCGGCGAAGATCGGCCGCCACTGCGCCTTGGGCTTGAGATCGACGAAGTATTCGGTGTTGAAGAATCCGGTCGTATCGGTGCCGTCGTCGGGCCGGCCCACCTGGCTCACTACCTGGGTCACTTCGGGAAATGATGCGAAAACGCGCCGCGCCTGGCGCATCACGCGCTCGCCCTCGGAGGGGCCGGTGCTGGGGGCCAGCGTGGCGCGCGCCCAGATGGCGCCCTCGTCCAGATGCGGCAGAAACTCGGAGCCGATGATGCCGCTGGTGGCGAGATAAATCGAAACGCCCAGCGCGCCGGCCGCGACCATTACGATTGGCCATCGCAAGCGAACAGCCGCGCGCAAGGCGGCCTCGTAGACGCGGGTGATCCAGTTCATCACCGGATTGGGCCACTCGCGAACCCGCCTGCCGAAGACAAAACTCGCAAGTACGGGCGCGATCAGCAGCGAGAACAACAAGGAACCGAGCAGGGCAAACGTGACCGTCCACGCCATCGGCTTGAACAGCCGCCCTTCCACGCGCTGCAGCGTGAAGATGGGCAGGTAGGCGGTGATGATGATGCCGATCGAGTAAAATACCGGCCGCTGCACTTCATGGGCCGCCGCGCGCACCGGCCCGAGCGGCGAAACGCCTTCGTGGCGGCCCAGGTAGCGCACGATGTTTTCCACGATCACCACCGCGCCTTCCACCACCATGCCGAAATCGAGCGCGCCGAGCGAGAGGAGATTCGCGGGAATGTGGTTCAGGTTGAGGCAAATCGCGGCGAACAACAGCGAAAACGGAATGGTCAGCGCGACGATCAGAGCGCCGCGGGCGTTGCCCAGGAACAGAAACAGGATCAGCGCCACCAGCACGATGCCTTCAGTCAGGTTGTGCAGCACGGTGTGGGTGGTGAGGTGCACCAGGCTGCTGCGGTCGAGGAACGGAACCACTTGGACGCCCCGCGGCAGAATGTGATGGTTCAACTGGTCGACCTTGGCGTGGATGGCGTCGAGAACGGCGTCGGCATCGGCGCCCTTGCGCAGCAGCACGATGCCTTCCACCACGTCGCCGTCGTCGATGACCTTGCCGTCGGAGCGGTGGATCGCCTTGCCGATCTGGCCCAGCCGGATTTTCGGCCCTTGCGCAATCGTGCCGAGATCCTTCATCCGGATGGGCGTGCCGTTCACCGTCTTGATGATGGTATTCGCGATGTCCTGAACGCCGCGCACCAGTCCGATCGCCCGCACGTTGATCTCCTGCAAACCGGCTTCGATGAAACTTCCGCCCGCGTTGACGTTGTTGTTCGCCAGTTGCTGCTCTACCTGAGCGATGCTCAGGCCATAGGCCACAAGCTGATTCGGGTCGAGCGCCACCTGGTACTCGCGCGTGGTGCCGCCGAAGCTGACGACATCCACCACGTCGGGCACCGATTTGAACTGCTTTTCGAGCGTCCAGTCTTCAAGCGACTTCAGCTCCATCCGGTCGAATTGCGGGTTGGTGCTCTTGAGCGTGTACCAGTAGATCTGGCCGACCGGGCTGTAGTCGGAACCGATCTGCGGCTGCAACCCGGCAGGCAGGCTGAGCTGCGAGAGCCGCTCCAGCACCTTCTGGCGATTCCAGTCGTTGGCGGATTCGTCGTCGAAGATCAGCATCAGGCTGGAGAGGCCGAACAAAGAGGTCGAGCGCAGGTGTTCCAGGTGCGGGATGCCGTTCATCACGATCTCGATGGGGATGGTTACCTGCTGCTCCACCTCCTCGGCGGCGTGGCCCGGCCACTGCGTAATCACCTGTACGTAGTTGTTGGCTACGTCGGGATAGGCCTCCACCGGAAGGTTGTGGAACGAGATGGCGCCCCAGATCAGCAGGAGGAAGGCCGCCACGGTAACCAGGAAACGATTATCCAGGGCAAAATCGATCAGGCCGCGGACCATGCGGGGACGCCTATGGCTGCTCCGTGCACTGGAGCACGAGCGCGTTCGTGACTACTTCAGCCGTGGATGCAACCCGCCGAGCCGAGGGCATCACTTCTCGAACCAAGAAGGCCTGGACATGGATTTTGGATTTCCGCATCCATTATAGCTTGCGGATGTGACGCGCCGGACTGCGACCGCTACGCTACACTCGAAGATTGAGCCTCACCAACTCCAGTAAGCCGCGCGTTTGCGCGGTCAGCTTCCTGAACACTTCTCCTCTCGTCTGGGGCATGTTGCACGGGCCGCAAAGGGAAATGTTCGAGCTGGAGTTTCGCGTGCCTTCCGGGTGCGCCGACGCGCTCGAATCGGGTGAGGCGGATATCGGCATCGTGCCTTCCTTCGAGCTCACGCGCCAGGATCTGGACATTCTCCCCGGCGCGGGAATCGCCTGCCATGGGCCGGTGCGCAGCATTCTGCTGGTGTCCGCCAAGCCGCTGGGCGAAGTGCGCACGCTGGCCGCGGATTCGAGTTCGCGCACTTCGGTGGAGCTGGCGCGCATTGTCCTCGATCACAAGTACGGCGCGCGGCCGGAAGTGTTGCCGCACGCGCCGGATCTCACTGCGATGCTTGCCGCCGCCGACGCCGCGCTTATCATCGGCGATCCCGCCTTGCGCATCGACCCGCCCCATCGGCCGTACCAGGTGAGAGACCTGGGCGCGGACTGGGTGGAAATGACCGGCTACCCGATGGTGTTCGCGGTGTGGGCCGCGCGCAAGGGCTTGGCGAACGATTTGGTCGCCCAGGCGTTTCGCGACTCCTGCCGTTATGGCCTCGAGCACATGGGCGAAATAGTCGAGGCGGAATCGGCGCGCCTCGGCTTCGCGCCGGAAATGGTGCGGCAGTATCTCACCCGCCACATCGTCCACCAGCTCGGCCCTCGCGACTACCAGGGCATGCGGCTGTTTCTCGAGTGGGCCACCGGCAAGGCTCCGGCCGTTCCGCTGGCGCTTGCGTCCATCGGGTGAAACAACTAAGGCTTCAACCTGGATTCCGAAGTTAACTTCGGCGAAGTCGCATTCCTATTGCGGTGGACCATGAAGCGACAGGTCGTGTATCAGAGCACGGTTGAAGCCGTGCCCTGATACGAAGCCAGCCGCCCGACTCCCACATCCATGTCGTGCACCCGGCGGCACTCATCATGGAAGGGCCGTCCGAGCCGTCCGAAAGTCAGTCTTTCCAATTCGGCCCGACGATGTTACTCTGAGAAAAGAATGCGGCAGGTTTCCAACGTTCTTATGGCGGCGCTGATCGTGGCGGCGCTGTTTTGTGGGAATTGCCTGTCCTGCCCGCAAATGTTAATGGCGATGGCAATCCACCAGCCGGGACATAGCTGCTGCCATCATCGAACCGGCAGGGTCGAATGCCATTCGCAGTCGCTCAGCCATTTTATGAAGGCGCAGGGCGGAAACACCGTCCCGGCGTTCGCCGTGACAGGCCTGGCACCGACGACTGCGGCGGTAGTGGTGTTTCGCCGGCCGGCGATGGCGCCCTGGCGCGCTACGGATGTGGCGCCGCCCGATTTGCTCTCCTTATATTCCCTGCTTCGCGTTTAGCTTTCCCTTCACCCGGTAAGTTTTCCCAAATAAGAGCGGTGTGCTGTCCCCAAGGCGGGCTGTGCGGCGAAAGCCAGCTATCCTTGGGAAAAACAGAGTTGGTGAACGGAAATGAAGGTTCGTCATTGGATTTGGCTTTGGCTGGCGCCGGTGGTGGCGGCGCAGCCGGTATCTACGCTGGTGGAAGAGGCGCTGCGCAACAACCGGGAGATTCTGGCGGCACAGAAGAAGGTGGAAGCGCAGCGGCAACGGCCGGCGCGCGAGAGCAGCCTGCCGGACCCCACGCTTTCGCTGGGGTGGGCCTCGAACGGCGCGCCGTGGCCAGGGTCGGGACTGGGGATTTACGCCACCAGCAACATCGGGGTGAGTGTGTCGCAGGAAGTGCCGGCGCCGGGCAAGCGGAAGCTGCGCGGCGAAATTGCGGACAAGGAGGCGGCAGCGGCCTTTAATGAGTACCTGGCCACGCGGCTGAATGTGGTTTGGCGGCTCAAGAAGGCATATAACGAAATGAATCACGCGGCGGACGCCCTCTTTTACATCGACCGCTACGACGAACTGCTCAATAACATGCTGCGCATTTCCGAGTCGCGTTACGCGGCGGGCCGCGGGTCGCAACAGGACATCCTCCGCGGACAGACACAGTTGGCAATCTACGCTACCCAGCGCGTGCGGTACGAGCAGGTGCGGGCGGCCAGGGAGATCGAAATCAACGCTCTCCTCAACCGGCCGCAGGGCGGGCGGATCGAGGTGCCGGCCGTGGTGACGGTGGTGCCCATGCCGGCGTCGCTCGAAGACATGCTGGCGCAGGCGAGGACGCATTCGCCGCTGGTGGAGCGCGACAAGGATGTAATCCAGAGCAACGAACTGGCGGCCAACCTGGCGCGCAAGGATTATGCGCCGGACTACACGGTAACGGGCGGCTATTTCAACCAGGGCGGGCTGCCGCCGATGTGGAAGGCGCAGGTGGATTTCAAGCTGCCGGCGTACTTCTGGCGCAAGCAGCGGGCGGAAGTGACCGGGCAGGAGGCGAGCGCGAGCCAGGCGCGGCACGAGTACGCGGCGACGCTGGTCGAGGTGGAGGCGGAAATTCGCGAACAATACAGCGAGGCCGAGGCGTCCCTCAAGCTGGTGAACCTGTATGAAAAATCGGTGATTCCAGAAGCGCGGCTGGCGTACGAATCCGCGCTGGCCAGCTACCAGGCCGGGCGCGGCGATTTCGTCGCGCCATTTACCAATTTCATTAGCGTTGTGGATTACACGCTGGCGGACCACGAGGAGATCACGCAATTTCGCATTGCGCTGGCCAAGCTGGAAGAATTGACGGGAGTCGAACCAAGATGAAACCAACCTTGGTGGTGTTGGTGGCGGCAGTGGCTTTCTTAGGCGGCCTGGCCTACGAGCGCTGGCGCGGGCATCATGCGGTGACGGAATCGACCGGGCGCAAAGTGCTGTACTGGGTGGACCCGATGCATCCCTGGTACAAGTCCGACAAGCCGGGGATCGCGCCCGATTGCGGCATGAAACTGGTTCCAATGTATGCAGGCGAGCAGTTGCCGAACCACACGGCGGCCGACGCGGTCGCGGTGTCGCCCGAAAAACAGCAGTTGATCGGCGTGGAATTCGGCACGGCGGAATACGAGACCACCGCCGATACGATTCGCGCCGCGGCGCGAGTAACGCTGGATGAAACCAAGATTGTGAAGGTGCAGACTCGCCTGGAGGGCTGGGTCGACCGCGTGTTCGCCGATTTCACTGGCAAGTATGTAAAGAAGGGCGATGCGCTGGCGACGGTGTATAGCCCCGATGCGCTGGCCACCCAGCAGGAATATCTGCTGGCGCTGCGGGCGCAGTACGTCATGCGTGACGGAGCACTTCCGGCGATTGCGGCGGGCAACGACAACCTGGTGGCTGCCGCGCGCAAGCGCCTCGAGTTGTGGGACATCTCCGACCAGCAGATCGACCAAGTCCAGCGCACGGGAAAACCAATCGAGAACCTGACCGTCTACGCGCCGGCCTCCGGGTACATCACGGAGCGCAACGCGTTTCCCAAGCAGCGCGTCACGCCGGAGACGGCACTGTACACGCTGGCCGACCTTTCGACCGTATGGGTGGTGGCAGACGTTTTCGAATACGAAGCCGCCGGTGTGCGGTTGGGCCAGGCGGCCACGCTGACGCTCGATGCCTTGCCGGGGCGGACCTTCCACGGCAGAGTGAGCTACATTCTGCCGGGCGTGGACCCGGCGTCGCGCACGCTGAAGGCGCGGATTGAGTTCGCGAATCCCGGCGAACTGCTCAAGCCGGATCAATACGGGCAGGTGGAGATCCAGACCGGAGGTGCGCGGCGGCTGATGACGCCGGAATCCGCGGTGCTCGATTCGGGCGACCGGCAGGTGGTCTACGTGGATCTCGGAAACGGCAACCTGCAGCCGCGCCCGGTGCGCGTGGGAGAGCGCGTGGGCGGCCGGGTGGAGATCCTGGAAGGGCTGAAGGCGGGCGAGCGGATCGTCACCTCGGGCAACTTCCTGCTGGATTCGGAGAGCCAGTTGAAGGCGGCGGGCGGCGGGACGGCGAAATGATCAACGGGCTGATCGAGTTTTCGGCGCACAACCGGTTCCTGGTGCTACTGCTGGTGGCCGCGGCGGTGGTGGCCGGGTGGTGGTCGCTCCAATCCATACCGCTTGACGCGATCCCGGATTTGAGCGACACGCAGGTGATCGTCTATTCGAAATGGGACCGCAGCCCGGACATCATCGAGGACCAGGTGACGTACCCGGTGGTGAGCTCCATGCTGGGAGCGCCACGAGTGAAAGCCGTGCGCGGGTTTTCCGATTTCGGCTACTCGTACGTGTACATCATTTTCGAGGATGGCACGGACATTTACTGGGCGCGCTCGCGGACGCTCGAATACTTGTCCAAGATTCAATCGCGGCTGCCGCAGGGAGTGGAGACCCAACTGGGGCCGGACGCGACCGGCGTCGGCTGGGTGTTTCAGTACGCGCTGGTGGATTCGACGGGGCGGAGCAACCTGGCGCAATTGCGGTCGACCGAGGACTGGTTCCTGCGCTACCAGTTGCAGGCGGTGCCGGGCGTGGCGGAAGTGGCGCCGCTGGGCGGATTCGTGCGGCAGTACCAGGTGACCGTGGATCCCAACCGCCTGGCGGGGTATGGGATCACCATCGACAAAGTGGTGGCGGCGGTGCGCGCCGGAAACAACGACGTCGGCGGGCGGCTGGTGGAATTCACCGGCCGGGAGTACATGGTGCGCGGGCGCGGCTATGCGCGCTCGGTGAGCGATCTGGAGAGGGTTTCTCTGGGAGTCACCGCGGCGGGCGTGCCGATCCTGGTGCGGGATGTGGGCTCGGTAACGCTGGGGCCGGACATCCGGCGCGGCATCGCGGAGTTGAACGGCGAGGGCGAAACCGTTTCGGGGATTGTGGTGATGCGGCAGGGAGAGAACGCGCTGCGCGTGATCGAGCGGGTGAAGGCGAAGCTGAAGGAGTTGGAGCCGGGGCTGCCGCCGGGGGTGAAGGTGGTGACGGCGTACGACCGCTCGGAGCTGATTCTGGCCTCGATCGACAACCTGAAGCGGACGCTGATCGAGGAGCTGGCGGTGGTGGCGCTGGTGATCCTGATTTTCTTGTGGCACGTGCCGAGCGCGGTGATCCCGATCGTCACCATCCCCGTGGCTGTGCTGATTTCGTTCATACCGATGCGGCTGATGGGGATCAACGCCAATATCATGTCGCTGGGCGGAATCGCGATTGCCGTGGGAGCGATGGTGGATGCGGCCATCGTCGTGGTGGAGCAGACGCACAAAAAACTGGAAAGCGCGGATGCGAGTTGGAGCGCCGGCGACTACCAGCGGGCGATTGTGGCGGCGGTGAAGGAAGTGGGCGGCCCGAGCTTTTTCGCGCTGCTGGTGATTGCGGTTTCTTTCCTGCCGGTGCTGACGCTGGAAGCGCAGGAAGGGCGGCTGTTCAAGCCATTGGCCTACACCAAGAACTTCGCCATGATTGTGGCGGCGGTGCTGGCCATCACGCTGGACCCGGCGTTGCGGCTGCTGTTCTTCCGCAAAGAAGGCTTCCGGCTATGGCCGCGCTGGCTGGGTTGGATCGTCAACAGTGTGCTGGTGGGCAAGATCCACTCGGAGGAAAAGCATCCCATCAGCCGCGTGCTGATGCGCATGTACGCTCCTGTAGTGGAATGGACGCTGCGCTGGAAGTGGCTGGTGTTGGTGGGCGCGGTGGCGCTGGTGGCGGTGACCGTGCCGGTATACCAAGGGCTGGGATCGGAGTTCATGCCGCCGCTCGACGAAGGCACGCTGCTGTTCATGCCTACTACGCTGCCGGGAATTTCGGTGGCCGAGGCGGGCCGGCTGCTCCAGATCGAGGACCGGATTCTGATGCGGTTCCCGGAAGTGGAGCGGGTGCTGGGGAAAGCGGGGCGCGCGGAAACGCCGACCGATCCGGCGCCGCTTTCGATGATGGAAACGGTGATTACGCTGAGGCCGAAATCGCAGTGGCGGCGCGTGGCGACGTGGTACGACCGGTGGCCGGAGTGGATCAAGCCGCTGTGCGGGCGCATCACGCCGGATCGCATTTCGACCGACCAACTGGTGAGCGAAATGAACGATGCGCTGCATTTTCCCGGCGTGTCGAACGCCTGGACGATGCCGGTGAAGAATCGTATCGACATGCTGACCACGGGCGTCCGAACGCCGGTGGGGATCAAGATCTTCGGGCCGGATCTGACCGGGATCGAGCACATCGGGACGGTCATTGAGAGCATTCTGCCCCAGGTGTCCGGGACGCGCAGCGTGTTCGCCGAGCGGGTGAGCGGCGGGTATTTCCTCGACTTCGATCTGAAGCGCGATAACCTAGCGCGCTACGGGATGAGCGTGGAGGACGCCGAAGCGGTGGTGACTTCTGCAATCGGCGGCGAGAACGTGAGCACGGCCATCCAGGGGCTGGAACGGTACCCGATCAACGTGCGTTACTACCGCGATTCGCGCAGCTCGCTGGAGCGGCTGCGTCGTGTGCTGGTGCCGGCCAACGGTGGGAAGACGCAGATTCCGCTGGCGGAGATTGCGACGCTGAAACTCACGAGCGGCCCCGCCATGCTGCGCAACGAAAACGGCATGCTGTGCGGCTATGTTTACGTGGATGTGGCCGGGCGCGACGTGGGGAGCTATGTCGCGGCGGCCAAGCAGGCGGTGCGCGAAAACGTCATCACGCCGCCGGGTTACACACTCACCTGGAGCGGGCAGTACGAAGCCATGGAGCGCGTCCGCGAGCGATTGAAGGTGGTGCTGCCGCTGACGCTGTTCCTGATTCTCCTTCTGCTGTATCTCAACACGCGCTCCGCCGCGAAGACCGTCATCATTCTCCTGGCGGTGCCGTTTTCGGCGGTGGGCGCCATCTGGCTGCTCAGCCTGCTCGGCTACAACATGAGCATCGGGGTGTGGGTGGGATTGATCGCGCTGATGGGCGTGGACGCCGAAACGGGCGTGTTCATGCTGCTCTATCTCGACCTGGCCTTCGAGGAGCGGCGGCAGGCGGGGCGGATGCGAAACCACGCGGACTTGCGCGAGGCGATTGTGCATGGGGCGGTGAAGCGCATCCGGCCGAAATTCATGACGGTGGCCACCATGTTCGTGGGCCTGGCGCCCATCATGTGGTCGCACGGCACGGGCGCGGACGTGATGAAGCGCATCGCGGCGCCCATGATCGGCGGCATATTTACATCGTTCTTATTGGAGCTGGTGGTGTATCCGGCAATTTACGAGGTTTGGAAATGGCGCTCGGTAAGAAAACAGGCGGCTTGATTTTGGCGTGGGCAATGGCTGCAACGGCGGCGCAGTTTCCCATGCGGCACCGGCATTTGCGCGGCATCTGTGATGGGACGCTGGAGGTTAGCGAAGCGGGCGTACGGTTCGCGGGACCAAAAGCGCACGCGTGGCAGTGGAAGCTCGACCAGATCCGGCAACTGGAGCTGGCGCCGGACCGTGTCGTGGTGGTGAGTTACGAAAACGGCAGGCTGGCGGGGAAGGAACGCAGCTACGAATTCAGCGGCGCGGTTCCGGCAGCCGAGCTGTATGCGTTGCTCAAGGATCGCATGGACCAACGGCTGATCGCGGAGATGGCACAGCCGCCGGGCGGCGCGACGTGGTTGCTGCCGGCGAAACACGTGGGCCGTGCGGGTTCGCTGGGGACGCTGGAGCTGACGCCGGAGACGATCGTCTATCGCACTCCGGCGTTGGACGAATCGCGCACCTGGCGCTATACGGACATCGCCAGCATCAGCAGCTCCGGGCCGTTTCAGTTGACCATCACCACGTACGAACTGGCGCCGGCGCACTACGGCGGGCGGAGGGATTTCAACTTCGAATTGCAGCAGCCCATCACGGAAGTCAGGTACAACCGGCTGTGGCTTCAGGTGGAAATGAAGAATGGGAGAATTCCATACCAGGTGATCGCCACGTCCGGCGATTGGCCGATCGGCCACTAGGGCAGGCGAAAAGAGTTAGTCTCAGGTTGGAGCAGCACGGAAGGCAAGAACGGCGAGCGAGCGGTTTTGGATTGAAAGGAAAGAACCGGAGAAATTCCATGAAGAATAACTCCACGAAGCGGATCCTCGTTATGATCCTCGCTTCGGCGGCGCCGCTGGCGACTGCCAACGAAGGGCTGCTGGATGCGACGATTACAGACGCTTTCTGCGCCGCCAGCCATAAGAGTGGCAGGACGGGCTGTGACGAGCGTTGCGTCCGGGAGCGGGTGAGAAAAGGGGCCAAGTACGTCCTGTGGGACGGCAGGAATGCGTATGTGCTGAGCGACCAGAAAGCAGCCGAGCCGTGGGCCGGCAGGAAGGTGAAGGTGCTGACCACGCTGGACGCGAAAACGATGGAGATTCGCGTTATCTCGATTGTGGCCCGGTGAACTTGCAGCAGGAGGTTCGGCCTCGAATTGATTTAGACGCGAGATGGAGAGGAAGAAGGGAGATTTCCAATGAAAAAGACCGTTGTGATGATATTCGCTTCGGCGGCGCTGATGCTGGCCGCCGATCAGACGTTCACCGGCATCGTCACCGACGACATGTGCGGCGGAAGCCACAAGGACATGAACATGGGGCCGGATGAGAAATGCGTGATCGAGTGCGTGCGTGGCGGAGCCAAGTACGCGCTGTGGGACGGCAAGCAGACGTATGTCCTCAGCGATCAGAAGGGCGCTGCCAAGTTCCCCGCCAAGAAAGTGATCGTGAAAGGCACGCTGGACGCGAAAGCGAAAATCATTCAGGTCAGCTCCATCGTGGCGGCGAAATAGAGTGCAGGCGGGGGGCAGCCTCAGGCCGGCTCGCGATGCGGGGTCATCGGCGAAGGCGGCTGCGCTTCAGGAATTCCGGCGCTTTCCCGAGAAGACCCTCCGCGTGGGGACGGCGGAATGGCGGTATCGGGTGTTGGGCACTGCGGCGCGGGTGCTGTTGGCGATCCCTGGCGGCGAGTTGGTAAACGATCTGGGGTTCGAGTTTGCGCTGGCGATCGGCGACACGCACCGTGTGGTCTATCCAGCCTATCCTCGTGTATCCTCCATCGAAGAGCTTGCCGATGGTCTGTGCGCCATTCTGGATGCCGAGAAGATCGAGCAGGCGGCGATCCTGGGCGCGTCGTTTGGAGGCTCCATCGCCCAAGTCTGTGTCCGGCGGCATGCGGACCGGATCAGTGCGCTCATACTGTCCAACACGGGTGTTCCGTTGCGCTATCTGGCGCCGGCGAAGCAACTCCTCGTACTGATCTTTCGCGCAACGCCCTGGTCGCTGGCAACCAGTCTCTTGCGCAAGCCGTTGATCAAGGTGGTTGACCCATCCGGCGAAGCCACGACATTCTGGAGAGCGTATCTCGATGAGCTGTTCGCATCGAGGCTCACCAAGGCAGATCTGGTATCGAATCTCCGCATCCAGCATGATTACTACCGCCGGTTCCACTTCATGCCCGAGGATCTGAAGGATTGGCCCGGTAAGGTACTGATCGCCGAATCCGACACGGATGTCCTCGGCCCTCGCCTCCGGCGGGCTTTGCGGCAAACTTATCCCACCGCCGAAGTCCGCACCTTCCACAACGGCGGCCACGGCACCATGTTTCTGCGGTTCGACGAGTACCTGGCTATGGTCAGGCAGTTCCTCGATACCGCAACATCTTCGGAGCCGTGGGCATCGACAAACAGGTAGGACAGACCATCGCCTTTCGTGGTCTGTCGCTCTTCGCTCAAGCACGAAACCTCGACAGACGACAAACATCGATCGTCTGTCCTACCTCTGACTTGACGGGAAGAAGTTCCAGGCAGCCACGCCTGCCGCTACGCGTCGCCGACGATCTGGCGCACTATGGCTTCGGTGAATTCGGCGGTCCCGGCGCGGCCGCCGACGTCGCCGGTGAGATGTTTGCCCTCGGCGTAAACTTGGGCGACGGCGTTCTTGAGGCGTTTGGCGGCATCGCGCTCACCGATGTGGGACAGCATCAGCACGGCGGATTGCATCAGGGCTGTAGGATTGGCCCGGCCCTTGCCGGCGATATCGGGAGCGGTGCCGTGAACCGCCTCGAAGATAGCGTGGTGATCGCCCATGTTGGCGCCGGGTACGATGCCGAGCCCGCCGACCAGGCCGGCGGCGAGATCGGAGACGATGTCGCCATAAAGATTCGGCAGCACCAGCACGTCGAAAATCTGCGGGCGCATCACGAGCTGCATGCAGGCGTTATCGACGATCAGCTCGCTGTACTCGATTTCGGGGAACTGCGCGGCGGTCTGGCGGCAGCACTTCAAGAACAGGCCGTCGCTCAGCTTCATGATGTTGGCCTTGTGGATGGCGGTGATCTTTTTGCGTCTTTCGCGGCGGGCGAACTGGAAAGCCGCGCGCGCAATCCGCAGCGACGCGTTCTCGGTGATAATCTTGAGGCTCTCCACTACGCCCGGAACCACTTCGTGCTCCAGGCCGGCGTAAAGGTCCTCGGTGTTCTCGCGGAAAATGGCGATATCGAGCGCGAGATCGTCGAAGCGCGTTTTGAGGCCGGGCAGAGTAATGACAGGACGGAAGTTGACGTAGAGCCCCAGTTTCTTGCGCAGCACGACGTTGATGCTCTGGTGTCCGCCGCCGATGGGGGTGGTGGTGGGGCCCTTCAGCCCGACGCGCGTCATTTCGAGCGAAGCGAAAACGTCATCGGGCAGCAACTGGCCCTGCTCGGCCAGCGCACGCGCTCCGGCATCGACGCGTTCCCATTCGATACTGGCGCCGGTGGCCTCGACCGCGCGGGCGGTCGCGTCGGCGACTTCGGGTCCTATGCCATCGCCCGGGATCAGCGTGATCTGATGAGCCATCATCGCTATTATAAGGTTGAGGCGGAAGCGTGATCCCAAACTGGGCCGGCGAGCGGCAGCGGATGGTGGAAAAACAACTGCGACGGCGCGGCATCCTCGACGCGCGTGTGCTTGGGGCGATGGGTGAGATTCCGCGCGAGGAGTTCGTGCCGCTGGAATCGCGCGTAACGGCGTACGGTGACGAGCCGGTGCCGATCGGGTACGGGCAGACGGTTTCGCAGCCTTACATGACGGCGCTGATGGCGGCGGAGCTGGAACTGAGCGGCACGGAGACGGTGCTCGAAGTGGGTGCAGGCTGCGGGTACGCGGCGGCGGTGTTGGGAGCGCTCGCGAGACACGTGGTTTCGATCGAGCTGATTCCGGAGCTGGCCGGGATGGCGCGCTACAACCTGCGGCGGACCGGGCGCGACGGCAACATCGAGGTGATTGTGGGCGACGGGTCGCTGGGATATGCGCCGCTGGCGCCGTATGACGCCATAACGGTGGCGGCCGGCGCGCCGGACGTACCGACGGCGCTGCTCGATCAACTGCGGGACCCCGGGCGGCTGGTGATACCGGTCGGGGAGTTCGAAGACCAGGAGCTGCGCGTGATGCACCGGCATGGCGGACACACCGATTGCCGGGTGTCGACGCTGTGCCGCTTCGTGCCGCTGCGCGGCGGCGAGGGATGGGCGTGAGTAGCGCGGCGTGCCGGCGGAGTCGGTGGGGCAGGATGCCATCCTGCGCGGTGGTTGCCAACCACCGCGCGGTCCGATTGCCAATCGGACCGCAGCTTGGCAAGCTGCCCCACAAGACACCGGCGCCGAACTCACAATGCGCCTGAGGACAGCCCACGACCGGCTCAAGGTGGAGCACAGCATCATCGACGGCGTGCGCCCGATGCTGGAAGAACTGCTTCGGGCGAACCCGGAAATCCGCTCGGTGATTCCGGGCGTGATCCGGCCGGTGCGCGACGCCAGGGGCAGAGTGCGCGTGCGGGTGACGGTGCCGACGCAAAACGGATGGAAAGCGATTGCGCTCAGCGCCGGCGC
>Ga0181529_10004054_pt1 | contig 16142 bp, 15 predicted proteins | sample PEATcosm2014_Bin_36_FD_119763 | JGI IMG/M metagenome (GOLD analysis project Ga0181529, IMG submission 119763) | Peatland microbial communities from MTU Mesocosm Facility, Houghton, MI, USA - PEATcosm2014_Bin10_30_metaG | ecosystem: Environmental > Terrestrial > Soil > Wetlands > Peat | place...
AATATTTGAGTCCACTAAGAGCAATACCTCAGAGAGCATATCTGCAATTCTCGGTTCAGGAAAATGATATTGCAATTGATGGTTCTAATGCTGCTCAGTATTTATGGCTTAATAAGGATAGAAAAATTCCATCGGGAGGACAAAATGTATCTTTGTTGTCTGGCGTTAATGAATGTTTACAACTCATTGGTCTGGATCAAGAAATCGCAGTAAAGAGAACAAACAGAATTTTATATCAATTAACTGCCAAATTGAAGGGTGATTCAACAAAAGAAGTTCCTATTTCAGATATTGGATTTGGATATTCGCAAATAATACCAATAATTATTAGGGGTTTAATAGCAAAAAAAAATTCTCTTACTATATATGAACAACCTGAAATTCATTTGCATCCTTCAAGTGCCGGGAATATAGCCGACTTACTAATAAAATTTGCAAAAGACAATAAAAGAAGTATCGTAGAAACGCATAGCGCTGATTTGATAAATAAATTACGACTAAGGATTGTTCAAAGTCCAGAATTAAAAAATATGGTAAATATTATTTTTGTTGAGCAAAATTCAAATAGTGAAACTTCAGTCCGGCAATTCCAATTTAATGAAAACGGATTACCACCTGAATGGCCTGAAGGCTTTATTGATGAATCTCAACAAATCGCGGAAGCAATAATAAATGCAAGGATAAATAAATGAATAGTACAGTTTTCGCATGTCCGTCATTTTTTGAAAACTGTTGTTGTGCATCACCTGAGGAATTTGAAAGTACCTATATTAAGAAAGTGCTAGAGATAATTAAGAAATGTAGTTCTGCGAAAATTGCAATAAGGGCCATTGAAGAAACAATAGAGAGATATAAAGCAAATGCACCATGGGATAAAATGTCAGACCAAGTATGGAAGAGTTATATTCTTGATTGGAAACAGACGATATTTCCATTTTTTGAAAGAATGATGCTAAGGGTAAATGGAGAGAGTGATAATCCAAAAAAATGCTTGGAAAATGGTAGTATATTGCTAATAGAAATGAAAAAATGGGGTTATCTTCTGAATAATATTGATCTTGTAATTGATGTTGATAGTAATTATTTGGTAATCACAAATGATTCATGTTCTGACGATTCTTGTGTTAGCATAGTTCGATTAAAATCAGATTTTAAGGTTATCTATCTACTGTATCCCTGGCTAAATAGATATGATCCAAATTTACCTGTTGCAGGAGAATATCCATTCATTCCTCCAGATAATTGGATGAAAGTAGGCACAATAAAAAAGGGAAAACAAAACGGCTATATAGATAAAGTAAAAAATGAATGGGTTCCGGACAAAGAAAGAAAAAATCATTGGGATGTGCAATTACACGATGGCACTCATGTGAATGTGTCATATGAAGGTAGAATTATATAGTGTAATCTCTCCCTCGCCATCCTTGGTGTTCCTCGCCCGCTTCGCCTTCCACCCCTTGACCGTCCATGTTTCCTCTTCATGCCAGGTATTTTTTCCAGCTCTTGCCAGGCAGTAATGCCGGACGTCGCTGCCCGGCATGTCGCCTAGCCTGAATACCGGATTACGCTTCGTCGGAAAGGACGTCAGCATCGTCGATGATAGTCCGTGCCTGGGCCGCGCCCTCGAAAAGCGTGCGAAGACAAACGCGGTTGATCCGGCGCGGAATGCCGAGCGATCGCTTGTGGATTTCCGCCTTGGCGTTATCGGAAAAGATTGGCGATGGCCTTCCTGCGCGAGCAACAGCATGGTCGATGTACTCGCAGGTATCCTTGAGCGACAGCCCCGAGAACTCGACCCAGTGGCGGATTCTCTGATGGACTGACGCAAGACGGGAATACCGCAGGGTCTCTTTGAGTTCGGGCTGACCGCAGAGGACGAAGGTGACCTTCGATTTCGAATCCGAGTTGAAGTTGACGAGGTTTTTGACGGACAAGAGAGCCGACTCCTTCATGTCCTGTGCGTCATCGATAACGACGACGGGTTTACGGGGCTGCTCAGCGACGGACTTGAAGTACAGAGCACGAGCCTTTGCATAGTTGAAGGGAGGTTCGACGAGGAGGGAGAGAAGGACCGATTTAACGAGGTCGGAGGCGGAAAGGCCGAGGCCGCGCAGGTAGATCGGGGAAAAGCGATTGGGGTCGAGAGCGGCGATAAAGGACCGTAGCGCGACTGATTTGCCCGAACCTATGGGCCCCGAGACGAGGAGGATATCCTCCGACTCGACACCGAGGGCGAGCATGGCGACCGCGTTAGCGAGCGAAGGAGAGGCGAACGCCTCCTGGGTCTCGAAATCCTTGTCGAAGGGCATACGGACAAAGCCGTAGAAGTTCATGACGGGATGAGCGCTGGTGGTGGTCATGGGGCATCCTTGGGAGCGAGCTTTGAGTAGGAAACTGGCGAGGGATTGTCGGTGAGCACCTTCAGGTGCTGCTCGCGAAGGGCCTGGAAATAGGCCTGCGCATGCGAGCTGACTTTGTGGCCGGGATCCCTCGACTCCTCGGGAAGGGTGGCTATCCTGTTAATGAGTTTCGAGACGCTGGTTGTCTCGATGCACGCGCCGTTCTTGAAAACGAATACTTTCCCGAGGTCGAAGGGATCGTAGCGGGCTTCGACGACGGATCCGTGGGGCGCGCTTGTAACGGGGTACTCATTTGATTCAAGCTTGATCTTACCGTACTTGGTGACGGTGCGGCTGACACGCAAAAGGAAAAGGGCTTCGAACCAGGCGATGTCTGCGACACGGCGGATGTCCTTATGGACTGCGTCGGCGAAGCGCCTGTCGGGAGCCTGTCCGGTCTGGGAATGGACGCGGACATTGTACTCGAGGTCTACCCAGGCCACGAAGGCCGAGTTGAGCTCTTCGAGGGTCTGGAAGCCGGCGCGCTGGGCTTCGCCTTGGAAGTCGTTTTTGATGATCTTGTTGACGGCTTCGACCTTGCCCTTGCAGTAGGCTTGATAGGGTTTATGGTGGAGTTTGACCGTCCTCAGCTGGGAAAGTATCCAGGCAAACTGCTTGGCGATGTAGACCGATCCATTGTCCAGATACACCTTCTGAGGGATGCCCCAGCGGAGCACGAGGCGCTTGAAGGTATCCTCATGTCAAAGGCCGGCGAAGCGTGGCAACCGCTCGTCGACTCTTTATTTTATCTCTAGCTGGGATTCCTGAGCCGCTACGTGGTTGGAAGCCTGGAAGCAGTATTATTGCCTTCCCCCCAGTCTCGCGAGTGATACGGCAGCACCTCTCCCCAGTCTTGACGAAGGTTGTGAGTGTAGTAGAATCAGCATAGAACACGAGGGCATCCCTGACTGACAAGAATCGTAAAGCATTGGGAAATCTCGGCCTGAATTTTCGGAGGTTCCTATGCGCTTCTTTCACTATCCACTTAGCAAGACCCTTGTTATACCTCTAGTCGCTTTCCTTTTATTCACAGTGTCCCCCATCGCAGCGCAGACCGTGGGTAAAAAGGTTGCCCTCATAATTGGCAACGGCGATTATAGCGATATGCCCCAGCTCAAGAACCCCGTGAACGATGCAACGGATGTGGCGGCCTCGCTCAAAAGCCTAGGCTTCGACGTAACCTCCATCTACAATGCGAGCAGAAAGCAAATCGATAAGGCGATCTCCACTTTCCGAGAAGTCTTATCCCAAGACCGTCAAAGCGAGGGCTTCTTCTACTACGCTGGGCACGGCGTCCAGTCTAAGGGAGTGAACTACCTCATCCCGGTCGGAGCTGACATCGGTACCGAAGCGGATCTCGATGACGAGGCTGTCAGCCTCCAGCGGGTCTTGGGGAACATCGAGGACGCAGGCAACCTAGTCAACATCGTCGTCCTTGACGCATGCCGGAATAACCCGCTTCCCGCCAAGGCGAGAAGCGTAGAGCGCGGTCTCGCCGTCGTCGCCTCCGCCCCACCCGAGAGCATCGTCCTGTTCTCGACAGCGGCAAACGAGACGGCGGAGGACGGAGCGGGCCGGAACAGTCCTTTCGCGAAGGCACTCCTTGACCACTTGGCCGATCCCGGCGACATCACTACGACGATTAAGGCGGTGACCGCGGAAGTAAAGAGTCTTACGGGAGGAAGGCAGACGCCTTTCCAGTATACGAGTCTTGATCTTGCCGTCTCGTTGAACCCAAAATCCGTTACCAATACAACAACCGGAAGCCCTGTCTCTGCCACTCAATCGATAACGGTATCTCGTAACTACGGAAGTCTTTTGATTCGGACTCTGACCGCCGGAAGTTTATATATCGATGGGATAGCCGTAGGCGATTTCTCCGCAGGAGCGGAGGCGAAGCTCGACAATGTAGAGGCGGGGAACCATGCACTTGAACTTCGCTACACGAACGGCGTTAAAGAAACAAAAAACGTCTCTGTCAAAAAGGGGCAGCTCTACACAGCTTCGTTTAATTGGAAAGACACACCACTGAAGATAGACCGAGCATCTTCCTCATCGTCCGACATGGGGAGAAGCGCAAACTGGGCCGATCTCCGCGATTTCTACTATGTCCCTGGACAGTGGACCAGCAGCAACAACGCCCTCTCCTCTGCCAAAGAGGGTATAGATTCCTACGCGTGGTCGAATATGGAACTCGTGGGGGATTACGAAATAGCTTTCAACTTCATATGCGCTCAAGAAACGGGCGAAGCGATAGTCATCCTCAACGGGAATGGGATGGGTTTTGATAAAGGCTGTGTCATTGTGAATTTCAAGAATGGGTTCCAAGCGGTTCGATTGAACACTGTCTACGATGGCACCGAGTATCTCGCGAATACTAACTATCCTTTGAGAAATTTTACCCAGCAGAATTCGGTCGATATTCGAAAGAAGGGAACTCTTCTTGAAATATACTTTAATGGAGAACTCTTCTCCGAGACTAAGATACCCGGAAACGCGAAGGAGAATGGAAAATTCGGCCTATTTAAGTACAATGGATCGGCCGGCGAGGTAGTGTACACCAATCTGAAATATCGAAAACTTAATTGAAAATACAATAACTAATGGCTAACGTAAAAACAAAAACAATCAAAAAATCAAAAACGTTGTGAATAATAGTAAGGCCGGCGAAAAACGATACAAATTCGAACCTACTTTACGTAAAAAGCTAGAAGATTTATAATATATTCATGCGTAAACCAAAAAAATCTGCCGGAAATGATGATGGATACAATGCCAGAATTGATATTGATGAAGCAAAAAAGTTCCTCAGTAATTCTTAAAACATCTCTGCATATCGCCCTGCAAAACATGAAAACTGGCTTGACTTATGGCGAGTGAACTTTACGAATGCATTTCCAACGTACACGATGTACGGGGGGTCACGATAATTTTATCGCAGGGTCATGGTAATTGCCCAATGGTTTTTGAACTTGAGCGCCGGGTTCTGGACACGGTCAAGCCGAAATCGGCTAGGATTCTGGCCCTGCCACCACCCTTCTTCATCACTCAATTCGTTTAATGCCCCTCACTCGAAGAAATTGTCTAAGTCAGAATCACCGAAGTGAGATGTTCCCAAATATCCTTTTCGAGATTGGATAGAATTCGATCTTTGGCTGCCTGATTTGCATAGGCGGCGGTTTTCGCAGCGCCAATAACATTGGATAAGTGGAATGTGACGGTAATCGACGCGGCTATGCCAGTGTATACATAGTCTTTGGAATACTTGGAATCGTACAGGTACGTACCATACGTAAGAAAGCCAAAGGCGCCAACGAAAACCGCGGCCTGCAACCCGTCTACCCAGTGGCCGTTCAGACACTGCCCAAGACCCGGAAGCAAAAAGCTGGCGCTACCTGAAATCAGCGCGTTGTAACGCGGCCGAACGTCCAGCGAATCCGCGCTCAACTTCGCTCGCAGGCAGAGAGGGTCCCATGATGTTCCTGAAGATACGCTGGCTAAATACTCCCGAGCGGAGACAGTTCGGTCCAAGGACAGCATATACAAAGCCCTAAAAATCCTAGCACCCATTTCGAATTCAGGATTGGAAAACTCCGTATGCCCCCAGACCGCCTCACCTTGAGAGAAATTCCGTTCGGCAATATAGCAAAGTCCCATGAGGAAACGGCCTGCTTCTTCTTTCTCAGCAGTCGCCGATAGCGGAGCCAAGGCAAGTTCGGATTTCCCCATTAGAATATAGGCCAGGCCCTGTCCGATTCTCGCCCGATCCCTTTCTTGGTCGTTTTTGGCGAAATATTCCAGTTCCTTGAACACGGTCACTGCGCGAAAATAATCCGTATCTTTCACGAGCGAAGAAGCGAAGCCCCAGCGATCTTGCGAAGCTGCACCGAGGCCAACAGAGAGGCAAATGACGATTAGGGCATTAGTTTTCCACATAGAAGTTATCATCTAGCTTGTATATCCCTTCCGAGTTTTGCTTCATAGGATAGATTGCGAAGGCATCGAAGTTCTCCCTGTAATAATGCCGGTCGATGAAATATAACGTTCCCAAAAGCAAGCCGCGTTTTTCAATCTGCATATACGCGAAATTGGAACAAGTGATCAGGAAGGGGCAACGACGAATTGTGTTGTATTCAAGCTTGGTATGGTAAAAATCCAGTGCTTTGCCCAAGAATGAACGCCGGGCCGGCGGTTGCGCGACCATAACGGGCAAAGAACCCGATGGCTCGAAGGGCTCTTCTGCAAAAACCGAACAACCGAGAAAAAAGCAAAAAAGGAGGCCGAAGCCTCCCTTGCATCGATTCATTAAACTTAGGCTTTGGCTTTGATCAGAGGAATGACGATATACCGAAGCTGACCGTCATCGTCTCGGGTGTAGAATGCCATGCCGGGTCCACTGATGCTGTTGGTCATGACAACGGCGAGCTTTACATCTATATGGGAAGGATTCAAATCCCACATGCCACCCGTCGCATAATCGATCACCATGCCAACGACGCCGCCAAGGCAAAGGTTACCCCAGAACCAACCGGTAACGCTTCTGGTGATACCTATAGTCTGGGTCTTATACCCATCAAGCGAGATTGCGACTGTATACTCACTGTTCTTGGAAAGCTTGACGAGAGCCGGAGCCTCGCCATCATAAACCACTATACCATTTTGATTCTTGATTGAAACCATCGCTTTCGGTTGATTCGCGCTGACCTTGAGGTTCGAACTCGTGCCTTTAAAAATGGTGGCACAACTGCTCATCATAATTAAAACAGCGATAAAAAGAAGATAAAATTTTTTCACAAGATTCCCCCTACCCGATTTTAAAACGTTTTACTACGAGATTGTCCAGAAAGTCAGCCAATTTTGTCATTTGCATTGGGCCCAACAATGCCCGCCTAGTCTTACATCGTTATACATGTATGTCAAGGCAGAATTCCTCAAATCGTCATCCAGTTTCGGTTTCCGCAGGGGTACTCACCATCTGCAATCTCAATTTTAATGGTGAATTACCTTGACTCGAAGAAGAGATGATGTAATATGGGACCATAATAAGGAGCTCAGGTCATTATTTGTGCTGCCATCTACCAGGTGACTGTCGGTAAAAATACATTAGATGAGGTAATGAAATGCAAAATATCTTCCGCCTTAGTGGAATTATTCTTGTCGCAATAGTATTGCTTGCTTCGTGCTCTTCGACTTCAAACAACACTCCAGCGACGGAAACAATCGCATGGCAGGTAGATGGTAACGGCTTTATCCAATACAGGACTAACGACACGGCAGAATATGGATATGGTTATTATATCTCGGTAAGTACCTCATCCCAGGGCATCCCTGCGTCATATCCAGGCGGGACAGTGACTGCTATTGTCGAGAAAATGAGCGGATCCGCAAATTATGGATATGGAATCATTTTTTGCTATCAGGATACCAATAATTATTATCGATTTCTTATCTCTGAGAACGGAGGATTTCAATTCGATAAGAAAGTTGCCGGTACCTATACGATTCTGTCGGACTGGGCATCTTCATCGAATATAAATCAGGGATATGGTATTCAAAATACAATTAGCGTAAATCAAACTGCTGCAGGCACGTTCGCCTTTTATATAAATAATATGACGGTTCCGGTTTTGACCTGCAGCGATTCCTCTTTCAATTCAGGATATGCTGGATACTATATTGCAATCGGGCCTTCAACGTCCGAGAATTTTCCTACTGTCGCCGCGGATGTACGGTTTAAATTGACTGCTCCCGTAATATCACCGGGCGCCGCATATATGCGCGGAGAAGCAGAAAAGAGAGAAGAGCGACCTTCCGTAAGATAGAAAGACCTTCGACCCATCTTCGCCACCGTGGCTCGCGAGCTATACTACTGTAGGGTAGGCGCATCCGGACAAACCAAGCACCTGCGTGATAATCCTAGAGCGCGAAGGTTTCGAGCGAGACCTATTTTAGTAGATTATTGAAGTCGTCGTCATCTATCTGCTCTAAACAGGCGAATTGTTCACCCGAAGCGTTCAGCCCGGCGTTTATGAAAAAACTTTCGAACTCCCCGTTTTCATCCTCGACGATGCATTCCAGGTCCTCCGAGAGTCCTTCAGATTTTTCCGACTCCATAGCTTAGGCCCCTGGCCAAAAGAGTAGTACAATATTCCTAAGAAATCTGGCTTGGACCTGCGATTTCATAGTATTTCAAAAAGACCCTTATATGCCTATCATGGATAGAATTAAACGAATTTCAGGGTGAAAACGGGGAGAGTCGCCATACCGACGGACACCCATCCCAAACAGGCGCTCCCTTATGGCCCTACTCGACGAGCCATTCTCGCGCTTCCTTCTCCGACGTGAACAATTTCCATAAGGGTTCGGCGGATAGGAAGCCATTGATCTTTTTGAGAAGCAACTCGGCGCTACTGCTCATCCCGAGGAAGGCCCCTTTGGAAGGGCTGATGTTATTGGCCTTCGTAAACGCGGTTATCGTCTCCAGTATGCCCGGCGGGAGCACGACCCCCCGTACATTGTACAAAGCCAGGTAATTCCCCCCGCGCTCCTTAATCATTTTGAGAGCCTGATGTATGAATGATACATACGCTTCTTTGTTTTCCGCTCCCCGGAAATCCGCGTAGAGAATACTTTTGCCTTCGTGGACTATCCATTCCAGCTTCATTCCTCCCCCGTCGGCATCAAGACCTCCACGATGTCGTCATTCTCCTGGCGCTTCGCCAGCGATAGGGCCGTGTCCCCGTCCTTGTTCTTGACCATCCTCTTCGCCTTGGCCCCGATCAGGAGCTTCGCGACCTCGATTTGATCGTTGTATGCGGCCAGCATCAGCGGCGTCCAGCCATCCGTGGTCTGCGCGTTCATGTCTGCCCTAGCCCCGAGAAGGATCCGCGCGACCTCGGACTTGCCCTCCCTGGCCGCCAGCATGAGAGCGCCGAAGCCTTGGTGATCCTTTATATTGACGGAAGCCCCGGCATCGATGAGCGCCTGCGCGACCTCAGCCTGCCCCTTCAATGCGGCGAAGGAGAGAGCGGTCTCTCCATTGCCGTCCGTGGCGGCGATATCGGCCTTTGCCTCGATCAATAGCTTAACGATGTCGACCTGCCCGAAGAGCGCGGCGTCCATCAAGGCAGTATTCTTGTCCTTGCTGACCGCGTTTATGTCGCCGCCGCGCTTCAGGTAGGAAGCTATATAGTCCGAATCGCCGATGCCGGCGGCCACATGGAGATCGATTACCGCGCCCGCCCTCTTCAGCGTGTCGACGATGTCCGAATGATGCTGAGCGGCGGCGAGCACCAGGGCCGAACCGTCGTTCCCATCCGTCTTGTCGAGCTCGGCCTTGGCCTTGACGAGGAGATCGACGATGTCGGCGTTGTCGTTATTGGCGGCGAGCATGAGCGGCGTCCAGCCGTCGCTACCTTGCGCATTGACATCGGCCTTCGCGCCGATGAGAAGCTCGGCCACCTCGGCCTTGTCGTCGCGCGCAGCGTACATGAGCGCCGACCACGCGTCCTTGTCTTTCGCGTCGACGTCGACCTTGAGCCCGATCAACAGCTTCACCCCTTCGGATTGCCCCTGGCGGGCCGCGGCCATGAGCGCGGTATCGCCATTGACCCCCGTGGCCGCCGGATCGGCGCCGGCTTTCATCAGAAGCCGAACCACGTCCTGTCGGCCGTCCTGGGCCGCTATCATCAAGGCCGTCGAGCCGTCGCAATATACCGGAATGCCCCCTTCCTCGAATCCTATGGCGAGCGCAGGAGCCAGCACGACGCCGCCCTGCACCGACTTCGTCTGTATCGAGGTCCCTCCGGTCTTGTTTTTCGCGTTGACGTCGGCTTTTGCGTCGATGAGGAGCTGTACCGCCTCCGGAGCGCCCGCCTGCGCCGCGAACATCAGGGCCGTCCATCCATCCTGGTTACTCGCGTTCACCCTGGCCTTCGAAGCGATCAGAAGACGCGCGAAATCCAAATGGCCCTGGAAGATCGAGGTGATCAAGGCCGTCTGGCCCTGTTTATTCGCGATATCGACGTCGGCCTTGGCTTGAATCAAAAGCCTCCCCACCTCCGTCTTCCCTTCTTGCGCCGCGAACAGAAGTATGGGGATCCCGCTGTCGTCCTTCGCGTCGACGTCGCCGCCGTTCTTGATGTAGGCGGCGGTAGCGGCTGTATCGCCACTTCGGGCCGCGCCGAAAATGTCGATGGCAAAGGCGTGGAACGAGACCAGGAAGAAGAACGCGAAGGCCGCCGATACCGAGCCAGATTTTTTCATGTCATCGTCCCCCATGGATCCGGGTTTCCCCATCATCAGCGGTCGCATCACGACCCGGCCCCATTTTTACCGCGTCAGTGCAGTGCGTCAAGACACTAATGCCCTGCTTCGCCGAATGTCCAGGATCGCGTGCCCCGAGGGCGAAGATTCAGGAGCCTTGAGCGATTGCGAACTCGATGGCTCGGCTCAATCGAACCCTTCCCGTTGTTCTCGTCTCGAATCCGTTTCGCATAAACAGGTCCACTGTAGCCTCGAAATCCTTTTTTGCAACATGGACGATGGGCTCGACGAGAAGTATTCTGGTTTTGCTCGTGCTCACGGCCTTCAGTTCCTTCAAGAAACCGTCTTTGTTCCTCACCTCGTGGAACATCCAGAACATCAGGATGAAAGCGAATTTTTCCTCGAGACCAAAATGCGTGCCGTCGTATAGCTGAGTCGCGATGTTGGTGCATTTTGCCTCGAGCGCCCTTTTCTTCAGCAATTCTAGCATTTTCGCTTGTATGTCCAGCGCGACGACTTTCCCGTTTTCCGCTGTCCTCTTCGCCATAGGCAAGGTGAAGTATCCCTGCCCCGGGCCGATATCCAACACCGCATCCCCTGGCTTCACGAAACCGGCTATCAGTTTCTCCGGGTCCTGAATCCAGGTCCTTATCGGATTATCGAAGGTGAAGCATATCCACCACGGGCATGTATGCCCTCCCCCGAAAATCGCCTTGTCCACGACCTTGCTCATGCTCATCCCCGTCCTTCCCAAGCTCGATTCTACATCGTCCGGAAGAGCGGAGGAATAGCATCTCGCAGCCAGGGGAATTTTGCTGCAATACAAATTGATATAGAATGGGTTCAGTACGCCACGTATCATATTTTGTGGATTCAATTCTGAATTTTAAAATAGGTTCTACAAGGTAGTAATGTTGACATTCTTTTTCAGGATTCTCAAGCGCAATTCGGTGCTGGATTTTATGCTTGCCTATTGCAAAGGCCTAATTTATGCTGCATAAAAATATTAAACGGGAGGGTCTATGAGCAAGCACAGGATCGTAGGGCAAATTTTGGGATTTATCGGCGTAGTACTGCTCTGTTTCGTCGGGATATGTTGTACTAATCCAAGTTCCTCCAACACTACAATAGAAGGAACGTGGGAACATTCAGTTTCGCAGACTGTAGTTGGTGTCAATGTAACCGTGACGACTATCATTGTAATTGCATCAAATGGAACTTACACAGATACCGTAAGTTCTTCGGTTGCAGGGACTACCGGGAGTTCATCGGGAACTTGGACGGGGAGTGGGTCGACCTATACGCTAACCGACTCAAATAGTGGCTCGAGCACAACGGCAACTCTTTCCGGTTCAACTTTGAGTTCAGGCGGGATTGTTTATACAAAAATTAATTAAAGGCAGGCTGCGCCAAGTGCAAAACACGTTTGATTCGGAGGAGGGACTCATACCCCGCATCTCGCTGCGTACTTAGCTTCCAGGGACGGGGTATGAGTCCCTCATGCGATAAATTTCCTTACCGAGCGGACGATACCTTGCAGCGAGCTGCGAGGCATCGTTCAGTGTGCACTTGGCTTGGTTCTCCTGAAATTGTAACAGAGCTTTTCTGGCAGTTCGCACCTACTCAAAGGCTGCTATCGATGCCTCACGCAGACATGACTGCCTTCGGGTAAGCGCTTATTTCTCCGTGTAGTCCGAAGTCGAGAGCCGATACGGTAGCAGCGCTTCCCGTTCCTTAGCAGTTGCGCAGAGAGGTAAATTCTCGAAGAGATACGCAAGATACTTGAACGGCTCGTGACCGTGAATGATATCCTGTGGCGGGAGATTGAATCGCTCATGACCCGCCCGGTGGGTCGGCCTACGAAGGCGCCGATAATCCGATACCACTATTTCAGGTACCGGGCCGCGGGATGGAACCATGCGCGACGAGTGATCGCGATAATCGAATGGCACCGAGGCGAGCTTTTCCCCCGTATCGGGTTCATCGTCACGAACCTCGGCATGCGGGCAAAGAATGTCGTCCATTTCTACAACCAGCGCGGGACGGCGGAGCAGTGGATCAAGCAAGGCAAAAACGCCGTGAAGTGGACGCGACTTTCCTGCCACGACTTCGCCGACAATGCGGTGCGGCTCCGGCTCTTCGCCCTGGCCTACAACTTCGGGAACTTCCTTCGCCAGTTGGCACTGCCCGAACCGATACGGCACTGGTCAATGACGACGCTCCGGGAGCAGCTCATCAAGATCGGAGCGAAGGTGGTGCACCATGCGCGGTACACGATTTTTCAGATGGCCGAGGTTGCCATGCCGCGAGAACTCTTCTCGGCCATCATCGTCAGGATCCGACAGATTGGCGGGATGGTTTCGAATACGGCGTAGGAAGACTGGTCGGGAAATCATGAACGAAGGGATACCTGTCGGACTTTCGGCTTCGGGTCGTCAGAATGGCTGCATTTCGATGGATTCCAGAGTTTTACGGCCAGTTCCGCCTCGTGCTCATGCCCTTGACGGGAAGAATGGAGGCGCTACTATGATTATGGAAAAGGGTAGGATACGAGATTCAGTTCGATTTCGAAGTCCACCTCGGAAATCTCGATTCAGATCGGAAACCGAAATGGCTTTGAGGTCATCTGGGAAACGTCGATTCAGACGGGAATGTACCGTCAGAGGCTCAATATGGAAAAAGCGGAAGCGGATAGGCGACAAGCCACCATCATCTTCGCCGACATCTCGGGCTTCACCGAGATGTCCGAAAAGCTCGATCCCGAAGAGGTCACGACGATAATGGGCGACTGCTACGCCGTCCTCGGAGCGGTGGTATCCGACTACGGCGGGATCGTCGACAAGTACATCGGCGATTGCGTGATGGCCCTTTTCGGGGCGCCTCGGGCTCTCGAGAACGGCCCCCAGAAGGCCATTGCGGCCGGCCTCAAGATGCTCGCTGAGATCGAGACCTTCAACCAGCGCCATAAACTGGCCAAGCCCCTTGGCCTGCACATCGGAGTGAACACGGGTGAAGTGCTGTCCGGCGAGCTCGGGTCGAAGGAGAAACGCGATTTTACCGTCATGGGGGACGCCGTCAACCTCGCGTCGCGGCTCAAGGACATCTCCGGCCCGGGGCGTATCCTCGTGGGCCCGCAGACCTGGCGCTACGCACGCGAGTCCTTTCGGTTCAAGCAAATGCGGCCGATCGGCGTCAAGGGGAAGGAAGATCTGGTGCAGGCCTACGAAGTCGTCGGGCCGATGGCGTGCGAAGCCGGAACGTCTGCGAGCCGGATGATCCAATCCACCCTCGTGGGGAGGGAGCGCGAACTCGCTACGATCGTGGCGCGGGTTTCTGAGCTCCTAGGCGGCGCGGGTTCGGTTATCACCATCGTCGGCGAGGCCGGTATCGGCAAGTCCAGGCTGACCGCCGAACTGCGCGCGCAGGATTGCATGAAGGGGCTCACGTTCCTGGAAGGGCATGCGATCGGCGTCGGCCGAAACCTCTGTTATCATCCGATCATCGACATACTGAAATCCTGGTCCGGCATCACGGAGGACGACCCGGAGGGGGTCGCGTTCGAAAAGCTCGATTCGGCCATCCACGCCATCGATCCCGAGGACGCCGACGAGGCGGTGCCCTTTGTCGGCGCCCTCATGGGTTATCGGCCCTCGGCGCGTTACGCGGGCTTCCTCGATGGGGTCAAGGAGGAGTCCATCGGGAAACTCATAGTCAAGCACTCGAGGGACATCATCGCGAGGGCGAGCTCGTTTCGCCCTATCCTGTTCGTGCTCGAGGACATGCATTGGGCCGATGATAGCAGCTTCGAGTTTTTAAGGGGAATAATAGGTCTCTCTTCGACTCATCCCGTCATGTTCCTCTGCACGTGGCGCCCGGGCTACGCCGAAACGACCGAGCGTTTCAGGACCTTCCTCGCCGAGAGCATGGATGGGAGGCTCCTCGACATCGAGCTCCATCCGCTCGAGGAAAGGCGCTCCGTCGAGCTCACCCGCAATCTCTTGCGGGAAGCGGAGGTGCCGCAAAAGGTGATCGCGAAAATCGTCGAGAAATCGGGGGGCAACCCCTTCTTCATCGAGGAGACCATTCGCTCCTTCATCGACATGGGCACGATGGACCCGGAGAAGAGCGGACCCTCGGTCGCGCAGCAACTCGAGTCGATCGAGATACCGAATAGCATCGACGCGGTGATCATGGCGCGAATCGACAGGCTCGACGAGGCGATGCGACAGCTCCTGCGCATCGCCGCGGTCATCGGGAGGAGCTTCTTCTTCCGCGTACTCGCGCGGGTGTGCAGCGACGAGTTCGAGCTCGGGACCTGCATCGAGCATCTCGAGGAGCTGCAAATTCTCAGGCATCGGGTACGGCTGGACGAGATCGAGTTCCTCTTCAAGCACGTGCTGGTCCAGGAGACGATCTATCGCTCGATCCTTCTTAGGAATCGCAAGGAGATCCACCTAAGCGTAGCCGAAGCGATCGAGGAGCTGTTCGCGGGGCGGATCGGCGAGTTCTGCGGGGTACTGGCCTACCACTACATGCAGGCGGAGGAGTTCGACAAGGCCGAGAAATTCCTCGAAATGGCGGGCAAGGCCGCGATGGACTCGGCCGCCTCCTCCGAAGCCCTCGTCTTCTTCCAGCAAGCGCTCGACGTCTACACGCGGAAGAACGGGAAGGATGCCGCGCCCGAGAAGCTCGCCCAGTTCGAGAGGATCATCGGGAAGGCATACCAGAACAAGGGCCTCATGCAAAAAGCGATCGAGCATTACGATGCCGCGCTCGACCACTATGGCATCAGGCGGAGGAATCGAGTAGCCAAGGCGGTCGCGGCCGCTGTCGGCTTTCTCGCGATCCTGAGGTTCCTGTATCTCCCCGCCTTGCGGTCGAAAAAGAGATCGACCGAGAGGGAAATCGAGATAATCGGGATTATGAACGATCGGGAGTGGGCCGTCGCGAACGTCGACTCAACCGATTTTTTCCTGAGCGGCTTCAACGCAGCGCGTTGGCTGCTCTTACGGGACCCGTTCAACATTCCGTCCGGAACGGACTTGCTCTGTATTATCAGCCAGTTGCTGTCGGTGACGGGACTGTCCTTTCCGCTCGCGAACAAGATCATAGATCTCGTCGGCCCGAATTTGAAGTCCGATTCCGACCGCTCCGTTTTCATGGACGCCGAGAATTTCCTCAACCTCCTGTCGGGGAGGTTGGAGTGTCGATACGACGAGGAGCTCGTGGATGCATTCGTACGCCGAGGCGATTTCTCTCGATGCAGCCTCTATTTGACATTCCGGGGGATTTGCGCGATTTGCGGAGGGGACTTCGCTGAGGCTAGGACTATCGCCGCCAAGACGCGGGTCATCGCCGAGGCATATGAAGACGAAGGATCCTTGACCAAATACCTGGAAAACCTCGTGCTGTGCGATCATGTCAGGGGGATCGGTTCGCCTACGCTGGAGAACGAGGAGTCCCTCATCGCCGCGGCGA
>Ga0181529_10004055_pt1 | contig 16139 bp, 17 predicted proteins | sample PEATcosm2014_Bin_36_FD_119763 | JGI IMG/M metagenome (GOLD analysis project Ga0181529, IMG submission 119763) | Peatland microbial communities from MTU Mesocosm Facility, Houghton, MI, USA - PEATcosm2014_Bin10_30_metaG | ecosystem: Environmental > Terrestrial > Soil > Wetlands > Peat | place...
AGGTGCAGCAGCGACATCTGCCCCGCAATCAGGTCGCCCTGCGGCATCACCACCACGCTGGTCACTCCGTTGGCGCGCGTAATGGAAATCAGGTCGCTATCGGGATTGACCGCGGTGGCGGCGCGGAGTTGCGGGTTGAGCAGCCCGGCTTCTTCGGCGTCGGAAGGCTGATCCTGCGACGCCTTCTCGAGCCCCAGCATGGACGCTGCGTCGATCATTCCGGGGTAAACGTGCTGCCCGGTGATGTCGATCACCTGGTACCCCTTCGGCGCCGTGAGGTTCTTGCCAACTCCCACGATCTTGCCGTTACGCACCAGCACCGACCCGTTCTGAATCACCGGTCCGGAGATGGTATGGACCGTGCCGCCGCGCAGGATGAACCCCGTATCGGCCGGAGGCGCGGCAGTCTGCGCCAGCGCCACGGCGGCGCCGAAACCGAAGACGAGAATGGCGTGGAGTTTCATCCTTTCCCAGTGCACCGTATGAAATCTATGGTACCAGGGCGGGACAGGCGCGTTCGCAGCCTTGTGGGGCAGCTCCCCAAGTCCTCGCAGCCCGCGACGGTTTCATTGTGGGGCAGGTCGCCAGGGCAGCCTCTGGGTCCGGCAGGTTTGGCAACCCGCCGCCCTAGGCGAGCGCACTTCGCCCTGCCTACTTCTTTTTACGGATCGGAATCTTCCCGCTGACCGGGTGAAACCCCGTCTCCACGCCGCCGCCGTTGATAGTGCTGTAGATGCTCCGGTCGATGCCCACGCGGTAGACCCTGAGGCTTACCGCAGCGGCAGATTTGGCCTGAAACTGCCCGTACCGTTTCCGCGATGGGTCACCCGCCCAATGCGTCGGGATTTCGGGATTGAGGCCGACTACACCGCCGCACATCAGAGCCAGCTGCATAACGTCTCCAACGTGACCGACCCAGTTGGCTACAGACAGCGTAGAACACCTCCCGGCCGCTCACTCAACGATTATCTCGTCACGGTCACTTTGACCGGGCTCGACCTGACGAGGGTCCCGCTCTCCGGATCCTTGCATTCTACGACGATCGTATAGACACCCGGCTTCGCCATGTCGTAGAACTTGCTGACGTCAAAAATCTCGCCTTCAAGGAATGCCCCGCCAGATTTCACCGTAACGTAAACCAGGTTCCCGGTAAGCAGCCCGCTCTTGGCGAGCTGTTCGGGAGTCCACAGTCGAGCCAATCGCTCGAGGTCGACACGTCCATTAAGATACCCCAGTCGTTTGTCCTGAGGAAAGTTTCCATTTTCGTCGAGAACATCCACCGTGAATATGCCTCGGTTCGCATCATAGACGAACGTAATCTCATGATCTGACCGGTTCGTCAGTTCCGCCTTCAGGACAATCGGTTCGCCTACCTTTGCCGTCTCGTGCTCCGCATGCAGGCGAACCGAAATTGCCGGCGGCCTCCCCTTTACGGGAGTCGAACCCTGCGAGGTCGCGTCTCTGGCACCAGCAAGGCTAAGTACGACGATAAGGATACTACGTAGTGTCATTGGTCCCCCGCTTTTCTTTTAGGACGTTCCATCTAGTGCGGATTGATCGCGGCGGTACACTCCGGGAGCGATGCGCGCGCCTGATAGAATAGCACGCCCGCCGGCGAACAATTATCCATATTCAGCTCCCAAACAACGTAGGACACTCCTTGGCTCACCCCCGCTAGCTGTTATAATTCTATTTCGGACGTACACATCCGCTATGCCGCGCCGACTCGCACGGAAGCTGATGCTCTCGATCACGGTGATTGTTGTCATCGTGGCTGCGGTTTCGGGCCTGGTCAATGTCAAAACCGAGGAGCAGCAGCTTCTCAATACCATGATCCTCGGGGCCGACCAGCTCTCCAAAGGCATCACCAGCTCCATCTGGCACACCATGCTCGACGACAATCGCGAGGCGGCCTACCAGGTGATGCGCACCATCGCCGAAAAGCAGGGCATCGACCGCATCCTCATGCTCAACGGCGCCGGGCAGGTGGTATTCACCACCAATAGCGACGCCGGACCGCGGTTCGACCTGCACCGCCATGTGCAGATTTCCTGGTCGCGCAACGGACATCGCCGCCTGGAAATGGTGACCGCCATCCCCAATGAACGGTCCTGCAGCCAGGCGGCGTGCCACGCGCATCCCGCCAAAACCACCACCCTGGGCGTGCTCGACCTCTCGCTCGATCTGGAGCATGTCGACCGCGAAGTGGATGGCATGAAGTTCCGCGTCCTGCTGGTGACCGGCGTGGAAATCACCCTCATCAGCCTGTTCATCATTTATTTCACGCGGCGTTTTCTGGGACGCCCCATCGAGAAGCTGATCGAGGGCACCAAGGCCGTCAGCCATATGGATCTCGACCAACCTATCGACATCCTGGACAGTAGCGAGGAGTTGGACGAACTGGCGCGGTCGTTCGACCTGATGCGCGACCGCCTGCGCACCGCGCTGGGAGAGATCAACCAGTTTACGCAGAACCTGGAAAGCAAGGTGGAAGAGCGCACCCAGCAGCTCAAAGCGGCGCAAAAGAAGCTGGTGCAGACCGACCGCCTGGCGTCACTCGGCCAGCTTTCCGCCAGCGTCGCCCACGAGATCAACAATCCCGTGTCCGGCGTCCTCAATCTGGCCATGCTGCTGCAACGCATGATCAAGGACGACGGGGTTCCGCAAACCCGTCTGGAGGAGTTCCGCAAGTACCTCTCGCAGATTGTCGCCGAAACCAGTCGCGTGGGCCGCATTGTGAGCGACCTGCTGGCCTTTTCGCGCCGCTCCAAACCGCAGCGCGCGCCCGCCGACCTCAACCGCATTGTCCGCACCACGCTGTCTCTGGTGCAGCACAAAATGAAGCTCAGCGATGTGGAAGTGGAGGCGCGCCTGGCCGACGATTTGCCGCAGGCGGCGTGCGACCCGCAACAGATCCAGCAGGTGGTTCTCAACTTGCTTCTGAACGCCGCCGAAGCCACCCAGACGCGCGGCGAGCGGCGCGTCGCCATCTCCACCGAGACCCGGCCGGGTGAAGTGCTGCTGGTGGTTTCCGACAACGGCGAAGGCATTCCCCAGGAAAACCTGGCCAAGATTTTCGATCCGTTCTTCACCACCAAATCGGAAGGAAAGGGCGTGGGACTCGGGTTGGCGGTCTCCTACGGCATCATTCAGGCCCATGGAGGCGATATCGAGGTCCGCAGCCAGACGGGCGAAGGGTCCACCTTCACCGTATCGCTGCCGCTCGAGCAGCCGGCTCAGGCCGCGACCCCGCCGGCGCCAGTGGCCGGGAGCGGATGAAGTATTTGTACGTCGGCGGGCTCGGCCCGGCGGCCGATCGCGAGGCGCTCGCGCGCATCCGGGAACGCGTGGCCGCGGAGTTCCCCGCGCCGGTCCGCGAGATCGAGCTTCCCGACGTGGAGTTTGCGTATGATGTGGGCCGCCGGCAGCACAAGTCGATCGAAGTTCTGGAGATGCTGGCCCGCCAGTCGCCGCCGGATGCGCATAAGCTGCTGGCAGTCACGGAGCGCGACCTGTTCATCCCGGTGCTAACGTTCGTGTTCGGGCAGGCGCAATTGAATGGCCGCGTCGCGGTAGTTTCGCTGGCGCGATTGCGGCAGGAATTTTACGGCCTCCCGGAGAACCGCGAGGTGTTCCTGGAGCGGGTGGAGAAGGAAGCATTGCACGAAACCGGCCATACGTACGGGCTGGTGCACTGCGCGGACGGAAGCTGCGCCATGTCTTTGGCCACCAACGTCCGCCAGATCGATCGGAAGCGGGCTGCATTCTGCGCCGCCTGCGAGGGGCATTTGCGCCGCGGGGCTGAGCGCGGGCTGAGGGAGTGACGTGATGAAGACGCATTGGCACATTCTGGTGGTAGACGACGAAGAGGTGATGTGCGAATCGCTGGCCGCCTGGCTGCGCGAGGATGGATATTCGGTGGACACGGCCTCCAGCGGCCGCGCCGCCGTGGACAAGGCCACGGGCCGCGATTACGCCATCTACTTCGTGGACCTGAAAATGCCCGGCGGTCTCGATGGCATCGAGACCATGATGCAGATCCGCCGTCTGCACCCCGACGCCTCCATCATCATCATCACCGCCTACGCCACCGTCGATACCGCCATCACCGCCATCAAGGAAGGCGCGCAGGAGTACATCGTCAAGCCCTGCAATCCCGAGGAGATTTCCCTTCTGGTGAGCCGCATCATCAAGGTGAAGAACCTGCAGCGCGAGAACACCATCCTGCGCAAGAAACTGCAGCGCCAATACTGCGTGCAGGACGTCATCAGCAAGAATCCGCGCATGCACGAGCTCCTCAAACTATGCGACGAAGTGTCCAGCCTGCGCAGCACGGTGCTGATTCAGGGAGAAAGCGGCACCGGCAAGGAGATGATCGCGCGCGCCATCCACAACGCCGGCGATCGCGCCTCGAAGCCCTTCGTCGCCGTTTCCTGCGCCGCTCTGGCAGAGACACTGCTCGAAAGCGAGCTCTTCGGCTACGAGAAAGGCGCCTTCACCGGAGCCTCGCAGCAGAAGGCTGGCAAGTTCGAAATGGCCGATGGCGGCACCATCTTTCTGGACGAAATCGGCGACATCTCCCCCAAGCTGCAGGTAGATCTGTTGCGCGTGCTGCAGGACCGCAGCTTCTATCGCGTCGGCGGCGGCCAGGAAGTGCGCGTCGACGTGCGGGTGATTGCCGCCACCCACGTCAATCTGCAGGAGGCCGTCGGCGAAGGCAAGTTCCGCGACGATCTGTTCTACCGTCTGAACGTCATCGAAATCCGCCTGCCGCCGCTGCGCGAGCGCCGCGAGGACGTCCCGTTGCTGGCGCAGCATTTCCTGGAGCGCCTGGCTCACGAACTGGGCAAAGACGTGCGTGAGATTTCCGAGGACGCTCTAAAGCTGCTGATGGACCACGATTGGCCGGGCAACGTCCGCGAACTGGAGAACGCCGTGGAGCGCGCCATGGTGACCAGCCGCGGCAAGACGCTCGGCCCCGAGGATTTCGCCTTCCTCGCGCAAAACGGCGCGTCCACCAAGGCGCCGCGTTTCCCTGTCGGCGTGAGCCTGCAGGAGATGGAGAAGCAGTTGATCACCGTAACGCTCGATCGCACCGAGGGCAACATCAAGGAAGCCGCGTCGGTGCTGGGAATCGACCGGTCGACGCTATACGAGAAGATTAAGAAGTACGAGATTCCGAGAGGGTGACAGTTTACCAGCTGTTGTAAACAGCCCCGAGGCCCTCGCCTATTTCCGGCTCCCCGACACATGCCAGGGCTCACACTCCACTTGCCTTGGGTTCGGCGGAGCGTCACTTTCGTCGCAAGATGCTCCTTGGAACCAACAGTGTCCGCTAGCGTGAGAACCCAGTGGTTGTCGGCGTTCCGTGCCATGCCTGTAACCCTGATGAGTGCAGGGGCCTGTTCCGAGGCGAAAAAGCCCACCGGGAACGCCTCTCGGGACACTCCGAACACCCACCTGTCAATGCGGTCCTGGGACGCCCTGCACTCCACCTGCGAGAGATGGTAGGCGTATCACTTCAGGGCTTTGGCCTCCGCATCGTCTACGTCGGTCGCCTTTTCGGCCGAATCCTCTATGACTAAGCCTTGGTAGGAACTCGCTACGAAAAGCCGGTCACTGGCGACACCAACCAACCTCGCCTCTGGGTAGCCCGGATAGCTATCCGCAAGCCACCTGAAGGCCTGCATGTAGAAACCACTTAGCGGCTCAAACAGTACGTAAAGCCTCCCCTTTCCCTTCTCGCCATCAGGAAAGTCCAGATCAACCTGCATGCTCCGTTCGGCGAGGTACGTCTGCCCGGCCATCGCGACCGCAGTCAGAGACCGCGTGGTCCTGCTCTCGGTAATAGGCTGAAGGCCTGGGGGTCCCGCCAACGCTACGCCGGAAATAGCTAGGTAGAGCAGCGCCAGTTTGCTAATCATCGTCCTCTCCCATGGCGCCGTTAAGGGCCTCGCTCGAGACGGACCGTCAAGCAGTCGAAATGAACCAAGCGACCGTTACCCCAACCAGCCGTGCCACTGTACGGCACGAGCCCGCGTGTGGCGGTTTACTGTTCACTGTCTACTGTGAACTGTCAACTGACGACTCTTCAGTACCCGCCACTCTTGTGATTCACCAGTGCCAGAAACTCATCCCGCGTCTTCTTGCGATCCCGGAAAATTCCCAGCATGGCGCTCGTCATGGCGCCCGAGTGCTGCTTCTCCACGCCGCGCATCATCATGCAGAAATGACGCGCTTCGCAGATCACCCCCACGCCCACCGGGTCGATAATCTCCTGGATGGTCTGCGCTACCTGCTGCGTTAGCCGCTCCTGAATCTGCAGCCGCCGCGCGAACGCGTCGACAATCCGCGGGATCTTGCTCAGGCCCACCACCTTCGTCTTCGGCAGGTACGCCACGTGGATCTTGCCGTAGAACGGCAGCAGATGGTGCTCGCACAAGCTGAAGAATTCAATGTCCTTCACCACCACCATTTCGTCGTACTTCACTTCGTACAGCGCCCCGTTCAACAGCTTCTGGATGTCGCTATGGTACCCGCTGGTCAGGAACTTCAGCGCCTGGTCGACGCGCTCGGGAGTCCGCTGCAAGCCGTCGCGGTCCGGGTCCTCGCCCAGTTTCGCCAGAATTGCCCGGATCTCCGGGGCCAGGCTGGGGACCTCGGCCTTGGGGGGCATCATCTTCACCACTGCTTTACCCGATTTCATGGTTTTCCATTTCAAAGATGTTCCGCGGCGTCTCGGCGATGCGAATCTTGTCCAGCCGCGGCCACTCGTCCGGAAACGCCTCGCTCCAGTTCTGCTTCAATCTACGAGAGATCTCCACCAGCAGATTCTCCGAGGTCGGTGACAAACCCTGGAAAGAGTTTACATCCTCGTTCAGGTTGCGGTGGTCGAACGGCTGCAGCACCTGCCGCCGCACGAACTCGTCCAGTTTCTCGACATCCACGGCCCGGCCACTCGCCCGATCCACCGGTCCGCGGGCGCTCACTTCCACTACGTAATTGTGCCCGTGCCCGAACGGGTTGTTGCATTTCCCGTACAGCCGGCGATTCTCCTCGTCGCTCAACTGCGGCGCGTGCAGCCGGTGCGACGCGGAGAATTGATAGCGCCGGGTCACGCGGAACATGTCGGCTCCCCCGGCTGTTCCCCGAAATAATCCACATACAGGTCGGGTGTCTCGTACACCCGCACCGCCCGCAAACGGTGCCGCGGACCCGAAACATGCGCATCCAGACGCTCCCAGATATCCCGCGCGATGTTCTCGGTGGTCGGCACCACCCAGTCGAACGGCGGCACTTCGTAGTTCAGAAAGCGGTGATCGTACGGCGCCACCACCTCCCGATTGAGGATGTCCTTCAGTTCCTTGAGGTCCAAGACCATTCCCGTCACCGGGTCCGGACTGCCTTCCAGGCTCACCTCCACCACGTAGTTGTGGCCATGCCCGTGCGGATTCGCCGCCTCGCCGTACAGCCGTGCATTTTCCTGGTCGGAAAGCAGCGGCTGGCGGCACATGTGCGACGCGGAAAATTCCACCCGGCGGGTAATCAGCATGATCGGTCCTTTTTTTTCGATTCCCCGGAGCGTCGCCGGATGCAGAAAAAGCGGCGGCGAGCCGCGATACAATCAAATTATAGTTTTCCACATGCAACACGTCAAAATGAACCGGCTCCTCGGAGTGCTGTTATGCCTGCTCCTGGTGGCCTTCGTCTATTCGATTTATGCCAGTATCCACGAACGGGTCGTCGTCGAAGGGGATACTGCGCCTGGGTTCACCATTACCGCCGACAATGGTCAGACGGTTTCCCTGCCGCATTTCAAGGGCAAGCTGCTGGTGTTGAATTTCTGGGCAACCTGGTGCGCGCCTTGCGTCGAAGAGACGCCCTCCCTGAGCCAATTGGCGCAGCAGTACGCCGACAAGGGGGTCGTCGTTCTCGGCGTCAGCGTCGACCAGAATGAGAAAACCTACCAGGCGTTCCTGCAAAAGTTCCGGCCCGCGTTCCTCACCGCCCGCGAACGCACCCTGAACGAGGAATTCGGCACTTTCATGTACCCGGAAACCTACATCATCAGCGCCGACGGCAAAGTGCTGCGGAAAATCGCCGCCCCCGCCGACTGGACGGCTCCCGACGTGAAGCAGTATTTCGACGGTCTGCTGCAAACCCTGTGACGCCCGTACCGCTGACACTCCCGCTGCGCCCTTCCGAAGCCACGGAATTGGCCAGCCTGGTCTTCGAATTGGCCGAACGGCGCCCGCTCACCGACGAGATCCGCAATCGCATCGCCGCGCGCCTCGTCCCCCTCCATTTCGAGAGTTTCACGCCGCACATGGGATCGCTGGCGCGCGACCCCGTGCATCATTCCACTTACTATGTCGCCGTCGACGTCGCTGACGCCGAGGCTCCGCCGCAACTGCTCCACATGGCGCTGGCTACCGCGCCCACCAGCAGCGTATTCCATAAGCCGCTGCTCATCGGCCGCGTGCGCCGCGCGGGCGGTCCCGAAATCGTCATCAACGCCATTGCCTTCGGTCCCTCCAACGTGGAGACGCTGGAGAAGTTTGTCACTCGCGTGGATAGCGCGTTGCTCCCGCGCCCGCTAGGATCGCGCGCGGTAGTCGTGGCCGCTCCCGCCGATCCCGCCGCCGGGATGGCCGCGGCCTTCGAGGCGTTCCGCAAAATCTTCAAGCGCACCGGCCGCAATCTGGCGGCCGTCGAAACAGTTCCGCAATCGTTCGTAGCCGGATTGTATGCCGCGGTCCGCGCCGGCTGGCGCGAAGGCTATTCGTCCGCCGTCACTTTCCGCGCCGTGGATACCGGCCGCGACGACATCCGCGAAGCCGCGCGCTTTACCCGCTTCCGCATCGATGTCGGCGACCTGATCGCGGATGAGCCTCCCGCCGCCGGGTTCACCCCGGAAGAGCATGGCTGGATTTTGCAAGAGTTTGTTCGGCCCCTCGATGTAGGCGGCGTGATCTACGACTTGCCGGCGCCCGAAGCCATTCGCCTGGCCATTCGCCTGGGCCCGGCCCTGAAAGCCGCCGAGCGTCTCCACGAGTGGATTCGCGAGGCGCGCGCCGCCACCAAAGCCGGCAAGAGCTTCGATTTCGAACTGGCGCTGCCCCGCGCCTCCACTGCCGAGTTGGTGTTCTGCCTGCACTGGCTGAAGGCCCGCGAGCATCCCGCCCAGTCCATCGCGCCCGGCACAATCCCAGAGGACGCCATGGAGCCCACGCTGCGCGAATTCTCAACCATCGCCCGCCACTACGGAGCCCTGCTGACTATCGATTCTTTGGGCGGCCACACCGGCGCGCTTCTCGAGACCATCGCGCGCGCCACCTCCGGCAGGGTAAACTACCGGGTAACGGGAGGCGCCGGCAAGTCAGGCGCGTATACCGAAGAGTTGATACGGATCGCTGAAGCGCTGTCCGGCTGATCCGGAGAATGGAGGGGCATGATCCCCGTTTTGTTTTTCTACGCTTCCCTGGTCACCGATGTACGAACCATGATCGCGCACAACGATCTGGCCGGCGCCGAGCGCCAGGTGCGCGCGGCCGAAACTCAGACCGGCGTCACGCCGGAAGTCGCCGCCGCCTTTTCCTGGCTGGCCCGCGGCGCCCTGGAAGCCAAGAGCTATGACCGCGCCGATGCCTATGCCGTGGAGACCCGCAAATTGTGCGACAAGCTCCTCACCGGCCGCAAACTGGATGCCGAGCCCATGCTGCCCATCGCCCTGGGCGCCTCCATGGAGGTGCATGCCCAGGCGCTGGCCGCGCGCGGCGAACGCAGCGACGGCGTCGCGTTTCTCCAGGATCAGGCCAAGATGTTCGCCGGCACGTCTATCGTCGAGCGCATCCATAAGAACATCAACTTGTTGAGTCTGGAAGGCAAACCCGCGCCTCCCCTGGAGATGGCCGACTGGCTTTCCGCCAAGCCGCGGACGTTAGCCGAACTGCGCGGCCATCCCGTCCTGCTGTTCTTCTGGGCGCACTGGTGCGGCGACTGCAAGAACGACGCTCCCATTCTGGCCGAAGTGATCCGCAATTTCGCCCCGAAAGGCCTGGTAGCCATCGCTCCCACCAAGTTGTACGGGTACGTGGCTCGCGGCGCGGATGCCTCACCGGCCCAGGAAAAGCCCTACATCAACGAAGTCTGGCAGCACTACTACTCCGGATGGGCCGGCGTACCTGTGCCCGTCAGCGCCGCCAACTTCCAGGCGTACGGAGCCAGTACTACGCCCACCGTCGTGTTGATCGACGGCGCCGGCATGGTCCGCTTCTATCACCCGGGCACGGTCACCGGCGCGGACCTGTCCGCGCGGATTCAAGCGATTCTCGGGAAATAGGGCGTCGTCAGGCGGTTTTCCGCTTCGGCGGATCCAGCCGCCGCGCGCGGTACCGGTTATATTCTTCAAGGGACTGAATGAGGGCGTCGATAGCGCAACGGCGCGCGTACAAAGTCTTGAGCTGTTTACGCGGATTCCGTGCCGAAACCAACGTCAGAGAGGGCCTCTTGACTGACATAGTACATATGTACCAGAACTCTTAAGCCAACACAATAGGAAATACAGGACTACCCTGATCCTAAAATGCGGGATTATTTGTGCCCCCATTTGCGGGTATTGGCAACCGTCTTAAGATGGGAGGATGCTGGCCGTCCACCTGCAAAGCGGCGTCGTCACTACCCGTGAGATTCCCCTTCTTCACCGTCCCCCGGGATTTGCTCTGCTGCGTCTTCTGGTAGCCGGCATCTGCAACACCGACCTGGAGTTGCAGCGCGGCTACTACGCGTTCACGGGAACACCCGGACACGAGTTTGTCGCCCAGGTGGTGGAAGCCGACACCCCCCATCTCATCGGTAAGTCCGTGGTCGGCGAGATCAACCTCGCCTGTACCGTCTGCGACTGGTGCCGCAAGGGATGGGGCCGCCATTGTCCCAACCGCACGGTCCTTGGAATCGTCAACCAGCCCGGCGCCTTCGCCGAGTTCTTCGTACTGCCGGAGCGCAATCTGCACGTGCTCCCCGAAGGCCTGTCCGTCGAGCGCGCCGTCTTCGCCGAACCCCTGGCGGCCGCCTGCGAGATTCTCGACCAGGTGTCCATTCCGCCGGGCGAGACCATCGCCGTGCTGGGCGATGGCAAACTGGGGCTGCTGGTGGCACTGGTGTTGAATGCTCACGGATACCCGGTCCACCAGTTCGGCCGACATCGCGATAAGCTGCGCATTGCGGAAGCCGCCGGCGTCGCCGTGGAGTGCCATCCAGGCCACCTCCCCGTGGCGGCATACGAGTGGGTAGTGGACGCCACCGGCAATCCCGACGGTCTACGCGCCGCCATCTCCATGACGCGGCCGCGCGGCACACTGCTGATGAAGTCGACGGTCCACGGCACGGTGGGAATCGATACCGCGCCCATGATCGTCAACGAGCTGACGCTGATCGGTTCCCGCTGCGGCCGTTTCGAAGCGTCGTTGCCGTTGCTCGATCACCATCTCATCCGCGTGGAATCGATGATCGCCGGCCGCTTCCCCCTATGCGATGCCCCGCGCGCCTTCGCTCGCGCCGCCGAGCGCGGAGTCTTAAAGGTGCTGCTGCAAGCCGCCTAGAGGTTCTAGGTATTACGTGGGGCAAGCAATCCCGCGCCGCTATCCCGCCCTCTTCCCCCCATAGATCACCCTCAGCACACTCCGCACAAACTGCTCATCCGTGAGCCCTTCCCGAGCCCCCTCGGGAAACGCCACCAGCGACTGGAAATACTCGGCCAACTCGCGAAACACGTCGATCCGCGCCAGCGGATCGTACCCGTCCCGCCGCGACACCGCCTCCACCGCCATGCTCACCGCATCCGGACTCGCCAGACTCCGCAGCCGCGCCGCCAGGTGCGGATACGCCAGCAGCGAGTTGTACTTCGCCGGCGCCACCTGTTCCAGATCCGGCGCCCGCGGCGTGCGCACTCGCGCCACCACCGTCCCCGCCGCCAGGTCGCCCAACCGCTGGCAATTGCGACTGCAGAAACATGCGATCCCGCCCACCAGGTACACCGCCGGCAGCATGTCCACCAGCCGCAGCAGATTGCGCAGCATCACCTGCGACAACTGCAGCCGCAGCCCTTGCGCATCCACCACTCGCAGCCCTACCACCCGCTTGCCCAGCGTCTGCCCGTGCCACCGCCACTCCAGCACAATCCCGTACCCGATCGAGATCACGAAATACAGAATCGCCAACAGCGCCGCCGCCCAATCCGGATTCAACGAGTGCAGCCATTCGCAAGCTTTGTCCGCTCCCTTCGTCAACACCGCGATGGCCGCCACGTCCACCATCCACGCCAGCGCGCGCAGCATCGGCGACGCCAGTTCGTAGGAGAACTCCACTCCCTCCGGCGTCTCGATCGTGAGTGACGAATTGCTCCCCGCGTTCATTCCCGTCCCACCCAACCCAGAAAGAACGTCAGCGCCGCCAGCTCGCAGCACCCGAATGCGATCTTCAGTCCATACGGAATCACCGGCTGGTGATATTGCGACACGAAGGCTTCCACAATCCCCGCCCACACCAGCATCACCGCCGCCCCCACTACAATCGCCACCAGGTCCCCCGCCACCGCCCGCAGCCGCTCCACCCGCGGCGTCCGATCGCCCCATCCGATCAACGCCCCCGCCAGGACAAACCCCGCCTGTCCTCCCAGCAGAATCGCCGGAATCTCAATCGACCCGTGCGGCAGCAGCCACCCCGCCAGAAAAACTCCCTGACCGCCCGCGATATAATCCGTTACCACCGCGCCCAGGATCACTCCGTTGTAGAACAGCAGAATCAGCGTCCCCACCCCGAACGTCAGCCCGAACGCCAGCGCCATCACCGTCACCTGCGTATTGTGGGTCATCAGCTCCGCCGCGAACGTCGCCTTCACCCCCTGATACCGATCCTCCTTGGCGTGCTCCTCCTGCGCCACCCGCTCCGACGGCGGAATCAGCAGATGCGAAAACGGCAGCAGAACCGCCTTGTTCCGCTCATCCACTTTCAGCGCGAACCACCCGAACGCCATCCCCAGCAGCGTCACCCCCACCGCCAGCCGAAAGGCTCCCGGGTGACGCCGGAACGCCCGCGGAAACTCCAGCACCGCCTTCTTCCAGCGGATTCGCGCCGGCGCCCGCGTCTCGTGGATCTCCGCGTACGCCCGCGACACCAGCGATTCCAGATACGCCCGCAACTGCGGCTCCGTCGCGAACGTATCCAGCCGCGACAAATCCGACGAGCACCGCTCATACAGGTAGTGCAGTCTCTGGATTTCCCCCAGCGCCAGCCGCCGCTCCGGCGCCGCTTCCATCTTCGCCAGCGCCCCGTGCAGTTCGTCCCAGTACGCCCGCTCCGCCGCGACGAAGCGTGCCAGGTCGATGATCATAGCGCCTGCCTCCGCTTCACGTCCAGATACCCCGCCGTCACCTGCATCTTGATGCGCGCCGCGTCTGTCAGCGTCAGCTTCACCCCGCGATTCTCCAGCGCCAGTTGCAGCGTCCGCATGCGGTTCCACAACATCTGTCCCGCCAGCCCGGCGTACAGTCCCTCGACGCTGCTCGCTCCTTCGCCCGTATACAGCGGCTTCAACGCCGCCGTCCGCCGCACGTTAACCAGCACCAGGTGCCGCCGCGCCAGCATCGCGATATCGCGCTCGAAGCTCTCCGCCAGCAGCCCATCATCCAGCGACGTAAAGAATACGATCAGCGACCGCCGCCGCAGATTGAGCTGCAAACTGGTAAAGACGTCGCGGAAATCCGGGCTCACCCGCTGTGCGTGCAGGTTGTAGATGGTTTCACGGCACAGCCGGAAATGGTCCATGCCGCTGCGCGCCCGCACGAATTTCAGCGTCCGGTCGCTGAACGTCACCAGCCCGAAACGGTCGCCCTGTTTCTCCGCCACCAGCGCCAGGTGCAGCGACGCCTCCACGAACGATTCCAGAATGCCTTCCCGCGCCGACAGCCGCGACGCATCCACCACCGCGTACACTTCCTGCGCATGCTCCACACGGAACAACTTCACCGCTGGAAATCCGCGCTTCGCCGTCGCTTTCCAGTGGATGTCTTCAAAGCTGTCGCCCGGCAGGTATTGCCGCAGATTCTCGAATTCCCTGCCCTTCCCCACCATCCGCCGCATGCGCAGTCCCAGGTTGGCCGTCCGCAGGAAGAGCGCCGCCGTGGCGCGATCCCGCAGGTTGGGATACACCCGGAACGAGAACTCCACCGGCCGCGCCGTCCGCGCCAGCCACAATCCCAGCGGCGATCCCGTTTCCACGTACACTTCCCGCAGCGGGAAATCCCCCCGCGCCCGTCCCGTCGACGGCCACTCCACCACCGACGCTCCCAGCGCCGCGTCCATCTCCAACACCGGCGAATCCGTCTCTATCCCGGCCGGCAGCGTCACTCCCAGCCGCACCCGGCAGCCCGTCTCGCCCCCATTCTCCACCGTCACCGGAACCGAGCCCGCCACATCTTTCGTCAGCCGGACAAACTCGGGCATGCTGACTTCGATCCCCGCCAGCCGTTGCCACGCCGCCACCGCATCGAACACCGCAATCGCCGCCCCCACCGTCAACGCCGCCGCGCACCCCAGCGTCCAATGCGGAAACATCCCCGCCACCGCCGCCAGCGGCAGCGCCACGCCTGCAGCCACCCCCACCAGTCGTGCCGAAGGCGCTAGCATATTTCTTCTTCTAAAGCCCGCAGCCCGTCAGAAAGCTGTTTCTGCAAAGCCCGGCAGGGCGCCGGAAAATAGCCCATGGCGCAAGCCATGGGTAAGACGCCGCCTCGCAGGAAGCCCCGGACCGGGGCGGAAGAGCCGCCGCCCCAATCCACTGCCTCCCTCATCGCGGCACCGGCACTTCATGCAGGATCCGATCCAGCACTTCCCCCGCCCGCACGCCTTCCAGTTCCGACTCCGGACGCAGCAGCAGCCGATGCTCCAGCACCGGCAGCCCCACCGCCCGGATATCGTCCGGACTCACGAAATCCCTCCCCGCGAGCGCCGCCCACGCCCGCGCCGCCCGCAACAGCGCCTGCGTCGCCCGCGGTCCCGCGCCCACCAGAATCGCGTCGTCCGTGCGCGTCCGCCGCACCACCTGCACCGCGTAATCCACCAGTGCGTCGCTCACCTGCACCGTCTCCAGCACTTCCCGCAGCGCCGCCAGATCGGCTTCGCCCAGGCACGCCGTCACGTCCCCACGCGCCAGCACCGCTTCCGGCGCCTCGCCGCCCAACGACCTTCGCCCCAGCGACAGTTCATCCTCCAACCCCGGCCAGTCCATGTTGATCTTCAGCATGAACCGGTCCTTCTGCGCCTCCGGCAGCGGATACGTGCCCTCGCTCTCGATGGGGTTCTCGGTGGCAAACACCGTAAAGTTCGGCGACAGCCGGAACGTCTCCCTGTCGATCGTCACCGTGCGCTCCTGCATCGCCTCCAGCAGCGCCGATTGCGTCTTCGCCGGCGCCCGGTTGATTTCATCGCCCAGCAGAAACGTCGTGAACAGCGGCCCTTTCACCAGCGAGAATTCGTTCCGCTGCAGGTTGAACACGTTGGTTCCCGTGATGTCCGCCGGCATCAAATCGGGCGTGAACTGGATGCGCTTGAATTCCGACCCCAGCACCGCCGCCAGCGTCCGCGCCAGCAGCGTCTTCCCCAATCCCGGCACTCCTTCGATCAGCGCGTGCTGGTTGCACAACACCACCACCAGCGAATAGCGGATGGCCTCCTCCTGCCCGATGATCACCTTGCGGATTCCGGCTATCGCCCGATCCATGACGGATTGAAACTGTTCGAGGTTCAAAGTTCTCCTTTCGCGTGCAGCAGTGCTTGTAGTTCGCGCGTCGCTTCCACCGGCCGTCCCGCCGCGCCCGCCAGAATGGCCTCGGCTTGCGCCTGCCGCTCCGGCGTCACTTCCCGCCGATTCGTCGCCAGCCATTCCCGCCAGCACACCGCCGCCAACTCCCCCGCCGGTATGTGCCGTTTCAAGAGGGTCAACAACCCAGCGTGCGACGTCCTTCCCGAAAATCGCTCCACCGGCCGCGCTGCCGCCGGCGGCGGAAAGCCCGCCGCGCTTCGCCACAGAAACAGCGCCGCCACCAGTCCCAGCCCGATCGCCAGCCCCATCAGCCGGAACT
>Ga0181529_10004058_pt1 | contig 16137 bp, 16 predicted proteins | sample PEATcosm2014_Bin_36_FD_119763 | JGI IMG/M metagenome (GOLD analysis project Ga0181529, IMG submission 119763) | Peatland microbial communities from MTU Mesocosm Facility, Houghton, MI, USA - PEATcosm2014_Bin10_30_metaG | ecosystem: Environmental > Terrestrial > Soil > Wetlands > Peat | place...
CCGCTTCCTTCCCGATCGATTTGCGTTGAGCCCAATCGTGCCTGTCTACCGCGAGGGAGATCAGACGTTCGGGCTCGTTGTCGCGTGGACGATCAGCGCCTTGATCGAAGCGGAAGCGCTCGGCGTCGGCAAGAGCAATGTCGTCGACGCCTCGGGTCGAACGGACATGCGCGCCGAGCGGCTCCTCGGGCGCGACTTCGCCGCGGCCCAGGCGCTCGGACTCGCCCACGACTGGGCGGCGAAGGTCGTGGCGAGCGTCGGCAACTACGGAGAAATCTATCAACGAACGGTCGGCGAACCGTACCGCCTGGACCGTGGACTCAACGCGCTTTGGACGGATGGGGGCTTGATGTCGCCCATGCCGATGAAGTGAGCCGGCGACGCCGCAATCGGTCCCGGGTCGCTCTCTGGCGGTCAGGCGTGGCGCGGGGGTCGCAAGCGGCGGCTGGAAATGCCGGCGGCGGCGACCTATTGTCGCGGCCGCCGCGCGGGATGCGCGCGCGTTTGAGAGTCCCATGTTCACATATTTCGCGCAGCGATTCGCCATTCTCTTCGTGACCCTCGCCGTCGCTTCGTTGGTCGTGTTCGGCGTGATCGAGATCCTGCCCGGCGACGCGGCGCAGACCATGCTTGGCGCAACCGCGACGCCCGAGACGGTGGCGGCCCTTGCCCATAGGCTCGGCCTCGACCAGCCTTTCGCTGTCCGCTATTGGGCCTGGGCGACCGGCGCGCTGCGCGGCGACCTCGGCCTCTCCTACGCCTACGATTCGCCAATCGCGCCGCTGATCGCCGCACGGCTCGCGGTCAGCGCGCCGCTCGCCCTGCTGGCGATGGCGATCGCCGCCCTCGTCGCGCTCGTCGCCGGCGTCTACGCCGCCGATCGGCGCGGCCGCGCCGGCGACGCGGCGGTGATGATCGCAAGCCAAGTTGGCCTCGCGATTCCCAACTTCTGGTTCGCAATCCTGCTGGTGCTGACCTTCGCCGTGCATTGGCGCATCTTCCCGGCCGGCGGCTTTCCCGGCTGGGACGCCGGCCTCGGCCGCGCGCTGACGGCGCTCATTCTGCCGGCGATCGCGCTCGGCTTGGTGCAGGCGGCGATCCTCACCCGCGTCGCGCGTTCGGCGCTGCTTGAGGCGCTGAACGAAGACTTCATCCGCACCGCGCGCGCCAAGGGCGTGTCGCGCCGCGCGGCGCTATGGCGCCACGCGCTGCCCAATGCGATGACGCCGATCCTCACCGTCATGGGCCTACAATTCGCCAATCTCATCGCCAGCGCGATCGTAGTCGAAAATGTGTTTGTCTTGCCCGGTCTCGGCCGGCTGATCGTCCAATCGATCGCCAATCGCGACGCGTTGGTGGTCGAAGATTGCGTGATGCTGCTCGTCGCCCTCGTCATCATCCTCAATTTCCTAGTCGATCTCGCCTGTGCGGCGATTGATCCGCGGTTGCGGGCGCACGCGACATGAGCGCGACAGCGCCGCGACCTCGACAACCCGGCGGCTTGAGTCTGTGGCTCGGCGTGACGCTGGTCGCCCTGCTCGTCGGCGCGGCGGCGCTATCGCTCGTGTGGACGCCCTTCCTGCCAGGCGCCATCGACATCCCCCACAAGCTGCTCACGCCGTCGGCGACCCATTGGCTCGGCACCGACTCGCTCGGCCGCGACGTCGCCTCGCAGATCCTCGCCGGCGCGCGGGTGTCGATTCTGGTCGGCGTCATCGCCGTGGGCGTCGGCCTCGTCTTCGGCGTCGCGCTCGGTCTCCTCGCCGCCTCCGCCAAGGGCGTCGTCGAAGAAGCAATCATGAAGCTGTGCGATTTCACCTTCGCGTTTCCTGCCCTGTTGTCAGCCATTCTGCTGACTGCGACCTATGGGCCCGGCGTCGTCAACGTGATCGTCGCTATCGGCATTTACAGCGTGCCGATCTTCGCCCGACTGACGCGCGCCACCGCTAGCAGCGCGTTGGCGCGCGAATATGTGCTGGCCGCCCGGGCCGCCGGTCGCGGCCCGGTCGCCATCGCCTTTGACCATGTGTTGCCCAACATCGCGCCGGGGTTGATCGTCCAGGCGACGATTCAGTTCGCCATCGCCATTCTCGCCGAGGCGGCGCTGTCCTATCTCGGGCTCGGCGCGCAGCCGCCGCTCGCCTCGTGGGGGCGCATGCTGAGCGACGCGCAAAACTGGATGTATGTCGCGCCGCGACTTGCCGTCTATCCCGGCCTCGCCGTCGCGCTCAGCGTGCTCGGCCTCAATCTGCTCGGCGACGGGTTGCGCGACGCGCTCGACCCCAAGCTGAGGGCGCGAAGCTGAAATGCTGCTCGCCGTCGCCGACCTCGCCATCGACCTGCCGACGCCCAGCGGACCGCGCCGCGTCGTCCACGACGTGTCGTTCACGCTCGACGGCGGCGACAGCCTCGGGATCGTCGGCGAATCCGGCTCCGGCAAGACAATGACCGCGCTGGCGCTAATGGGCCTGCTGCCGGATGGCGCGACCATTTCCGGCGCCATGCGGTTCGAGGGCGTCGACCTCGCCAGGCTCGGCGAAGCTGAGATGCAGAGGTTGCGCGGCGATCGCATCGGCATGGTGTTCCAGGAGCCGATGACGGCGCTCAACCCGCTGCACCGCGTCGGCAACCAGGTCGCCGAGCCGCTGATCCTGCATCGCGGCATGAGCAAGCGCGCCGCCCGAACGGAAGCGGTCAAGCTGCTCGCGCGCGTCAGGCTGCGCGATCCCGAGCGCGTCGCCCGCGCCTATCCGTTCGCGCTGTCGGGCGGCGAGCGGCAGCGGGCGATGATCGCTATGGCGCTCTCCTGCTCGCCAAAGCTGCTGATCGCCGACGAACCAACCACCGCGCTCGACGTCACCGTGCAGGCGCGCATCCTCGATCTTCTGGCGACGCTCGGCGCGCAGTTCGACATGGCGACGCTGCTCGTTAGCCACGACCTCGCCGTCGTCGCGCGCCATTGCCGACGAGTGCTGGTGATGTACGGCGGCACGGTGATGGAGAGCGGCCCGGCTGAAGCGGTGCTGCGCGACGCCCGCCACCCCTACACGCGCGCGCTGCTCGAAGCGCGGCCGCGCGCCGGCGCCAGCCGCGGCGAGCGGCTGCGCGCGATCGCCGGCGCCGCCATCCAGGCTGGGGCCGAACCACGCGGCTGCCCTTTCGCCGGCCGCTGCCCGATGACGATGGACGCCTGCCACGCCACGCCGCTGCCGACGATCGAACTCGCCGGCGACCGGCGCGTGCGCTGCCTGCGGGTTGACGCGGATGGACGGCCGACATGACCGTCCCGCTGCTTGAGGTCATCGACCTCGTCAAAGACTATCGCCTGGCGCGCCCAAGCTGGTTCGCGGCGCATGCGACCCGGCGCGCGGTCGACGGGGTCAGCCTGGCGATCCAGACGGGACGCTCCTTCGGCGTTGTGGGCGAGTCCGGATCTGGCAAGTCGACGCTGGCGCGCGCGGTGATGGCGCTCGAAAAACCCACCGCGGGCATGGTGCGCCTCGATGGTCATTCGCTGTTTGAGTTGTCGTCGCGCGCGTTGCGCGCCGCGCGGGCCGAGATGCAAATGATCTTCCAGGACCCCTACGGTTCGCTCGATCCGCGCCAGCGCGTCGGGCGCATCGTCGCTGAACCGCTGATCAACCTCGCCCATGTCACGCGCGTGCAGCGCGCCGCCCGCGTGCTGGAGTCGCTGCGCGCCGTCGGCCTCATCGCCGCCGACGCCAACAAATATCCGCACGAATTTTCCGGCGGCCAGCGCCAGCGAATCGCCATCGCCCGCGCGCTGGTGACGCGGCCGAAGCTGGTCGTCGCCGACGAGCCGGTGTCGGCGCTCGACGTCTCGATCCAGGCGCAAGTGCTCAATCTGATGAGCGACCTGCAGCGCGAGGCGGGCGTCACTTTCTTCCTCATCAGCCACGACCTCGCCGTCGTCGGTCATTTGTGCGACGACGTCGCGGTGATGTTTCGCGGCCGCTTTGTCGAAACGGGACCGGCGGCGGCGCTGTTCAAGACGCCCAAGCATCCCTACACCCGCGAACTCATCGACGCCGCGCCGAAGCTCGAAGAGGCGCCGATCGTCGCCGTCGACGCGCCCTCCAGCGACGAAGCGCCGGGAGGTTGCGCCTACGCGGCCCGCTGCCGCTTCGCGCGGATGCGCTGTCGCGAAGCGGCGCCGGCGCTGCGCCCACTCGACGACGGCCGCTCCGTCGCCTGCCATTTCCCGCTCTGAGCGGCTTTAGGCGGTCGCGCCGTCGACCCGCGTATCGAGCGCCACCCGCTCCCAGCTCGTCAGGTCCTCGAGCAGCCGCTCGGCGTGGCCGCGCACCGCCGCAACGGAATCGGCGCCGAGTTGCAGCCTAAGCGGCGTCGTCTCGGCCTCCAGCGCCAGCGCGACCGCGCGCGCCGCCTTCTCGGGATCGCCCTCCTGCGTCCCGTCCATGCTGCGAGCGAATTCGCGCACGCCGCCGACGACGTCGCGGTAGGCTTCGATCGTCGGCATATGGCGCAGCGCGCCGCCGGCGAAGCGGGTGCGGAAGGCGCCGGGCTCGACGATCATGACTTTGATCGCGAACGGGGCGAGCTCCAGCGCCAAGGCTTCGGATAGACCTTCGAGGGCGAATTTCGACGCCGAATAGGCGCCGAAGCCGGCATAGGAGAGCTGGCCGCCAAGACTCGAAATGTTGACGATGGCGCCGGCGCGGCGCGACCGCATGTGCGGCAGCGCCGCCTTGGTCACCGCGACGGCGCCGAAGAAATTCGTCTCCATCTGCGCCCTGAGTTCCGCTTCGGGCGTCTCCTCGACGGCGCCGACAATGCCGTAGCCAGCGCTATTGATGAGGACATCGATGCGGCCGAAGCGGGCGAGCGCCGCGGCGACTGCCTTGTCCGCCGCGCCGCTCGCCGTCACGTCGAGAGTCACCGCGAGCAGGCGGTCCGGCGCGCCGGCGACGAGATCGGCGCGCGCGGCGGGCGAGCGCGCGGCGGCGGCGACGTTTGCGCCGCGCCGCAGCGCTTCGCGCGCGAAGGCGAGGCCGAAACCGGACGAGGCGCCGGTGACGAACCAGGTGGGTTTGCCATTGTCGGCCATGACGAGCTCCATCGATTTGGGGCGTTCAACGGCGGCAGTCTGCGCTCAGATCGGCTCGACGATTAGCCGGTTTAAGCGGCATTGATTAGTCGATATGGTGCATGAATGGATCGCGACCTTCTCGCCCATTTGCCGACCGTCGCCGCGGTGGCGCGACGGCGCGGTTTCGCCGCCGCGGCGGCCGAACTGGCGATGAGCCCATCGGCGGTGAGCCATGCGGTGCGCGCCGTCGAGGATCGCCTTGGTCAGCTCCTATTCGCGCGCACGACGCGCAGTGTGTCGCTGACCGAGGCTGGCGCACGCTTTCTCGCCGCTGTCGGCCCGGCCCTCGACGATATCGCCAGAGCTGCCGAGACGCTCGACGCGGAGCGCGGCGAAGTCAGCGGCGCGCTGCGGATCAGCGCCTCGCGCGTCGCCCAGGAGATGGCGCTGACGCCGATCCTGGCGCGGCTCGCCGCGCATCATCCGCGCTTGACCGTCGAGGCGCGCGCCGACGACGGCTTCGTCGACATTGTCGCTGAAGGCTACGACGCTGGGGTGCGGCTCGGCGCGTCGCTGCAACAGGGCATGGTCGCGCTGAGGCTCACTCCGCCGTTCCAGGCGATCGTCGTCGCTTCGCCCGCTTACGTCGAAGCGCGCGGCGCCACAGGACCTCGCCGGTCTCCACGGCCACAATTGCATCGGCTTCCGCCTCATCGGCTCCGGCGGCGTCTACGACTGGGAGCTCAACGACCGCGGCCGGATCGTCGCGGTCAAGACCCGCGGCACAGTCCTCGTCACCGACGCGACCTATGCGCGCGACCTCGCGCTGGCCGGGGTCGGGATCGCCTACGTCTTCGAGCCATTGGTTCGAGAAGCGCTCCACGCCCAAAGATTGCTGCGGCTGCTGCCGCAAGCGGCGATCGAAGAGGACGGGCTGTTCCTCTACTACCCGCGCCGCGCGTCGCTGGCGCCGAAGCTCAAGGCGTTCATCGACGCGGCGAAGGCGACGACAAGAGTCGGCCGCCGCCCTTAGCGCGCGGCGCCGAGAATCAGTCGCGCGGCGAAGGCGCTCATCAGGCCGGCGAAGCCGTAATCGAACCAGCGCAGCGCGCGCGGATTGGCGCGCGCCGCGGCGACGAAGCGACCAGCGACGACGATGATCGCCGCGCTCACCAGCCCGCCGATGACGATGAAGCTGAAGCCGAGGACGAAAAGCTCGCGGCTTGAATCGGGATCGCCGACGTCGATGAACTGCGGCAGGAAGGTGACGAAGAACAGGATGATCTTCGGGTTGGCGAGATTGATCAGCAGCCCCGTCATATAGGCGCCGCCGAGCGTCCCCGCCGCGCCCCCGCCGACCTCGAGCTTCAGCGCTGCGCCGCGCTTGAGCGCGCCCCAAGCGAGATAGACGAGATAGAGCGCGCCAACGATCTTCACCGCATCATAGGCGCGCGCAGAGGCGGCGATGAGCGCCGACAAGCCGAGCGCGGCGGCGAACGTGTGGACGATGACGCCGCTCATCGCGCCGCCGAGCGCCGCAAGTCCGTGCGACCGGCCGCCGCTGAAGGTGCGCGCCAGGTAGAGCGCCATGTCAGGCCCGGGCGTCAGCGCCAGCAACACGCTGGCGACGACAAAGGCGGCGAACAGACTGGGCGAGGGAAACAAGCTTGCGCCCACTATCGGATGACCCGCGCGCCTTTGCCCTTCATGATCGCTTCGACTTCCCTGACGTTGACCATCGAGGTGTCGCCGGGCGTGGTCATCGCCAGGGCGCCGTGCGCGGCGCCGTATTCGACCGCCGCCTGCGGCCCCTTGCCTTCGAGGAAGCCGTAGGCCAGCCCGGAAGCGAAGCCGTCGCCGCCGCCGACCCGGTCGTAGATCTCGAGGTTCTCGCGCAAGGGGGCCTCGTAGAACTGCCCGCCGGCGTAGATGACCGCGCCCCAGTCATTGAACGACGCCGTCTTGGCGTTGCGCAGCGTCGTCGCCGCGACCTTGAAGTTGGGGAAGGCTTTGACCGCTTCTGCGATCATCTTCTTGAAGTTGGCCGGGTCGATCTTGGAGATGTGCTCGTCGAGCCCTTCGACCGCGAAGCCGAGGCAGGCGGTGAAGTCCTCCTCGTTGCCGATCATCACGTCGACATGGGGCGCGATCGTCCGGTTGATCGTCTGCGCGCCGGCCTTGCCGCCCTGGCTCTTCCACAGCGAAGCGCGATAGTTGAGGTCGTAGGAGACGATCGTGCCGTGCTTGTGCGCCGCCTCGACCGCTTCGATCACTGCTTCGGCGGTGTTGCTCGCCAGCGCGGCGAAGATGCCGCCGGTGTGGAACCAGCGCACCCCCTCCTCGCCGAACAGCTTTTCCCAGTTCACTTCGCCGGGGCGGATCTGCGAGGCGGCCGAATGGCCGCGGTCGGAGCAGCCGAGCGCCGCGCGCACGCCAAAACCCTTCTCGGTGAAGTTGAGGCCGACGCGGGTGTTGCGCCCCAGCCCGTCGAACTCGCGCCAGATCACGTGCGACGCATCAACCCCGCCCTGCATCATCAAGTCTTCGACCAGCCAGCCGAGATCGTTGACCGGCAGCGCGGTGACCACGGTCGAGCGCTTGCCCCAGCACTTGCGCATGGCGCGGGCGACATTGTATTCGCCGCCGCCCTCCCACACCTGGAACGAGCGCGTGTTGCGCACGCGGCCGAAACCGGGATCGAAGCGCAGCATCACCTCGCCGAACGAGGCGCAGTCCCACTTGGTCTCGGCGGCGGGGCGGATCTTGAGGATTTCGTCGGCCATCTCATTTCCCTCGGATCTTGCGGATCAGCGCGATCGTCTCGCGCACTTTCCTCTCGACGCCGGCGTAATCCTTGGCGGCGAGCAATTCCTTGGTGATCAGGTTCGAGCCGATGCCGACGCAGGCGACGCCCGCCTTGAACCATTTGGTCAGCGATTCCTCGGTGGCGTCGACGCCGCCAGTCGGCATGATGCGCGTCCACGGACAGGGGCCCAGCATCGCCTTGACGAATTCCGGCCCGCCGACCGAGCCGCCGGGAAACACCTTGACGATTTCGCAGCCGAGTTCCTCGGCGTAGCCGATTTCGGTCGCCGAGCCGCAGCCCGGGCTGTAGGGAATCTTGCGGCGGTTGCACAGCTTGGCGACGTCGGGGTTGGTCAACGGTCCGACGACGAACTTGGCGCCGTTGGCGATAAAGACGCCCGCGGTCGGCGCGTCGACGACCGAGCCGACGCCCATGATCACGCTCGGGTCGGCCTTGGCGAAGTGGCGCGTCACCTCGAAGAACACATGCGCGGCGAATTCGCCGCGGTTGGTGAACTCGATGCATTTCGCGCCGCCGTTGGCGCAGGCCTGGATCACCTTCGTGCAGACCTCGACGTCGGGATGATAGAAAACCGGAATCACGCCCTGGTCCATCATCGTGGACAGAACGGTCATGCGATCGACGGGCATGGCTTGTTTCTCCTTTTCAATCGGCGTTTGGCCTCAACCGACCGCTTCATCGCGCCGCGATCGCCACCGCCACGCCGGCAATGACTCCGGCGGCGGCGCGCTGGACGTAGCGCATCGCCCTGGACGAACGCAGCAGAGCGCGCGCGCGATCGGCGGCGAGCGCATAGGCGCTCAGCGTCGCCGACAGAACCAGCACCGCGATCGCCGCGATCGTTGTGAAGATCGTCGGCGTCAGAGCGTCGAGATCGACGACCAGCGGCATGATCGACAGAAAGAAGATGATCACCTTCGGGTTGCCGAGCGTCAGCGACAGCGAACCGGAAAAGGCGCGCCAGCCGCGCGTCGCCTGCGGCGGCGCTGTCGTCTCGCCGCCGGCGGCGAAGGACGAGCGCGCCATGCCCCAGGCGATGATGATGAGATAAGCGGCGCCCGCGAACCGAAGTGCGACGAAGGCGCCGGCGAACAGATGCGCGATCGCGGCGAGACCGGTGGCGGCGATGGCGAGCCAGATCAGGTCGCCGACGACATAGCCGAGAATGAACGGCGCCACGCCGGTCAGGCCATGGCCGAGCACCCGCGCCACCAAAGCCGCGACGCCCGGCCCAGGCGTCGCCACTGCGGCGAAATAGACCGCCGCGAACAGCAGCAGCGACGAAATCGACACACGCGCCTCCTCCGGACGGCCCGCGCCGCCGCTCAGCTTGTGGCGGGCATGAACACCGGCGCGGCGCCGACGGTCAAGCGCCAAAGCGTCGCTGGCATGTTAGCGCGGCGCGAACGACGTGCAAGCTGCGGCGTTAGGCCGCGTCGCGAGCCGAACGCGCCGGCGTCATGGCTCAAATGGGCAGGGATGCGCTTTTGCATCCCCGCAAATGAATGAGACGCGCCACGAGCAACACCAAGGCAGCACGCTCGATGACGCTCTCCCGTCGCGCTTTGGCCGCGCAGCGACAAAAATCGTGGCGATTGCCTGCTGTTCCGGGCGCCTGCGTCCTGCCTCAACGTTCAGAATGGCGAAGCGCCGGCAGACGACTGAAGCTGGCCGCGCCCCGGCGCGATGGCGGCTGACTGACCGCCGGCAGGTTCGGCGGACGCTCCCGTTACGATCGGCATCCCGTAACCGGCGCCGGAGAGGCGGCCGCAGCGGTCCGCCGGGGGAACGTCATGACCTTGTTCGCCAAGATCGGCGTAGCGTTGCTCGCCGCCATGCTTGCCGGCGCGGCCGCAGCCGGCCCGGCCGTCGCCGACGACGCGCCAGCCACTGACGCGACAGCGCGACTCAACGCCGTCACCGAGAAGTTCAACGCCTATGTCGACTTTCTCAACCGCACGTTGCGCGCCTCTGAATCGATCGACCGCTACAAGAGCTGGGTCAACTGGACGACAGGTCCGACGGGGCGCGAGCGCATCATCTACGGCCTCTACGACGTCTACGACACCGGCGGCGAAGCGGCCAAGGCGACCGCCGCCACGACGGCGGAGCCGGCGATGCCCGAACTCGACGCGGCGATGCGCGATTATATCGCCGCCAACGCCACTCTGGGGCCGATCCTCACCGAGGCTAACGGCTACTACGAGCGCGCCGACTACAAGGTCGACAAGATGGCCGAAGGCAAGGCGCTGCACGCAAAAATCGTCGCCGCGGCCGGCCCTTTCCTCGCCGCGCGCGCCAAGGTCGACGCGCTCATCCGCGACGCCAAGGACAAGGTCGACCTCGAACGCCTCGCCTCGATCGAGAAGGAGGAAGGCCGGTCAGCGCGCTGGCACGTAGCGAACGTGATGCTGCGCGCCCAGCGGGTGATGGACCTCTTGCCGAGCGGGGCCAAGCCGGTCGTCAATCTCGAGGCTTTCCACGCCGCGATGACCGACTTCGGCGCGGCGGTCAAAGATATGGACGCCTACGGCGCCGGCCATCCCAACGCATTCTTCGTTTTCGCTTCCGAACCGCGCTCGCTGCTGGGCAAGCTGCGCGACTTTCAAGAAGCGATCGACGGCGTCAAAGGCGACGCGCGGCGCGCCGGCGGCGACCAGATTACCTGGATCGTCAACGACTACAACATGATGGTGACGACGTCGCAGACCGCGACGCAGTTCGGCCACTGACTCGACCCTCTCTCGCCGGCGCGACCGTGGCGAAGAGGATGGAGGATTGTGCGTTGCCGTCAGCGCAACGGCGGCCCATATTCGCACTCGCCAAACGGACGATCCGCGCGGAGAGCCGACGCCGATGGTCAGAGTGCCGCCGCTGATCTGGACGCTGCTTTGCCTTCTTGTCGCCGTCTCGATCAGCGCCCTCGCCGGCTGGCCGCGGTTCCCTGGCCTGCCCATCGTTCCGTTCGGCGTTGGCCTGATGATCGCCGGCGTTGCGCTTCCGCTTTGGGCGGGGGCGCTGTTCTATCGCGCCGGCGCGACGTTCATTCCGCACGCCACCGAACACAAACGACTGGTCGTCGACGGGCCCTTCCGCTTCACCCGCAATCCGATGTATCTCGGGCTGACCCTCGCGACGCTCGGAATCGCTGTGTCCAACGGCGCTTGGCCGATGCTGCTGGCGCCGATCGCCGTCGTCGTCGCCTTCAACCTCGTCCACATCCCCTACGAGGAGGCGGCAATGCGGCGGGAGTTCGGCGTCGACTTCGACGACTATGCCCGCCGTGTCAGGCGATGGATTTAGGACGGCTCGCTCGCCCGGCGCCAGCCGAGAGGACGTCCAGCGTTCGGGGTCCGCTTTCTCGCAACCGGCAACCAAACATTAACTCTGTTCTTACGGTTGCGCTTTAGCTTGCAATGCAGTTGCCGTTGCGAGAGCCCATGCCCGTCCTGACCGCCGCCAATCTCGTCCGACTCCAGCGCGAGGTCGACGGCCCGACGGCGCCAGCGGCGAGATCCAGCGTCCCAACCAAGGCGCTGTTCGTCACCCCGGAATCCACCGACTTTCTCCAAGCGGGCGGTCTCGGCGAAGTCTCTGCGGCGCTGCCGCGCGCACTGCGCCCCGGGTGCGACGCGCGCGTGCTCATCCCCGCCTATCGCCCGGCGCTGCGCGACGTCGCGGCGATCGACATTGTCGCCCATCTGCCCGGCGCCGGGGCGATCCCGCCCTGCTCGATCGGCGCGCTGACCTTGCCCGACGGACTCGTCGCCTATCTCGTCCTCTGCTCCGAACTGTACGATCGCGACGGCTCGCCCTACGCCGACGCCGCCGGCCATGAATTCGCCGACAATGCGATCCGATTCGCGCGGCTGAGCCTCGCCGCCGCCGAGCTGGCGATGCGCGGCCTCAATGGCTGGCGGCCCGACGTGCTCCATCTCAACGACTGGCCGACCGCGCTCGCCGCCGGCTATCTGCGCTGGCGCGGCGGCAAGACGCGGACGGTGGTGACAATCCATAATCTCGCCCACCAGGGCCAGTTCGACGCCTCGCAGCTCGACGATCTCGCCATCCCCAAGTCCGCCTTCCGCCTCGACGGCGTCGAATTCTATGGCCGTGTCTCCTTCCTCAAGGCGGGGATCGTCTACGCCGACCATGTCACGACCGTCTGCGCGACCTACGCAGAGGAGATCGCCCGCCCCGAGTTCGGCTGCGGCCTCAATGGGCTGCTCGCCGAGCGGGCGAACGAGGGCCGACTGACCGGCATCCGCAACGGCGTCGACGCGAGCTGGGACCCGCGCGCCGACAAGCGCAATCCCTACCGCTTCGACGCGCACCGCTGGAAGGAGCGCTACGCCGACTATGTGCGCGGCGCCTTCGGCCTCTGCCTTTCCGCCGGGCCGTTGTTCGCCTTCGTCGCGCGTCTGGTCCACCAAAAGGGCTTTGACCTGGTGCTCGAGGCGAGCGAGACCATCGTCGCGCGCGGCGGCCAAGTCGTCATCGTCGGCCGCGGCGAGCCGGAATATGAACGCGGCGCGGCGGAACTGGCGCGGCGCTATCCGCACGCGGTCGGCGCGCGCATCGGCTTTGACGCCGAAGAGGCGCGCGCCGTTTTCGCCGGCGCCGATTTCCTGCTGATGCCGTCGCGCTACGAGCCGTGCGGCCTCAGCCAAATGTACGCGCAGCGCTTCGGCGCGTTGCCGATCGGCCATCGCACCGGCGGCCTCGCCGAGACGATCGAGGCGGGACGCACCGGCTTTCTGTTCGAACGGCTCGACATCGCCGCGCTCGACGACGCGATCGACGACGCCTTCGCCGTATTCGCGGCGCCGCTCGAGCTCCAGGCGATGCGCCGCACGGCGATGGCCAGGGATTTCGGCTGGGCGGAATCGGCACTCGCCTACGGCGCCCTTTATCGCAAGCTCGGCGAAGCGCGCCGCGCCGAGGCCAAGCCGGAGGCGGCGACGCCGGCGCCCCGCCCGGCGACAAAACGCGCTACGCCGCGCGTCGTCGACGAGGGCTTTACGGCCGGCGCATCGCGCGCCGACGCGCGCGCGCTGCAGCGACTCGCCGCCGCAGCCGCCGTGTCGATCGGACGGCGCCCCACGCGAGGCTGAGCGAGCGCCAATCGTCGTCATCCTTCGCGCGATCGGCTAGAATACAACCTCGTCGAGCGGAGGGGGCGGCCGTGAAGCGCATCGTTACGCTGATCGACGGCACCTGGGACAGCGAATCCGGCGACGGCGCGCCGACCAACGTCGCCCGGCTCGACCCCGGCGACGCGCACGTCGGCGCGCGGCTGATCGCCGAGCGCGATGCGGCGGGCGTCGCGCAGACTGTGCTCTACCACTCCGGCGTCGGGGCGGCGGACGACTTCCTCAGGCACTGGCTCGGCGGCGCGATCGGCCTCGGTCTGCGCTCGATCATCGAGGAGGCCTATGTCCGCCTCTGCGCCGCCTATGCCGAGGGCGACGCGCTGTTCTTCATCGGCTTCTCGCGCGGCGCGTATGCGGCGCGAGCGCTCGCCGGATTGGTCGCCGCGTCCGGGATCGTCGCGCAAGCAGACGCGGCCGAGGCGCGCGTCGCCTGGAACCATTACCGCGTCGCGCCTGCTGCGCGCAGCGCGCCGCTCGGCGGCAGCGCCGCGGACCAGGCCGCCGTCGCCGCGCATCAGCGCCTGGTCCAGTCCGGTCGCGTGCGAACCGCGCCGCCGATCGAAGCGGTGGCGGTGTTCGACACCGTCGGCTCCTACGGCATCCCCGCCGGCTTTGGCCTCGCCGCGCTGGCGCGACTGTGGACGTGGTGGAGCTTGCGCTTCCACGACACCGAGCTTGGCGCGAGCGTGCGCGTCGGCCTGCACGCGATCGCCGTCGATGAACATCGGCGGCCGTTCTCGCCGACCTTCTGGACCCGACGCAAGGCGGCGCCGGCGCTGGTCCGTTCGCGCGTGATCGAGCAAACCTGGTTCGCCGGCTCGCACAGCGACGTCGGCGGCGGAAATGCCGATCCGCGACTCGCCGATCTGGCGCTCGTGTGGATGGCGGCGCGGCTGCAGGCGCTGACCGGACTCGCCTTCGACGACGCGACAATGGCGGCGCTCGGCGCCGACGCGAGTCCGGCCGGCGGCGTCGTCGACTCGACGGTCGGCTGGTGGATCGACCAGCGCTGGCCGCGCCTGCGGGCGATGCTGTCGCCCGACGCCTTCGACCCCGGATTTTTCCGCGACGACGATGATCCGAGCCGCGAGAACGTCAACGAGCGCGTGCACTGGAGCGTGCTGGAGAAGGCCGTCGACCCCGCTTACGTGCCGCGCAATCTGCCGGCGAACTTGGCCGCCGGCCGCGTCGCGGCGATGACGGCGGAGGAGGCGCGCTGGCTCGATCGCCGAGTCGTCCCGTAATCTTGCCGGCGGGCGCCAAGCGGCGCCGGGGCGACGGGGGCGAATTTGGCGACGACCAGGCTTGCGAAGCTGCGCACGTCGCCGCTCGGAATGATGGCGTTGCTGGCGCTCGCCGCTGTTCTCTACGTCGCGCTGCTCGTCACCAGCGCCGCGCCGCTCGAGGGCGGCGAGGCAAGCTATTCGCAGGCATGGGGCGCGCTGCTGCTGACCGTCTGGCTGTGGGTCGTTCTCGCGCTGGCGCTGGTCGTCGGCGCGGCCGTGGGGCGCATGCCGCTCGCCGCCGGGATCGCGGCGCTGCTGCTGCATCCCATCTCCGGAATCGCCGCCTTCGTCGCGATCGACGCCGTGTCGCGCCATGTCCAGGGCGCGCTCGGCGTCGTCGCGTTGCTGCCGCTGCTCATCGCATTCTACGCCCTGTGGGCGCGCCTGCCCTCGCTCAACGCCAGCGCGCCGGCGGGAGTCGTCAGCGTCGCCGTCTGGGGCGCGGTCGCGCTACTCTCCGCCGCCGCGTTCGCCACCGGCCTTTGAGGCGCGCTGGGGCCAACCGCCAAGCTCAACCGTGCATCGCTTCGAGATCCGGCAGCAGAACGACGCTCTCCTGCTCGCTGGGGTCGGTGCGCGCGACGACCGCGACGCAGGTCTCAGACGCGCTCACATTGTAGGGAAGGTGCGGAACATTGGCGGGGATGTAGACGAAGTCGCCGGCGCGGCAGACGAAGTGCTTCTCGAGCCGCTCGCCGTACCAAGTCCCCGCTTCGCCGCTCAGCACGTAGATCGCCGTTTCGTGGGATTCGTGCTTGTGCGCCTTGGCCTTGGCGCCGGGCGGCATGGTGAGGATCTGCATATGCAGCGCTTTGGCGCCGACCGATTCGGCGGAGATCGCCGCCGCGTAGGTGAAACCTTGCTTGCCGACGATCGAAGCGTTGGCGCGGACGACGGCGCAGTCGGGCAAAAAGGCGGATGCGGCTTGGGGCTTGTTCATCGCAGGCTCCGAGTTGCGGATCGGAGCAAGTCTAGAACGAGAACAGGTCTAAGGCGATAAGGACGCGTTGATCTCGCCGAAGCGCTCGGCCGTCCCCTTTCCTGCAGCCGACCGTGCGAGAGCCCCTTCTCCCGAGGCCGGCAGAAGGGGCAGTCGCTTCACGCCCGGCGCCGCCCTATGCGGCCAGACGCAGAACGGTCGCCACGCCCGTCCGGTCGAGCTTGACGAAATTGCCGACCGTATGGGCGTCGCCGTCGGTGCACTTGCGGGCCATTTCGTCGATCCGATCGCCGCCGACGCCGAGTCCGCCGAGCGTCGTGGCGAGGCCGAGCGCTTGGTAGAACGCCTCCATCCGGGCGATGCCTTCGCGCGCCGTCGCCTCGCGATCGAAGATATCGAGTTCGACGTTCCACACGCGCACCGCCCACTGCACGAAGCGGTCGAGATCGTGCTTGAGCACATGCCGCATCCACGCCGGGAAGACGACGGCGAGGCCGGCGCCATGCGCGACGTCGTAGATGCCGCTGATCTCGTGCTCGATCATGTGCGAGGCCCAGTCGCCGACCCGGCCGGTGTTGAGCAGGCCGTTGTGGGCGATCGAGCCGGCCCACATGAACTCCGCCCACGCGTCGTAATTCCTGGGGTTCGCCTTGATCTTCGGCGCCGTGGCGATGATCGTCCTCATCGTCGCCTCGATCATGCGGTCGGTGAAGGCGACGTGCGTCGTATTGGTGAAATAGCGCTCCATCAGATGCGACATGATGTCCATCGCGCCGCACGCCATCTGGAACGTCGGCAGGCTGAAGCACAGCTCGGGGTTCATGATCGAGAAGCGCGGATAGATCGTCTCGTTGTCGACG
>Ga0181529_10004060_pt1 | contig 16132 bp, 12 predicted proteins | sample PEATcosm2014_Bin_36_FD_119763 | JGI IMG/M metagenome (GOLD analysis project Ga0181529, IMG submission 119763) | Peatland microbial communities from MTU Mesocosm Facility, Houghton, MI, USA - PEATcosm2014_Bin10_30_metaG | ecosystem: Environmental > Terrestrial > Soil > Wetlands > Peat | place...
CGATCAGCGCGCAGGCGTCCACGGAGGGCAAGTGGCGCGCAGCGTACCGTCCAAGCCCCACCTTCACCTGCGCCTCGACGACGCTCTCGCCGACGAGCGCCTTCAGCTCCTCGCACGCCGCAAGGTCGCCCGAGATAAAGACGCACGGGCAGTCGAAGTCGCCGCACATCGCCGCCATCATGCCCGGCTCGCCTATCGGCGTCCCGTTGATCCGCGCCTCATACCAGGCCGGACCCGACACCGTGTGCGAAAGCACGCCGTCCGCCGTGCCGGCCATCGCGTGCGCCCCGACGAGCAGCGATGCGTCGCACCCCTCCTCCAGCGGCCTGAGGTAGCGCAGCCATGTATGCCCCTGCACGTACTGCGCTCCCGATTCGAGCTGCTCCGGAATCAGGCTCTTGAAGCTCCAGGCGCCTCCTGCCCCGTGGCCGTCTATCACCACGATCTCGGATGCGCCTGCCCGCTTGCAGCCCCGCACGGCCGCGTTCACCTCGGCGGTGTAAAGGCGGCGTCCCTCGTCGTACAGCGGACTGCCGCCTGTCACCTGCTCCCACACCGAGATGCCCGCCACGCCCTCCATGTCGCAGAAGATCACGACCCGCATCGTCCGCTCCTCATTTTGCAGAGATTACGGCGCGCTCGCGGCGTCCGGCCTCAGCTTCGCCGTACCCAGGTTCGTCGTCATGAACTGCCGGATCAATCCGACCGCCGGGATCAGGCTGGATGCATGACCGCCGGGCAGCCGCCTCACCTGCTCCGGCTCGCGCGCGTGCGCCGCAGCTATCAGCATATTCGACGCCTCGACCGGAATGATCTCGTCGCTCTTCGCCACCAGGATCAAGAGCGGACGTGGCTGGATGCCGCCGACGAAGTAGATCGGATCGATTACGCTGGCGACGTCCTTCACCATAGCGACCATGCGCGGTGTAACCTGGATGTTGGGCACGTAGTCTCGCAGCATCGGACTCTTGGCCAGCATCTCCGGCAGATGCTGCACGATGTTCACAAGTCCGCCGCCCGGCACTGCGAGCAGGAAGCACTTGATCCGCGGCTCCACGCCGCCCAGCGTGGCGCCGAGCATTCCGCCCATGCTGAACCCGAGATAGCCGATGCGGTTGCCATCGATGTCGTCCCGGCTCTGCAGATAGTCCACCGCGCGCCGCAGATCGATCACCGTCTGGATCCAGGCGTCCCGCAGCATGTACGAGTCGAACGCCAGGCTCTCTTTCCGATCGGCTCGCTTGCGCTCGCCGTGATACTCCGCGTCGATGGAGATCGTCGCGATTCCGCCCTGCGTCAGCATCTCGCTGGACATGCGGATGTAACTCGTGTCCTTATCGCCGCCGGAACCGTGTACCAGAACGGAGGCCGGGTACGGCGGAGAGAACCTCTTCGGCAGCGCGATGATCGCCGTAACGATCTTGTCGTGAGCGCTCTCGTACGTCAGGTGGTAGCGGACGGCGTACCTGGTCTCGTCCAACAACGTCAGCTTCGGATTCAGTGGCAGCGCCGAATCGTAGGCGTAATAGTCTTTCCGCATCGTCTGAATGGCCGGCGATCCGAGATCGATCGACGTCGCAGAATCCTGCGCTCGAACGATCGCCGACGGTCCGGCGGCCATCACCGAAACGAACAGGGCGGAGACCGCCCACAATCTGCATATTCGCAGCCGCATCGTAATTGAAGTCCTCTCGTAGAGTGTAAGGTCCAATGTCGCAGGATCTTGCCGCTTGCCCCGCGCCGCTTCGCCTCGCGCGCAAGGCTAAGACGATCCCGCTCCTCCCATCGTTACCCTTCCAGCCGCGTCCGCCAACCCTCCGTCGGCAGCCGCTACTCCTCCAGCCATAGCGCGATGGCAGCCAGGTCCTGCGCACGGTCGCCCAGAGCCGCCGGCACTATCTCGCAGACCGAGCGGCTTCGCTCCCACGCGTACTCCTCCACCGCCCGACGTATCGGCCCCAGCACAAGCTCGCCCGCATGGACCGCGATGGTGCCGATGATCACACGCTCCGGATTCAGAATCTGGATGAGATTGGCGATACCCACTCCCATGTAGGTCGCCGCCTCCTCCAACACCTGCACCGCGAATGGGTCGCCCTCCTTCGCGGCCTGCACCACGTGCGCGGCTGTGATGTCCGCCGGCTTGCCTCCCGCGATGGCAAGCACGCGCTTGTGCCGGCCGTACATCATGCTGTCTCTCGCAAGCCGGGCAATCGCCGGCCCCGATGCCAGCGCCTCCAGGCAGCCGCGCTTTCCGCATCCGCACAGCGGGCCGCTCATAAGAATCGTCTGATGCCCGATCTCGCCCGCCAGGTCGTTGGTGCCGCGGTAGAGCCGCCCGTCCAGGATCAGCCCGCCCCCGATGCCCGTGCCCATCGTCAGAAACACGACGTTGCGCGCGCCCTGACCGGCGCCGAATCGCCACTCCGCCAGCGCCGTCGCGTTTGCGTCGTTCTCCACCCGCACCGGCAGGCACAGAGCATCCTCGACGATCTGTTTGACCGGAGTCGCTTCCCATCCCGGCAGATTCGGTGGGCTGTAAACGACGCCCGTCTTCGAGTCGAGCGGACCTCCGCACGAGATGCCCACCCCCATCACCTCGTCCCGAGCCGCGTTTCCTGCCTCCATCACCTCGCGAGCCATCTCCACGAGTCGCTTGAGCACCGCGGCGCTATCCCGCTCCGAGGGCCGCGTCGGCTCGCTGACGCGCTTGATAATCTCTCCGCTCATATCGGCCAGCACCGCCGCCGATTTCGTTCCACCAATGTCAATGCCAACGATCAGTCGCCTCATACATGCCATCCTCGCCGCAGCGTTCGTCTCCGATCATTAGCGCTTCGAGCTCGTTTTTCCTGCCGATCTCATAAGCCGAACGGCCATCTCATGCGCCGATTCTCCTGAATGGACCGCTAAATTCCGCTATGGCGAGGAATCGAATCTGCCGATAGTGAATAGGTACTTACGACCCGTCGAGGAACGTCCGCATTTCCGTTTGCGTACGGTACTTACCGAGAGCCGGTATGGTCTCGGTTGCGGCTGAGTTTTGGCCGCGTCCGTGCGTTGCATCGCCGATTCTCGATTGGGCGACCAGCAGCGATAAGCAGACAGAAAGGACGTGCTTGATGGTCCCGCTTCCGCGCCTGTTCGGCAAAAAGAGCACTATTGTTGCCGAAACTGGGCCGGGCGCGAAGCCGGCTGCGGTTGTCGTCACACCGGACTTGCTCGGTGCGGCGAGATCCCTCTTCCGCATCCCTGAACCTCCAGACGCCGATGAGGCGATCTCCCCCTGTCAGGAGGCGGCGGACGCCAATCCGAACCTCGCGCGTGCACTTCTGCGTCTCGGCATCGTTCTCTATGAGAGCGGCCGGCCCGATGCGGCAATTCAGGCGCTCACCAAGGTGACCAGGTTCGGAAAAGACGCCGGCCTCACAAACCAGCACTGTGCGCTCGCCTATGCGGCGCTCGGCTGTTCCAGCTTCGCCTCGGACGACAATCACTTTTCAGAAGGTGTCGCGGCATTCCAACAGGCCCTCGGATACCTGGCGAGCACCGTGGATTTTGCCCCCACGACGCTCAAATACGCCATCTCGCTTCACCACAACGGGTCCAGCGACATCGCTCTTGAGGCGCTCGATGGAATGGGCGGACGCGGATCGGTCGACGAGCTGTTCGGCACCGATCGGCCGCTCGCAAGCTGCCTGCTGGCTTGCTGCACCGTCGAAACGAGCGGCCCCAGCGTCCCCGTGCTTGAGGCTTTGAACGAGACGTATACGCTGCTGCGGAAAGACTTCAGCATGGCGGTTCCCGACCGCACGATGCATGTGGAATCGATCCACGCGAGCCGATAATCCCCTCGCGGCGCCGCCTGTTCGACGGGATCGAAGAACCTCTTTGCCCGAGCTTGCGAGGAGGCGAGCCCGCATGCCGCACGGAGGCGCGACTGGATGGATTACCCTGGCCACAGCGCGAGCTTCGGGGAGCCGTTCGACCCCGGCCGCTCGGAAATAGACGGCGTCGTGAACTTCTACTTCAGCCTGCGCCTCGATTCTCTGCTACCGCTCGATCCCGACCTCGGAGTCGTCTCGCCCGTGCCCACTCGCGTCTATCTGGGCGCCGCCATGGAGATGGTGAGCCGCTCCGCGCAGCCGCTCTCCTTGCTCGCCGTCGCGATGGACGCGCGCGGCGCTAACGGCCCCGCTGGGAAGAGCCTGGATACCGGCGGCGCGGGGATGATCGCACAGGCCGTCGCTCGATGCCTTCGGCAGGAGACCCGCCTCCACGACGTCGTTGGGATGCTGGAGCCGGCCAATCCCGAAGCCGCGCCTATCTATCTCATCGTGTGCCCGCTGCTCGACGAGACGCACGCGGCGCAGCTCGGCGAGCGGCTGAGAGCAGTCATGATGTCCTTTGCGGCCGACCCCGGAGACCTCGGAGTACAGACGAGCATCGGAGTGGCCGCGCAATCGCTCTCGACCGTCGAGCCCGAGAGCCTGATCTCCCATGCAGTGGATGCGCTGCGCCGCGCGCGCCGCGTGGAGGGCGGATGCGTCTGGCGCCACTCGGACACACCGAAGCGCCTCTTTTCGGACGACGACGATACGCCACGGCCTGAGCCGGGCTGCGGGGCCGATTAGAATGCCTCGCCGGTAGCGATCGGATTTTTCGCGATGCATGACGCCACTTTCCAGACGAGGGGCGGGCCGGAAGATGACCCGCGAGACGCAGCGGCCGCCAGCTCCTCTGCGCCGGCCATTCCGGAGCTTGAAGCGCCCTATCCCGTCTCGTCGCGCGTGCGCGTTCTGATCGTCGACGAGGACCGCACGCTCTGCAAGGCTTTCGCGGCTGTACTGACCGAAGAGGGCTACCATACCGACTCGGTCGGATCGGCGGAGGAGGCGCTCGCGCTTCTCGGCAAAGCTGCATACGACGTGATGCTCTCCGAGATCTGCCTGCCCGGCAAAAGCGGGATCGAGCTGATGGAGCAGGTGATCGAACTCTATCCGGACCTGCCGGTCATCCTGCTCACCGGGCGAGCCAGCGTCGATCTGGCCCGTGAGGCCCTCCACAAGGGCGCCAGCGACTTCGTCACCAAGCCCTTCTCCCAGGCGCAGCTCCCCATCGTCGTCGAGCGCAACCTGACGCGCCGGCTCGTCCAGCGCAAGAACATGCTCCGATACCGGCTCGAGATCCAGGCCTCCAACGAATCCGTCCTGGATGCGCTGCTCTCAGCCCTCGACTCCCGCGACACCGAAACGCAGGGCCACTCCGAGCGCGTTACCGCCTACACCATGGAGATCGCCGATCTTCTTGCCGTCTCGCCCGAGCATCTCTACCACATCGAGCGCGGCGCCCTCCTGCACGATATCGGCAAGATCGGAATCCCGGATCGAATCCTGCTGAAGCCGGGCAACCTGACGCCCGAAGAGTGGGAGGAGATGAAGAGGCATCCTGTGATCGGCTACGGAATGTGCTCAAGGATCGAGATGCTGCGGGATGCAAGCCTGATCGTGCTGCACCATCATGAGGCCTGGGACGGCTCCGGATATCCATGCAGCCTGGCCGGCGAGGCGATTCCGCTCGGGTCCCGTATCTTCGCACTCGCCGACGCCCTCGACGCCATTACAAGCAACCGGCCCTATCGCGCCGCCCAACCCTTCGAATGCGCACGCCAGGAGATCGTCCGCTGCTCCGGAAGCCAGTTCGATCCCCGCATCGTCGAGGTCTTCCTCTCCGTTCCCGAAGCGCGCTGGCAGCGCATCCGCTCCCTCACCGCCGGCATTCCCCAGGACACCGACGGCCCGGATTCCATGTAACGCGGCCAAAAAACTATGCCTGTAGTCCGCGAAGGCGGACTTCGTGTCCCTGTAGCTGCGACCTCGGTCGCCGGGCCATAGCTGCGACCTCGGTCGCCGGGCCGCGGGCTGCCTCAGGCGCGGATAAGCGCGAGAAGCTCGTCTCGCTTCTGCTCCATCTCCTCGCGCGTCCGGGCCTCCAGGTTCAGCCGGACGAGCGGATCGTTCGCCGACGGACGGATGTTGAAGTGCCAGTCCGGATACTCGACCGTGATTCCGTCCTTGAAGTCCTGCCGTCCATCCGCATAACGCCTCTTCACTCGCTCGATCACAGCCTTCGTATCGGGCACGGACGAGTTGATCTCGCCGCTCACGTGATACTCGCCCAGGCTCGCCACGAGCTCGCTCAGCTTCACTCTCTCCGACGAGAGCATCGTGAGGATCGACAGCAGCGGGATGTAGCCGTTGTCGGCATACCAGTTGTCCCGGAAATAGTAGTGCCCGGAAACCTCGCCGCCGAAGACTGCGTTCTCGGCCCGCATCGTCCGCTTGATGTAGGAGTGGCCGACGCGCTCGGAGATCGGCCGGCCGCCAAGCCGCGACACCCAATCGCGGACCGCCCAGGAGGCGCGCAGATCGTAGACGATTCCTGCGCCCGGACTCAGCTTCAGGAAGTGGCGCGCCACAAGCGTCGTGATGAAGTCGCCGGCGACCGGCTCGCCGGTCTCGTCCAGGAAGAAGCTCCGGTCCGCGTCGCCGTCCCACGCCACGCCGAAATCCGCTCCCTGCCGCGCTACCTCGCGGATCAGCTCCTCGATATTCTCACGCTCGAACGGGTTCGCGTCGTGATTCGGAAACGTGCCGTCCGGATCGAAGTAGAGTTCCGTCACTTTGAGCTGAGGAAGCCTCGCAAAAAGAGCGCGAGCCACCAGCCCGCCCACGCCGTTGCCGGCGTCCGCAAGGATCTTGAACGGCCGGATCCTCTTCGGATCGACGAACTGCATCAGGTGATCGATATAGTCCGGCATCAGGTCCCGCCGGATGACGGCGCCCATCCGCTCGGCCGGCAGGAAATCGCCCGTAACGACTATCTCGCGCAGCTCCTCCATTCCGGCGCCCTGCCCGATCACCTGAGCGCCGGCGCGCACGATCTTCATGCCGTTCAGCTCTTTGGTGCAGTGCGATGCCGTGATCTCGATCGCCGGGTAGTTTAGCTTGCCCGACGCGAAGTAGATCATATCCGTCGTGGCAAGCCCGATGTCTATCACGTCGACGCCCTGGCGGTTGAACCCGCGCGCCAGCGCCGCCGCCCACGAGGGGCTGGACAGCCTGGCATCGTAGCCGACGACCACCGTCGACTCCCCGAAGAAGTCCGCAAGTCCGCGCCCGATGAGCTCCACGCCCTCCGGCGTGAGCGGAGCCTGGAAGCTGTCCGCATCGCCGACCTTGCCGAAGTACACGCTCGACTCGTCCACAAGGTTCGGCACCAGCGCGCGGATGTCGTACGCGCGAAACACCTTCGGATCGACCAGACTCATCCGGATCTCCTTATCTCCTCTTTCGCCGCATTCGGCCTATCTCTTCTTTGCCAGCTCGCGCCGGATCGCGGCCGTTATCAGCTCGCGCGTGCGCGCCTCGCTGTTGTGGTTCTGACCCTGCGTAAGATGAAGGACGATGCGCTGCTGCCGGTCGAGCACGTAGGCCTGATACGTATCGTCCGTATGCCCCAGCACTCCCATCTTGCGCGCCGCATCCCCGCTGAAATCTACCAGAACCGTATTCCGGTTGCGCGGCTGAGCCACCATGCCGTGCTTTCTATACCGAATATCGGTCTCTTTTTCGCCCGTTCGATAGGCATCTTCCACTCGTCCCAAAATATAGCGGTGCAGCATCCCGGGATATCCGTCCAGCGTCACGATGGCGGCGCGGGCGAAATCGGGCTCCCTGGCCATGGCGAAGCCGATGTCGCCTGAGAGCGTGCCGCCGTCGTCTTTCTCGGATCTTCCCGTCATCGTCAGCAGCATCACCTTGCCCTTGAACTCCGAAACCGACTTCATGCCTCCCGACGCGTCGTCCAGCTTCATGTTTGCGACGGAAGCGGGCAGAGGCGGATAAGACGCGGGAGCGGCCTTCGGCGCCGCGGGCCGCCGGGCGGGAGCCGGCTTCTGAGCCGCGGCGTACGGCGCCGCAGGCAGGAGAATGAGGGCGCAGAGTAAAGCGGACGGTCGAAAGAAGGTCATGCGGGCGAACTCCTGGAAATAGACTCGAGCAGGCAATGCTGCGGGGCGCGTGGTCGGTGCCGTCATGATTGGATACCGCTGCCCCGAATCCCTGCCGGAGCCGCGCAGGCGTGTAACGGCGCCGCGACGAACGGATGGGAGGCTCGGATCGTGAACGGGAACCCGGATAAGAATGAGCCCACGCTTGTCGAACTGCTGCAGAAAGGCGGCTGCATCGTGGGCTGCGCTGTGGTTTCCGCGCTCGCCATCCTCTTTATGCAGATGGCATCCTATTCGGGGCACTGATGGACGCGAAGGCCGCATGCGCCGCTCCGGCGCGCCGCTTCCACTACATGGGCGACCCCGTGTTCCTCTGCGCCGCCCTCCTCTACTTCGCGAACCGGTACGTCGTCAAGCCGCTAACCCTCGGCCACGTCGTCTTCTTCCACTACTGGTTCAACGACCTTATCTGCATCCCGTTCTGCCTGCCGCCTTGCCTCTGGGCCTGCCGCAGACTCAAGCTGCGGGGCCACGACGGCTATCCGACCCGCGCGGAGCTGGTCATCTATGTCATCGTCTGGTCCATAATGTTCGAGCTGGTCGCGCCCTTCTGGCTCCATACCGTCTTCCCGCGCGCCGTCGCGGATGTCTGGGACGCCGTATCCTACGCCGTCGGCGCGGCCGTGGCAGGCTATTTCTGGGGCGCGTGGCGACTTCCTGCCGCCGGACGCGTCCGGATCGAACCCGCCGGAGGAGTTGAGACATGAGTGCGCGCCCCGAGCCGGATTCCAGACGATCTCTTCCGAAGCTTCCGTCCATTGCCGAAGTCGCCTTCTTCACAGCGAGCTTCGGATCGTTCGGCGCCGTAGCGCTCGCGATCGGCATAAAGGGCCTGCTCGAACTCAGGGAGCCGATCGTCGGCCCGGCGATCGTGGCCGGCCGGATCGCCGCCGCCGCTCCGGCAGCGGGCGCGCTGCTCGGCCTCGCCGCGCTCGCGCTGCCGCCAAGATGGAGGATCGCGCGCTATCGGAACAACGCTGTGGCCGCCATCGTGATCGGCGCCTGCTCCTCGGTCCTCATGTATCGGCTCGTCTTCGGCTACGTTCTCATGATGGACAATTCCGTCCACCAGGACGCGAGCATCTGCGGCGCAATCCTGATGCAACAGGTGGCAAAGAAACTGGATCATTACGTCGAACGCCACGACGGCAGGTATCCGCTCGCCGGAAAGTGGGTCTCGGAGGTTGTGCTGGAGTTCCCGCGCGGCTCGTGGAACCCGTCTATCTCTCGGCCGAAGTTCGACGCTGCGAATCCTGATACATGGGATTCATGGCTCCAGGAGGCGATGACCGACAACTGGGCGATCAACCACGACAATGCCTCGGCGCCCCACCGGAAGGATCCCGCCTACGGCTTCAACCGCCTGCTGGGAGGGTTTCGAAAATCGGACGTCAAGCGGCCGCACGAAACGGTGCTGCTGTTCGACTCGAATCCCGGCCTGAATCCCACGGGAGGACCGGAGCTGCTGCCCGATCCGGGCAGGCATTCGGACGGCTCGGACGTCGTCCTGTTTGTCGACGGCCATTACAAGCGCCTGCAGCCCGCGGAGGCGCGCCGCGCCAACTTCGATCCGAACAGGTAAAACCCACGCCGCCGTTCGTGGAAACATGGTTCGAGGCAGGCGCGCAAGCATCATCGCCTGACCGGACACCGCGATTCCGTGTCGGACCAGGCGACGACGTTAGCATTCGCCAAAAAATGATCGAGGCGTTACCGACGCCGCAGTTGGCGCCTCGACGCAGGTCAAGACTTGGCGTAACGCCCCCAGCGAAGAAGCTATTCCATTACGGAGTTTGACTGAACCGTACCGACCCACGAGAACCGGCGCACCTGTGTCCGAAGGACACGCGGCCGAAGGCCTACAGCGGAGGAGTTCACTCCGCCGTAACGCCGTAACGCCGTAACGCCGCAACACTCCGCGGGTTAGCCTCCGCGATGGGCCGGCTCAGGGGGCTGGATCGCCCGCCACACCGAAATTCGCCGCGAGCAGGCTGAAGTCGTTGAGGTCGACGACGCCGTCGCAGTTCAGGTCGGCGTAAACGTTCCAGTTTGCCGACGACGAGTCGGAACCGAATGCCTCGGCCAGCAGCGAGAAGTCGTTGAGATCGACCACGTTGTCCCCGTTGATGTCGCCCGCGAGCAGGCTCGGGCTGATGCCGGCTACCTGCCCGGAGACCGACACCCCCGTCAGCGTCTTGCGAAGCCACTTCGGCCCCTTGACTCCGATATTGTACGTCCCGGTCGGCAGGCCGCTAACCGAATAGGAGCCGTCGGCCGCCAGGGTAACGGAGCGCGTGAAAGTCGTAACGCCGATCTCGTGGAACGTGAACTGCAACGTCTGCTCGAGATTGGCCGCCTCCTCCAGGCCGATCGTGCCCGAAACGGCGTTCGCCGCCCCGTTCACTGCGAATGACGCCGGAGCCGAGAGCGTTCCGTCCGGATTGGCAACCGTGACGGAGGCCGCGCCGGGATTGACGATGTCCGTGTCCTGGACCTGCACCGTGAGCTGGTTCGCAGAGACGTAGCTCGTCGACCGGGCCTGACCGTTCCACTGCACCTTCGCGCCCGCGCCGAAGTTCAGGCCCGTCACTGTCATGCTGAATCCCGCGCCGCCGGTCGCCGCCGCCGCCGGAGTGAGCATCGAAACCGCCGGCGCGCTCCCAACCTGGACCGGCGAGGCAGAGGAGCCGAATACGCCGTTTCCGAGCTGACCATCCAGACCGTCGCCCCAGGACCAGAGCGTTCCGTCCTCAAGCAGGGCCAGAGCGCTGCCGTTGCTCAGCGAGATGGCCGTCACCGCCGATAGAAAACCGATCCCTCCGGGACCGACTACCTCGGTCGGCGTCGCAATGCTCGACGGCGTATACGAACCCATCCCCACCATGCCGTCGAAGTTGTTTCCCCAGCTCCATACGGTGCCGTCCGAGCGCAGAGTCAGGCAGTTTCCGCCGATGCGCGCGATTGCGACGACGCCGCTCAGCCCGGGAACCTGCGCCGGTGTCGGCACGGCATAGGGCGAGGAGGGGGTCGTGTATCCAAGGCCGCACTCACCATGCTGGTTGTAGCCCCACGTCCAGACCGTGCCGTCAGACGCGAGCGCCATCCCGATCGCGATGGCGACGATACTACTCGGTAAACCCGAAACCTTCGCCGGCGTCGGATGCGAGCTGCTGTCCGTCGTCCCGTTGCCGAGCCAGCCTTCAGTGTTCGATCCCCACGTATAGACGGAGCCGTCCGACGTGAGAGCTACGCCGTCCGCTATCTGCGTCACGCCGGTGAGACCCGGGATCTTCGTCGGATGCCAGGTGGGGTCGGTGGAGGCGAAGCCGAGCCCGAGCTCGCCGTCGTTGTTGAATCCCCAGCTTCGCACCGTGCCGTCGGACTTCAGCGCGAAGAGCGATCCGGATCCGCTCAGCGCTGTGACGCCGGTCAGGTAGCCCGTCGGATCGGTCGGATCCTCAAGCTGGATGGGCGTCGGATGGGGGTTGTCGTCGCTGCTTCCCAGGCCGAGCCCGCCCTCTACGTTATTGCCCCAGACCCAGACCGTGCCGTTCGAGAGGAGCGCCTCGACAGGCTCCCCGTCGTTTACCGCGACGACGCCGATCAGGTTCGTTACGTTCGTGACGGTTGCCGTATTGTCGCGGGAGTTGCCGTCCCCGACGTCTCCGTCGTAATCGTCGCCCCAGCCGATCAACGAGCTGTCGTTCAAGATCGCGTGCCACGTGCCGACCGAGCCCGCAGAGAGCCTCGCAATATCGTTGTATGGGCCGCCGGATGGAGCGCGCACGTAGAAGTAGGCCGGGTTCGGCGCCGCAGCCGTATCGGCGCGGCCGCGGACGGCTTTGCGCAGCCGAACGGCCTTCACATCCCCTGTAGGCGTCGAAACGGAGACCGTGGCGACTTCCACCACGTCGAGATCTGCGGCCGGAACCGTAGCCGTCAGCGTGGAGGACGAAACGAATGTCGTTGCCAGCGCCGCGCCGTTCCAGGTCACCTGCGTGTCGTTCGTAAACTCCACTCCCGTCACCGTGATCGTCAGGTCCGGACTGCCGACAAAGGCGTAGCTCGGGCTCACGGCGAGCGTGTCGGGATTCACCGCGAATCCAAGGGCGTTGGACATCCCGGAGGTCGGATCGGCTGCGGTAACGCTCGCCGTGCCCGTGCTCGCCAGGTCGGAGGCCGGTACCTGGGCCGTCAACTGGGACGTAGAGACAAACGTCGTGGGCAGCGCAGCTCCGTTCCAGTACACCTTTGCGCCGCTTACGAAGTTCGTCCCGCTGGCAGTGAGCGTAAACCCGGCGCCGCCCTCGATTGCAGACGTCGGACCGATGCCTGTGAGCGTGATGGTCGGCGTGATTACGGACAGGCTCGCCGCATTCGATATGTTGCCGTTCGGACCCACCACCGTAATCGAAACGGCGCCCTGCGCAGCGATGTCCACCGCCGGCACCTGAGCCACGAGCGTCGGAGAGTTGTTCGGCTGATACGTGGTAGGAACTGGGGTTCCGTTCACCAGGACCGTGGATCCGGTCGCGTAGCCGGGGATCTCGCCGGGTCCCACAAAACCGCTGCCGCTGACCGTCAGGTTGAACGTCGCCCCGCCCACGTTGACATAGGTGGGACTCACGCTGCTGATGGAGGGTGTCGGCTGCACAATCTGGAAGGTGATGGATTCGCTGCCGATGGCAGGATCGGAGAGAACCACCCCGACCGGACCGGCGCTCGTGACGTCAGATGATGGGATACCGACGCCTATCGACCCGCTGCCGGCTCCCATCAGAATCGTGTTGCCGTTGAACGTGACCACCGAACTTGACGTGAGGTTTGCCACGCTCAGCGTGAGCGTGAAATTGGAGCTGCCGGCGTAGATGCCCGTCGGCGATATCGACTGAAGCACAGGCATCGGCGCCGGCGAACCGGACAACACGGTAAAGGTGGCCGTTCCGAATGTGGGGTCGGAGATCCCGATGATGTAAACGTCGCCGGGATTGGCGCCGGTCAGATCGACCGTCGCCATCATAGTGCTCGGGCTAAGCCACATGGTTGAGACCGGCGATCCGTTCACGGTCACCTGATCGAGACCGGAGAAGGCGCTGGAGCCCGATACGTATATCGTGACGGGTGATCCGGCCGGCGCCGAGTCCGGACTGACCGAAATCGGGATCTGTGCGCCGGCGCCGGCCGCCACACACAACAGGATGAGAAGCGCAGCGAGCCGAAACGCAGCTCGCATGTGCCCGGCGAAACAACCTTCAGAACTCGCAGGCATGGTTTCCTCCCGAAATCCGGCCTCCGGCAGACACGCGAAACCGGCTTCCCGCAATCGTTTCAGGCTTTGGAGAGCCCTAACAATATCAATAGCTCTTATTTAGCCGCCCGTTCCTCCGTCTCCTGCCGCCCGCAAACGCCGCCGCCAACCAGGCCTCCGCCGGAACACGCGAATCCCTCGCAGGCTGAACCCGCCTCGAACGCCCCCAACGCTGTCGCATGTTCGCCCATTCATGGGCAAGCCTCGATAGCGCCGCCATTTATGGCGGCCGCACCCTGGCTGGACTTGGACCGCTCCGTGCGCTATAATGCTTCGCGCCGGGCAAACTTCAAACCGCCAAACCTTTAGGCCCTGATTATCGTCCGTGAATGTAAATGCGCCGCGTTCATGCGCCGGATGATGCAAGTCGGAGCATCCGGGCCTCCTGGGAGCCGAGAAGTGAATATCGCGGTCGCGTGGAGCTCGAAGCTCATCCGACGCATCTTTTTTGCTTTCGATGTGATTCAGCGCCGCAAGTTCAAAGTGTGGGAATTCAGCCGGGATCCGCGCTGCATGGTGCGGGTCCAGCGGGTCGCCAGCCCGGAAGATCGCGTTCTCTCCGACGGAGAGCAGGTGCGCAAAGGCGACCCGTGCATCGCCATCCACTACTGGAACGAGAACGTTCCGAAGATGGGTAAAGACGGCGCGGACATGCGGTGGGCCATCCAGTTCATCGCGCAGATGGACGTGACGCTGACCGAGTTGGCGCAGTATCTCGATCAGCCCCGCTTCGAGGACGTCGTCGCAGTCCACGGCGAAACTTCCGTCGGAAAGATCGACGTAAAGAGGTTTACGAGGTTTTACAACCGCGTTGGGTTCGATTTTGGGCCCCTGAAGGCCGCATCGCTCGGGCAGAGACTGACTTACGTATTCGACACCCTCTACATGTGGATCCTGATCTACGCCGTCAATCCGGACACGCTGCGCGGCCGGCCGTTCTATACAGCTCCCCGGATGGAGCTCTGGATGTCGAGGAAGACGCTCATGGAGCGCTACCGCAAAGAAGCTGCCGAAGCCGAACCCGACGGCGATCCTGAACCGGCGGATCGGGATCCCGACCGATCGACGATGGCGCACACGGCCCACGCCGCTCCTGGCCCTGCAGGCAAGTCCGGAACGGCTGCTTAATGTGAGCGCGTACGACAGATTAAAGTAAGTTGACTCAAAGCGACTTGAGAATCCCCGCAGCCGCGCTCGCAGGGATATTGATCGAGCGAGTATAATAGAGCTTAAGCGGCCGATCTTTGCCGGCGGACACTCGGCGGGTAGGAGCACATATGCCCATTCAGCCCGATACGATCGCTCATATATGGCATCAGGTCCTGATCCACGGCCATCAGCTCGGCAACTGGTGTTACGTCATCCTGGCGCTGCTCGTCATGGTCGAAGGACCCACCTCTACGCTGCTGGGAGCGCTCGCCGCATCGGCCGGACTGCTGCAGCCGATCCCCGTCTTCATCTCCGCAGCCTGCGGCAATCTTACCGGCGATATCATCTATAACTCGTTGGGAAGGCTCGTCAAGACCGAGAGGATCCTCAAGCACTCGCATATACTCGGCATGACTCCTGCGCAGTTCTACCGGATGGAAGATCGACTCCGCCAGAATGCGCCCAGGCTCATGATCGTTGCGAAGCTGACGTGCGTCCTCACGATTCCCGTCATCATCTGCATCGGCGTTCTGCGCGTTTCGTATCGCCGCTGGTTCACAGCCGACATCTTTGCGGAAATCATCTGGACAGGATCGCTTGTCGCCGGCGGATACTACATCGGAGAGCACGTCAAGCACCTCGAACGAGAGTTCCAGTATGTCGCGGTCGGCTCCGCCGTCCTCTTCCTGTTCGTCGTTCCAACTCTCTTCCGGTGGATGACCAGCAAGTGGGGCAGGCGGACGCTCGGCCTCGACGAAGAGGAAGAATCGGAACTCGTCACCCGAACCGCTTAGAGCCCGGCGCGCCTCGGCTTGATGAATCCCTCGCCGCCGGGCGCCGTTTAATAGCTCCACCGGAAATAAAAATGCGGATATTGATCGCCACGCAGAATCTCGTGCAGCCGAACAACGGTCAGGCGACATTTGTCCGCAACCTCGCTGAGGGGATGGCCGCGAAGGGCAACGACGTTCTGGTCGTAACTCCCGCAGGCGGCCACGAGGAGTTTCCAGGCCTGCGCTGCGGCGCTCGCCTCGAGATCGTCCCCTCCATCAACCTGCGCCCCTGGTATCCCGAAGTCTACGTCACGCTCCGGCCGCAGTCCGCCTGCGCTCGCATTCTCGCCTCCTTCCGCCCGGATCTCGTGCACATCCAGGATCACTACCCGCTCGGCCGCGGCATGGCTCGCGCCGCCCGCAAGAGCGGCCTGCCGATGATCGGCACGAATCACTTCCTGCCGGACAACATGATCTCGTCGATTCCGTTGGTCTCCTCGATCGACCCGCTGCATCCGCTCATTCGCCGCATCCTCTGGCGCCAGGCGCTTTCCGTCTACCGCGGCATGGACGCCTATACCGCGCCCACGCGCACGGCCGCCGAGATCTTCCAGGAGCGGTGCATCGGTCGGGAAGTACAGGCGATATCCAACGGCATCGATCTCGATGCGTTTCGTCCGAACCGCACAGTCGATCGTGAAGGCGTGCGGCAGCGGTTCGGGCTGGATCCGGGCGCGCCTCTTCTGCTCTACGTCGGCCGGCTCGACCCGGAAAAGCGGCTGGACGTACTGCTCGCGGCCTTCCGGCAGATTCGAGACGGCGAGGCCCAGC
>Ga0181529_10004062_pt1 | contig 16124 bp, 9 predicted proteins | sample PEATcosm2014_Bin_36_FD_119763 | JGI IMG/M metagenome (GOLD analysis project Ga0181529, IMG submission 119763) | Peatland microbial communities from MTU Mesocosm Facility, Houghton, MI, USA - PEATcosm2014_Bin10_30_metaG | ecosystem: Environmental > Terrestrial > Soil > Wetlands > Peat | place...
ACGCGCAAGGACTGGGCGGGTCGTTCAACACATCGCTCGAAGTGGCGAAGAACTTCCGCCTGATTGCCACCTCGTTTTACAGCAGTGGCGGAGGGCGCTACCTGGTGGGGCTTGGCCCGGATCTGGTTATCGGGCCTAACGGCTCCATCTCGCCGGTGCATTCCATGGGCGGCATTGCCGGGTTCGAGTATGCGCCGACGCCCAAATCGCAATTCTACGGATATTACGGCGGCACGTATTTCGACCGGAACTACTCGGTGGTTTCGCCGGGCAATTATCTGGGATTCGGCTATCCCGGCTCATCGTCGGCCAACCGGCAGTTTCAGGAACCGCTGTTCGGCTACTACTACACCTTCTGGAAAGACCCGAAGTACGGCGCGCTGCAGATCATTACGCAGTATTCCTATTTGACGCGGGCGCCCTGGTATGTGGCGCCCGGAACTCCGCCCACGGCGCATGCCCACATGATTTTCGGCTCGTTGCGCTTCACCTTGCCTTAAGGATTGCAAGGCGGAAACGCCGGGCGATCTGGAATAATAAGCACATGTGTGGAATCGCCGGTTACGCCACGGGAAGACCGACGGAAGGCGCCGAATCGGCCGTCCGGAAGATGATGGCCGCCATGCCGCGGCGCGGGCCGGACTCCGAGGGTTTGGCGACGTGGCCGGGTGCGATATTGGGCCACAAGCGGCTGGCGATTCTGGACCTCAGCCCCAGCGGACACCAGCCCATGCTCTCGGAAGACGGCAATACGGGAATCGTCTTCAACGGGTGCATATATAACTTTCGGGAGATCCGCGCGGAACTCGAAGGGCTGGGCCGGAAGTTCCACTCGCAGTGCGACACCGAAGTGCTGTGGCGCGGTTATCGGGAATGGGGCGTGGATGCACTGGTGGAGCGACTGCGCGGCATGTTCGCCTTCGCCATCTGGGACCATACGCAGCGGCGGCTCACGCTGGTGCGCGACCGGCTTGGGGTGAAGCCGCTGATGTACGCGGTGCGCGCGGGCGGGATCGCTTTTGCATCGACCGTGCGCGCGCTGCGGTCGGCGGGTTTCGGCGGCGAAATGGATCCGCAGGCGGTGCTGGAATACCTGGAGTATGGTTTCGTGACCGACAGCCGCGCCATCTACCAGGGGATACAGAAACTGCCGGCGGCCACCATCCTGGAGTGGTGCGGCGGCGAGATTCACCAACGCCAGTATTGGCATCCGCCGCAGATCGACGAAACGTCCGGCATCACATTCGAGGAAGCCGTGGAGGAGACCGAGCGGCTGCTGGTGGAATCGGTGCGGCTGCGCCTCGTGTCGGACGTGCCTATCGGCGTGCTGCTTTCGGGCGGCATCGATTCGACGCTGGCATGCTGGGCCATGCGCCAATCGAACGCCAACGTGAAGGCGTTCACGGTGCGGGCGGCGAACGATCCTTCGGACGAAAGCGCGGCGGCCGCGCAAACGGCGCAGACGCTGGGCATTCCGCACGAGATTGTGGACATGCCGGCGCACGATTTCGAACTGGACGAGTTCACCGACGCCTTCAGCGAACCGTTCAGTTCCTCGTCGGCTCAGGCCATGCTATGGGTTTCGAAGCTGGTGAAACCGTCGGCGACGGTGCTGCTGACGGGCGACGGCGGCGACGACGTATATCTGGGGTACCCTCTTTTCCGAAACGCGTGGTGGGCCCAGCGCGTGGCTCGCGGCGTGCCGGCAGCGGCGTCGGCGGCGATCCGCGGGCTGAGCCGGGCGATTTCCCAGCAGCGCTTGCGGCACTTCGTCCAGTATGCGACGGGCGGCATCGGGGCGTATGCCCGGGCCCACGATGGCCTGCCCTACTACAGTGCGCACGCCATGTTGGGCGAGCGACTGGCGCAGCGGAGCCTGCCGTGGCGGGAGACGCCGCCCTCGCACGCCTCGGCGCGGAGGCTACTGGAGGACGTGTTCGAATATCACATGAAGGCCCATTTCCGCAGCGAGTTTCTGCCCAAGCTGGATGGCGCGACGATGTACTACTCCATCGAAGCGCGCGCACCGTTTGTAGACCAGAAGATTTGGGAGTTCGCGGCGGCGCTGCCGGCGGAGATACGGTTCCACGGCGGAGCGTTGAAGGCAGTGCTGCGCGAGATTGTGCGGCGGCACATCGGCGAGGAAGCTGCATCGCGGCGCAAGCAGGGGTTCACGGTGCCGGTGGAGCGGTGGTTGGCGAATCGCTGGAGCGGCATGCTGGACAGGCTGCGGGGCGAGACGCGGCTGGAGCGCCAGGGCTGGGTCCGTCGGGGCTCGCTCGAACGTCCGGTGCGGGAAGCCATCGACAGACAGTGGGTTCCACAGCAGATCTGGCACTTGCTGGTATTGGAGCACTGGCTGGAGCGGAACGAGATCAAATCCAGCCTTTGACGCGGTAGTACGCGATCTTGACGAATTCCGTAGCCAGATCCCAGAAGGCCTGCCAGCGCAGAACCAGAGTGTTGGACCGCTTCAGCAGGTCGGGCGCGGGCAAGGTCTCCACCGCAATTCCCTCCCTGGCAAAGCAATGGCTGGCGCGGTACATGTGGTAGTCGCTGGTCAGGAGCACAAACGGTCCCGGCAGGCCGGCGAGGACCGGTTTCACGAAGAGGGCATTCTCGCGGGTACTGCTGGCGCGGTTTTCGACGACGATGGCGCTTTCGGGGACGCCGCTGGCGACGAGAAGCGGTTTGACGGTTTCCGCGGAGTGCAGGCCGGAAAGCAGGATGGTCCGGAAATGGCCGTGGCGCCAGACGTAGATGGCGTCGATAGCGCGCCAATAACTGCCTTGGCCGATGGCGAGGTTGGGTTCCGGGCCGGAGAAGGTAATGGCATCGGCGGCGAGCACGATCAGCACGCCGCGATCCGTGTCGGTCCAGGTGGCCGAGAGCAGGCGCCCGGTCCACGGAACCAGCGGCGTGAAGGTAACCAGCAGGATCAGCGCGCCGGCAGCCATGGCCGCGGCGCGTAGCGGCATTGAGAGACGGTGGAGCATCGGTTACTCCGCGCGCAGCGCTTCGGCGAAGAGCGCTTCGTACCGGTCGAGGACCTTGCTGGTCGAGTAGTTTTCGATCACGCGGCGGCGCGCGGCTTGGCCCATGCGGGCGCGGATCGGCGGATCGGAGAAGAGCCTCAAGAGCGCATCGGCGATGGCGCCTTCGTCCTTCAGCGCCGTATGCAGACCGTGGACTTCGTGGTCGATCAACTGCAGGTTGGCGGGGATGTCGCTGACCACCGAAGGAAGACCGGCCGACATGGCTTCGGCGAGCGAGCAGGGGAAGCCTTCGTTGGACGACACCAGGGCGAAGACGTCGGCAGCGCGCAGCCACCGGCAGACCTCGGGGATTTCGACGCGTCCGGTGAAGCGGACTTGTGCGCCGGCACGCGACTGCAACATGGCGCGATCGGGGCCATCGCCCACCAGAACGAGTAGCGCCCCGGGAAACCGGTCGCGGGCGGCGGCGAAGCCACCGAGCAGCGAGCCGAGTTCCTTCTCCGGCGCCAGGCGTCCCACGTAAAGAACCACCGGCGCATCGGCGGGAATGCCGAATCGCGAGCGCAGTTGGGCGCGCTCGGCGGGCGAACACGGAGCGAATTCGGAGGTATCGACGGGGTTGGGCATCCACAGCAACTGCTCCGGACGAAGACCGGCCGTGGCGGCTTCGGCGGCCATCCCGGGATTGAGAATCATCACTCGCCGCGCCCACTTGCGAAGCCAGCGCAACTCGAGGCGGCCGGTGAAGGTCGCCAGCATGGCGCCGATCAGACCGCTGCCGGAAACCTTCATCACGATGGGCTTGCCGAGCAGGCGAGCGACGGGCAGCCCGGTAGCCAGGTGAAGGCCCTGCATGAGGAAGTAGACCAACTGGTAGTTACGGCGCTCTTTCCAGAGCGTCCAGGCAACTCCCAGGGCGAAAATGCGATCCAGGCGGGGCGGTACGGAGCCGCGGCCGAAAACGCGGACCGGGACGCCTGCGGGGTCGGTGAACTCGGCTGCGGCGGGCATTTCCGGCAGAGCGGCGCAAAGGACTTTGACGCGATAGCCTCGCTGCAAGAGGGCCGCGCAAACGCGTTGCGCCTCGATTTCCGAACCGCCCAGTACCGGAGGGTAGGAGTGGCTGACCAGCAGCAGGGAGATGGGGCGTGCGCTCATGAATGGCGGCTGCGCTTCAAATTGTAGCAGGCCAGTGGGGTGCTTAACCGATCTGGGGATTTCGTGGTTCAGTCGCGGAATTCGCTCCCTGAGAAGCCGTGAAATTATTGGCGTGCCGCGTCGCCACTGGTGGCGATGCCCGGCGGAGAACCTCCGACTCTACGGGTGTTCGCCGAGCATCCCGATGAGTCGGGATGCGGCGCGCATGAGTGCGCACTCGACGAACTGCCGGCTCGCCCTTGTGCGGTCTATTTCACGGCTTCTGACGGTCGCGCGGAGCCGGCCTTCCCCAGATCGGTTAAGCGCCCCAGGCCACTGGCCGGTCCGATTGGCGTAGGCTTCTGGCGTGTACACTACAGGCAGAGACCCAGGGATACGATGCATTCCGCCGCCGAGTACACGGTCCGCGACCAGGACCGCATGAAATCCGCCACGCGATACTTCGAGTGGCAATTCCGGATGGCGCAGGCGCAGTTGGGCGCGCGCGTGCTGGAAATCGGCTGTGGGCTGGGGAACTTCACGCAACATCTGGCGGACCGCGAACTGGTGGTGGGGATCGATATCGAACCCGATTGCATCGCCGGGCACCGGGCCAGATTCGCCGGCAGGGCCAACATGGTGAGCCTGTGCCTGGATGCCGCATCGCCGGAATTCGAGAAGTTGCGCGAGCACCGGCTGGACTCGGTGGCATGTCTGAATGTGCTGGAGCATATCCGCGACGAAGCGGCGGCACTGGCGCACATGTACGCGGTGCTGCCGGAGGGCGGCCGGGCGGTGCTGATCGTTCCCGCGTTCGAGCGGCTGTACGGGCCGATCGACGAGAGGCTGGGGCATTACCGGCGGTACAGCAAGAAGTCGTTGACAAGGGTCGCGGAGCGCGCGGGATTTCGCGCCGAGACGTTGCGGTACATGAACTCGGTGGGATTCTTCGGGTGGTGGTTCAACGCGCACGTGGCCAGGAAGACGGCGCAATCGGAAGTGCAGATCGCGGTGTTCGACGCGCTGGTAGTGCCGGTGCTTTCGCGGGTGGAAGGGTGGATGGAGCCACCGCTCGGCCAATCGATCTTCGCGGTTCTGCGGAAGTGAATGCCGGGCTCTCGCTCCTGGGAGGCGAGGTTGCTTGGTGGGGCGGGGGTTCAAGCGGCCTGCCGACCAGGCGGGTTGACAACCCGCCGCAGGTTGACAACCCGCCCCACATAAGAGAGCGGGCACGTCGCTAATTGGCGGTCAGGGCGTTCAGCTCGGTTTTGTCGCGCTCCAGGTAGGGGACGCCTTTGGTCATCCAGTCGGGTGCGGGCGCACCTTTCAGGTAGTGATCGAAGTACTGTTGCAGGCGGATGGTGAAGTCCTTCTGGTCGGCGCGGTTGCGCAAGCCGTGCGGCTGGCCGTTGTAGTTCACGAGGTACACTTCTTTTCCCAGGCGGCGGAGTGCCAGGAAATACTCCAGACCCTGGTACCACGGCACGGCGTCGTCGCCATCGTTCTGCAGGATCAGCAGCGGCGTCTGCACGCGGTCGGCCCAGAAAATCGGCGAATTCTCGATGAAACGCGTGGGATACTGCCAGATGGATCCGCCGATACGGCTCTGGGTGCGCTCATATTGGAACTGGCGCGTAATGCCGGTGCCCCAGCGGATGCCGTCGTACGCGCTGATCATGTCGGCGACCGGCGCACCGGCCTCGGCGGCGCGGAAACGATTGGTCTGGGTCACCATGTAGGCAATCTGATACCCGCCCCAACTGTGACCCTGGATGCCGATCGAGTTCTCCTCCACAATGCCGCGGTCCACCACGGCCTGGATGGCGGGCAGCACGCACTTGAGGGCGCTCTGGCCGGGAAATCCGGTGGTGTAGACGATGTCGGGCTCGAGCACCAGGTAGCCGTTGCTCACGTAGTAGCTGAGGTTGATGTTGTGGCCCGGCGCCGGGTTCACGAAGCGATTCAGATTCTGCGTGAGGCGCTCATAGATGTACACCATCATGGGGTACTTCTTGCGAGGATCGAAGTTCTCCGGCTTGTAGAGCGTGGCCTGGAGCGGCACGCCATCGATATTCTTGAAGCTCACCAACTCGGCCGTGCCCCACAGGAGCTGGGATTTCTGCGGATTGGCGTCGCTCACCTTGCGCATTTCCTGAAAGCTGGCGCCGGTGGCGAGGAGGTCGGGGAACTGGTTGAAGGCTTGCGCGGTGAGCAGGTAGACGTCGGCGTCCCTGGCCTTGGCCGGCGCACTGAACGATACGGCGGCCATCACGAGTTGCCGGGGCTCGCCGCCCTCGATTGACCCGCGAAAGAAGCCGGAGTCCATGGTCTTGAGGTTCTCGGCCTGCAAGAGGAGCGGCTCGGCGGGGTCGATCCAACGCTTGCGCGGGTCGGATTCGGTGCGCACATAGCGCAGGCGGATTTCGTGAGCCCGTCCGTAGCCGGCGGTGATGTTCCTGGCGCCGGAGCCGTCGGGAGCCACTCTCCAGATGTCGTAGCGGTCGTAGAGGAGCGCGTACTTCCCGTCCCTGGTCCAGCCGGCGGAACCATAGGACGGGGGAGTGCTGGGAGTGTCGGTATCCTCATTGAAGAACTTGACGCCCAGGGCGGCGGTGAGGTTGACGGTCTTGCCATCGGGCACGGAGACGGTGCTCCAGTCGGCACCGTCGTAGAGCAGAAAATAGCGGCCGGAGGGCGACCAGGTGGCCTGGCCGCGATTCTTCTTGACCAGAAGCTTGCGCTGCCCGGTGGTGACGTCCACAAGGTAGGTGTCGGCGTAGTGTTCGTCGTAATCCACCAGCCGGCGGTACTCGCGATCGTCGCTGCCCATGGCCCACTGAGGGTTCTCCGACTGGATGACGGTTTCCATGCGGCTGTCGGCGAGTTGCACCAGCTTCCGCTCGGGAATCAGGTAGCCGGCCGGGTACGTGCGGTCGCGGTCGCGCGCGGCGCGGACCTTCTGCACGCTTTGCAGGTACTCGTCCCGATAACTCCAGACATCCACGACGGCTTTGTCGTCGGCGGCGGCGGGCGGAGCGGGGGCGGCGGACTCACCGGCTTCGGGAGCGGCGGCGTCGGGCTTGTCGGAGGGCTTGGCGACGCCGAAGAACAGGCGGGAGCCATCGTAGGAGAACGTCAGGTTGCCCTTGTCGCTGATGGCCATGCCGGGTTGCAACCCCGCGATGTCGGCGGAAACCAGCTCGGAAGCGGCGGGCGCCTGGCGGTCCCAGCGGTAGATCTTCCATTGCGGAAGCTTGGCGGAGGCGTCGTCGCGGTCGCTGAGAAAGGCCAGCTCGGTCTGGTTCTCGTCGAAAGTGAGCTTGAGATACTTGCCCTTGCCCGCAAGCAACGGGGCCGGCTCGGCGGCGAAACCGGGGCGCACCACGAAGACGCCGTTCCTGGCGGTGTCGTGCGCGGAGACTGTGTAGACGAGCTGTTTTCCATCTTCGGTGAGGTGGAATTCGGATACATCGGGAAAAGTACGCTCGGCGGCGTCGGCCAGGGAGCGCAGCACCAGGTCGGTGCCGAACCGATCGCGCGCGTTGCCGGACGCCGCGCCACCGCGTCCGCCGCGTCCAGCTTGCTGATCGCCGCCGTCCTTCGCCTCGGCCGGGGGATTGGCGGGCTTGGCTGGAGCTTCGGGCGCCTCGCGCTGGTAGGCCAAGAACCCGGCAGAGTTGTCGGACGCAGCCTTGTCGGACATGGAGAAGCGCCGCACGCGCTCCACGGTAGTAGCCTTGGCCGTCGCCAGTTCGACGATCGCCATGCCGTCCTTGGGCATCTGGTCGGCGGACTTGCGCTCTTTGCGAGCCTTGTCGTTGTCGGCTTTGGAGGGAAAGGTGGAGAACACGACGTACTTGTTGTCGGCGGAGAACGCGATGACGGTGCCGCGCGCTTCCGGTGGCGGTCCCTCTTCGACAGGGGCCGTGGCGGGCGGCTGGGGACGGGCTCCGGCGGGAAAATGCGTCTCGGCGCCGGTCGCCAGGTTACGGACGACCACTTCTCCATCGCCCTCCTGCGGAAATACTCCGTAGGCCAGGAACTTACCGTCCGGGGACAGGCGCGGGTTGGAGATGGTTTTCCAGGCGTCGTAATCCTTATGGTTGAGCGGACGCCTGGCTGTCTGGGCGAAGGCGGCGGAGAGCGCCAGTGCGGCGCAGGCAACGGCTGTGAAAAGGCGTTTGGGGAAGGAACGCGAAGGCATTCTGGTATTGTAATTCAGGCCGCCAATCGCCATTGGCGAATTCACCCGGCGCGGGACGGCCGAAAGCGTCGCTTGTCGAATTGAAGGGAACAGAAACGGCGCGCGGAACGTATGACTTTATCCGAGGGACAGCTTATCTCATGAAAGCCTCTACGAACAGCACTCTGGCGGCGACTCTGATTGCAACCGCGGCCGGTGTCGGCGCATGGCTATCGGGCCTCGCAAGAGCAATCTGGCCGGCCCATCCACAACTTGCAGCCTTGGCGCTTACGATCGTGGTCAGCATAGTGGTGAAGCAAATCTGGCCGTCGATATCCGCCGGAAGAGAATCCGACTGAGTACGGGCGAGCGGGCCGGGAAGGCTTCCACAGCTTGAGGCGCTTGCTGAGAAGCCGTGAAAGAATCGGGGCGCCGTGGTGGCGGACGGACTCATACGCGATGGCACTTACGTTTCCCAATATCGGAAATACTGCGGAATTTGTGGGGCAGGCTGTCAGCCTGCGGCGGGTTGTCAACCCGCCTGGCCGGCTTGGGCAGACTGGTCGGCAGGCCGATTGACAATCGGCCGCAGGTTGCCAACCTGCCCCACATAAGACAGCGTGCGAGACTCAATCAATACCGGTGTCCGGTTGTGAGAATACTAGGTGGCATTGCGCACTCATACGCGCAGCGGCGGCAGTGGTAGCGGTACTCGGGGGAGGAGCTCTGAATCTGCGGGTGTTTGCCGGGCATCCCGATGAGTCGGGATGCGGCGCGCATGAGTGCGCACGCCACCAACTTGCGTCTTGCCCTGGTGCGGGGATTCTTTCACGGCTTGCTGAGCGCGCGCGGGTTCCGGGTTGGGATAGCATGGTGAATGATGCCTCGAACTTTTCCCCCTCTCCGAGCGCCCCAGCGCCTTCTCTTCGGTCCCGGACCCAGCATGGTGGCGCCGCGCGTGTACCAGGCCATGGCGCAGAATGTGGTGGGCCACCTGGACCCGTTCTTCTTTGAAGTGGCCGGGGAGATACGGTCGCTGCTGGGGTACATTTTCTCCACAGAGAACCAGTTCAACCTGGCGATCTCGGGGACGGGCAGCTCCGGAATGGAAGCCGCCGTCGCCAATTTCGCCGAGCCGGGGCGGAAGTTCGCGCTGCTGACCAACGGATTCTTCGGCGACCGTATCGGCGAAATGGCCCGCCGTCAGGGCGCCGAAGTGGTGCGCCTCGCCAAACCATGGGGCCAGCCGTACGACCCGCAGGAGGCGCGCGATTTCATCCGCCGCGAACAGCCTCACATGGTGGCCTTCGTGCAGGCCGAGACGTCCACCGGCATGTTCAACCAAGCCAAGCCAATCTGCGAGGCGGCCCACGAGGCCGGCGCGCTGGCGATCGCCGATTGCGTCACGTCGCTGGGCGGCATGCCGGTGCTGGTGGACGAGAACGGCATCGATATCGCCTACAGTTGCACGCAAAAGGGCCTGGGCTGTCCGCCGGGACTGGCGCCGATCACGGTGTCGCCGCGCGCGCTGGAGCGGCTGAAGGCGCGCCAGGCGCCGGTGCAGTCGTGGTACCTCGATCTGCAGCTTCTGGACACTTATTACAGCGGCCACAAGTATCACCATACGGCGTCGGCGACCATGTTCTACGCATTGCGGGAAGGGCTGGCGATGGTGGCCGAGGAAGGGCGCGAGAAGCGTTGGGAACGCCACCGGCGCAACCATCTGGCGTTCGTCGCGGGAATCGAGGCCATGGGTCTTAGCATGCTGGTGACGAACGCCGGCGATCGTCTGTGGACGCTGAACACGCCGCGCGTGCCGGATGGCGTGGATGAAGCCAAACTGCGGCAATATCTGCTGGAAGAGCGCGGCATCGAGATCGCCGGGGGATTCGGTCCGCTGGCGGGACAGGTCTTCCGGATCGGTCTCATGGGATACGGTTCCACGAAGGAGAACCTGTTTCTGCTGCTAGGCGCTCTTGAGGAGGGGTTGAAAGAGCAGGGCTATGGGCCGGCTGGCGATGGGTGCGCGGCCGCCGAAAGAGCGTTGGCGTAGGGGATGGGGAAAGACGGTCCCGGGGATGGAGGCGGTGGCACGTGTCGTGCAGATAACCGGCCCATGTGTGGGCGGGTTTTCGTATGTGATTGCAATCAAGACTCTTTCGGTTCGCGGGGAATCGGCAATTGTGACCTGGGCGCACACCGGTGTGACGATCCGGCACGACCTCCGAATCCGTCGTAACGCCTGCTATAATCGAGACTTAAACTGATATCGACATTTAGGACGCGTCTGCTGACATTGCGCATGAAGCGAATCTCCGTATTCATTCTTTGGGCGGCTACGGCTTTCGCCGCCGATTTTGTAACGGGACAGGCGGCCAGACTGGTGATCGGGCAAACCACATTCACCGCCGCCGATCCCAATTCCAGCAGTACCGTGCTGGGAGCTGCCAGCGGCGTCGCCTATGCCGGCAACACGCTATTTGTGGCGGATTCCAACCGTCTCGCCGCCACCCCGTCCAATGACCGCGTGCTGATCTATTCGAACCTCTCCAGCATGCTTCCGCAGCCTGCCGACCAACTCCCGCAGGGCGGCAAGTGCCCGGTTTGCGTAGGACAGGCGACGGTAGTGCTGGGCCAGCCGGATTTCGTGACGCTGACGTCGAATCTGACGGTCAACCAGTCCAACCTGCGGCAACCCACGGCGGTGGCGTCCGATGGGGTGCATCTGGTGATTGCCGACACCAATCACAACCGGGTGCTGATCTGGAACCGGATTCCCACCTCGAACGATGCCAACGCGGACGTGGTGATCGGCCAAACCGACTTCGGCGGCTCCGGACTGCCGGCCAACAATCTTCCCACCGCGACTTCGCTACGCGGACCGCAAGGCGTGTGGATTCAGAACGGTAAGCTGTTCGTCGCGGACACTCAGAACAATCGCATTCTCATCTACAATCACATTCCGACATCCAACGGCGCCGCGGCCGATGTGGTTCTGGGACAGCCCGACTTTACGACTTTTGTGCAGCTCGATCTCACCCAACAGACCGCCGCGGCCGCCGCCAACACGCTGCTCAACCCGACTTCGGTGACTTCCGACGGCGTCCATTTGTTTGTAGCCGATCTGGGCTATAACCGCGTGCTGATCTGGAACTCCATTCCCACCACCAATCAGGCCCCGGCGGACGTGGAGATCGGGCAGCCCGACATGACGACCGGTATCGCCAACTACGCGTACACGGGAAGCGCCAGCTCCAAACTCGGAGACGGCAGCTATGAGAGCCCGGCGCTCTGCACCGTATCCAACGGCAAAGACGTCAGCGGCAATTACACCTTCCCGAGTTACTGCAGTTCGACGTTGAACCTGCCGCGATTCGTGCTGTCGGACGGCACGCGGCTGTTCGTGGCCGACGGCGGCAACGGCCGCGTGCTGGAGTATTTGACGATTCCCACCGAGAACGCGGCGGCGGCGGACATCGTTCTGGGCCAGACGGCCGGCGACGTGGTAGTGACCGGCGCGGGGGCGGATTCGATGAATACGCCCACATCGTTGGCGCTGGACGGGACCAACCTGTATGTCGCCGATCCCTTCAACCGCCGCGTTCTGGTGTTCACGGTTTCGCCCAACCCGCTGCCGTACCAGGCGATGGTGAATAGCGCCAACACCTACGCGCACGCCACGGACAACATCACCATCGGCGGGGGGATCGTGGGGGGCGACGTCATCACCATCACGGTGATGGAGTCGGTCTACACCTACACGGTGAAAGCCAACGATTCGCTGGTCTCGATCGTGGACGGAATCGCGGCCATGATCAACGCGGCCAACGACCCGTATGTAATCGCCTACCCGGACGAGGACAACTTCATCGCGCGGCTGATCTCAATTCAGCCCGGCCCTCCGGGGAACGCCATTAAGTGCTCGGTCAAGATCTCGAGCGGGGCCAAGATTACGGCATCCGCGGCGTACGGCACGCTGACTGGCGGGGCGAATGCGAGTAGCCTGGCGCCGGGAACGCTGGTGACGATATTTGGATCGAATCTCTCCGCCGGCTCGGCGTCGGCGGATATGAGCCAGCCGCAGATGCCCACCACACTGGCCGGCACGCAGGTGTATATCAACGGCATTCGGTCTCCCCTGCTCTACGTTTCGCCGACCGAGATCCATGCGCAGGTTTCGTGGGTCTTCACCGATTCCACCGATTCGGAGCCCACGACCGTGAACGCTTATGTGCGGTCGGTGATGCCGGATGGCAGTGTGATGTTCACATCGGCGGTAGCGGCGAGCATCGTTCCGGCCAACCCCGGCATATTCGGCGACCTGACCACTTCGAACCCCGAGACGGGCTTTGTATACCACGCATCCAGCCATGCCATGGGTGTGGTTTCGGTGGACGGCTCGCCCCAGGGCGGCAACGTGGCGTCGATCACGATTGAAGATCGCGTCTATAGCTACACCGTGCAGGAATCGGACACGCTGTCGTCCATTCGAGATGCCCTGATCGTGATGCTCAACGGGGATCCGTTTGTGCAGGCGCAGGCGGCGGGTCCATTCGACCGCATTATCCTGACGGCCCGATTGGGCGGACCGGACGGCGACAACATCTCGTATACGGCGTCAGGTACGGGGAGCGTGACGATGACCCCGTTCGGAACGCAACTGTGCTGTGCAAACGTGGCAGGCAGCCTGGTGACCACCAATAATCCGGCGTCGCCGGGCGAGTTGGTCAAGATTTACGCGACTGGGTTGGGCTTGCCGGTTCTGAGCAACAACATTCAATCCCTACTCGTGGACGGAATGGAGTATCCCGCCAACGGTCCCATCACGTATCCGCCCTTCGGTTCGGCTGATAATCAGTCGGTGTCCGCCACCGCGGGCGGCAGTACCGCGGACGTACTGCAGGCGACGCTGCTACCGGGCGCTGTGGGCACCTACGAGATTCTGTTGCACCTGAATAGCGGATTGCCGAGTAACCAATACACTCAGGTGACCATCGCGCAGAGTACCTATGTGAGCAATGCGGTGGTATTCCCGGTGTATAGCAGTTCGGGAAAGTAGTTCAGCCATCCAGGGTAGCGACCGGCCGGCCCGGCGTCGATGGAAAGTGTGCTTGGGCCACCCTGGGTTATTTCCCCCGCGCACCACCCTCAGCCGAGGGTAGGAGACTGGGGCTTTTCCCACAGATTGATGCGTGGGGGTGGTTGAGGGGTAGGGACTGCCCACAAAAGACACATAAGACGCACGAAGGGCGCGAGATTTCCCCCGCGCCCTTCGTGGTATTGCGTGCTTTGTTGAGGGTCAGGCGGCCAGGAGTTCATCCATGGTTTCGCCGGATTCGCCCTCGAATTCGTTGCGATCGGCGGCTTCCTGGCAGCGAATGCAGAACTTAGTCCAGGGCACGGCATCGAGGCGTTTGGGCTTGATTTCCTCTTCGCAGTGCAGGCAGATCCCATAGCTGCCATCGGCAACTCGGGCCAGTGCGCCTTTCACGTTGCGCAACAGGTTCGATTCGCGGTCCAGATTGCGGATGGCGAGTTCTCGCTCTCCGGCGAGTTGCACTTCATCCAGAGCATCCGGTGTTTTTTCAATGGCGATGTCTTCCCGGTTTCGAAGTCCAGCAGAGAGTTCGGCCTGCTTGGCTTCCAGCATCTTTTTGTATTTGTCGAGTTCGGTCTGAGTCATTGGTCCATCTCCTTCATTGGCCGATGTTATTCTTTATTTTTCTTCTCTTTAGCGCAATGTCGCCCGCATCAGTATAGACGGAGTTTTAAGCTAAAAGTTTCACCCTGCCGTCTGCCTCATTCGAGCTATTGGTTCGTCGCATCTGCACAATCGACGTCCGCACGAGTCCACTTCCTAGCAATCTACGTGCCAAACGGCTTCGACGTTTCCAAAACCGCTGTTCTCGTGTCCACAACGCCATTTCCTCTCTGCTTATCGGCGGAATGATACCATTTCTCTAGAGCCTACTTCGAAAAACCGTGATCAAATCGACAAACCGTATCCGCCCGGTGCACCTTGCCTGGGGCATCTCCCTTCTGTTCTTTCTGGCCGGCCAGGCCTTTATCACTCGAGCCGGGGTGGAAGCCGATGAAGCGCTGATCTTTTCGCCGCTGCTGGAGCCTCGCGAAGCGGTCTATCTGCGATTGTTCCACCACCCCTTTCCGGTGCTGCTGATGTCCTATCTGGGAACCCTTAAGACATTGATATATAACCCGATTTTGCACATTTTCGGGAATAGCCTATGGGCCCTTCGGGAGCCCGTCCTGGTGGCCGGCGCCGCGACCATCGGGCTCTTCTTTCTGATTCTTCGCCGCGCCTCCGGAGAGCGCGCCGCCCTGATTGGATGCGGCATCCTGGCCACCGATTCGATGTACCTGATTACCACCTGTTACGACTGGGGACCCGTGGTGCTGCAGCATCTGCTGTTATTGGGCGGCACACTATTGGCGCTGCGCTTCTGCGAGAACAAGAGGCTCTGGCCCCTCGCCGGCGCCTTTTTCCTGTGGGGACTGGCATTGTGGGACAAAGCGCTATCCATATGGATGCTCTCCAGTATCGGGCTGGCCGCCGTGCTGATTTTTCCACGGTATCTAGTGGCCTTAACGACACGCCGCCGTGTCGCTATCGCCTTGCTGGCATTCATCTTGGGAGGCTTTCCGCTGCTCCGATTCAACCTCAAAACGCACTGGAGCACGTTCCGCGGGAATTTTACCCGGGATGAACATTTCTACCGCAAGGTGCCGTACTTCCTGAATACATTGGACGGTGAGGGCCTGTTCGGGTGGATGATGCCTTTCCCCAAGGATCAGGTTCCGGCTCCCCATGTCCCCGACAGCCATTTGACTGCCGTTAGTGCCGAAATTTCGTCACTTGCCGGGCACCCGACGCAAGACTGGATGGTCTACGCGACCGCATTGGCCCTCCTGCTGATCCCCTTGGCACGCGGCCGGGATTTGCGGACTCTCCTCTTTTGCCTGGTGGTGCTGGTGGGGAGTTGGCTGCAGATGGCTCTCACCGCCGGCGCGGGAGGCGCGGTCCACCATACCGTCCTGCTATGGCCTTTGCCGCAGGCCATCGTAGCGGTCTCGCTGGCATCGGCTTCGCGTTGGCTGGGACGGGCCGGCAAACCGGTGGCGGCCCTCGTGGCAGCCGCGCTCATGATCTCGAACACACTGGTTCTAAACGAATATTACGCCGTGCTATGGCGAAGTGGCGCCGTCGGAGCATGGTCCCCGGCGATCTTGCCGCTCTCCGATTCGCTGAAGCGCATCCCCGCGGGGCACGTGTTTGCCGCCGATTGGGGAATTCTGGACCCGCTGCGCTTTTTAAACTTCGGAAAGCTGCCGCTTTACGACGCCACCGACCCCATCGACAAACCGGCGCTCGATCCCGCGGACGAACGGCGACTGGCCGGTATGCTGGACATCCCCGACAGTGTGTACATTCTGCACACTAAGGAAGCCGAACAATTCCCCGACATCCGGGACAAGTTGCTGCGCTTCGCCGCGGGGCACGGGTTCGACCGCGAGGTCTTGGCCCAGGTTTCGGACGGCTTCGGCCGGCAGGTCTTCGAGGTCTGCCGGTTCTCGAAGGCGGGGGGACGGTAGCGGCGATTTGGCACAGAGGAACGGACGGAGTCCCGCGGACGGGGCGAAAACCACGGGGACGGACGGAACAGAGGAACGGACGGAGTCCCGCGGACGGGGCGAAAACCGGGGGACGGACGGAACAGAGGAACGGACGGAGTCCCGCGGACGGGGCGAAAACCGGGGGACAGACGGAACAGAGGAACGGACGGAGTCCC
>Ga0181529_10004063_pt1 | contig 16123 bp, 13 predicted proteins | sample PEATcosm2014_Bin_36_FD_119763 | JGI IMG/M metagenome (GOLD analysis project Ga0181529, IMG submission 119763) | Peatland microbial communities from MTU Mesocosm Facility, Houghton, MI, USA - PEATcosm2014_Bin10_30_metaG | ecosystem: Environmental > Terrestrial > Soil > Wetlands > Peat | place...
CCCTGGTGCTGGTGCTCGCCACCGCCATTACCTCGCCGCTGAAGGACGACGTTGCCTGGCTGCTCTATGTCGCGCGCAAATGGCTGGGCGGGGAGCGGCTCTATGAGGACATCGTCGAGGTCAATCCGCCGCTGATCGTGTGGATCTACGCCCTGCCCGCCATGGTCTCGAGCTGGCTCGGAGTGTCGCCGAAAACCATTTCGGAGCCGATGTTCGCCGCCCTGCTGCTGGGCTGCGCCTGGTGGACGGCGCACCTGCTGCACGGCAGGGCGCCCCTGTTCGCCCGCCGGCTGCCGGTCTTCGGCGCCATCGGCACGGTGTTGCTGCTGCTGCCCGGGGTCGAGTTCGGCCAGCGCGAGCACCTGCTGGTGGCCACCGCCCTGCCCTACCTGGCCCTGTTCGCGCGCGAAATGCAGGGCGAGCCCGAGCCGCGGAAAACCGCCGTGCTGGTCGGCGTGCTGGCGGCCCTGGGCTGCGCGCTGAAGCCCAGCTATGTGATGGCTTTCGGGCTGATCGAACTGGTGGGCTGGCTGCGCGGCACCCGGATCACCCGCCTCTGCGTGCTGTCCGCGGTGGCGACGCTGGGCCTGTACGGGCTGGGCGTGCTGTTGTTCTGCCCCGCCTTCCTGGAAAACGCGGTGCCGCTGGCGTTGGCGCTGTACGGCGCCACCGATACGCCGTGCCGCGACATCCTGGCGCAAAGCCAGATACTGCTCGGCGGGGTCGCGGTGACGGTGCTGCTGGCCTTCCAGGCGCGGCGCACCTTGCCGCAGCAGCCCTTCCTGCGCGCCCTGCTGGTCGCGCTCGCCACGTTCGCCTTCGCGGCGACCGTTTCCTACATCCTGCAAGGCAAGAACTGGTTCTATCACCGGCTGCCCGCCTCCACCGTCGCCGTGCTGGCGCTGCTGCTGTGGACGGCCGCGGTGCTGCGGGAGCGGCCGCGGCTGACCTTCCGCTTCGCCATTCCGGCGCTGCTGGTGCTGGCCACCCTCGGCGAATTCGCCTGGTCGGACTACTGGCGGCTGCAAAGCTGGGTGGAGGCGGCGGTCGAGCCGAACCTGTCCACCGAGGTGAAACTGGAACGGCTGGTCAAGCGTGAGAACGCCAAGACCTACATCGCCTTCTCCGAGTGGATCGCGCTGGGTTTCCCGGTGGTCAACAACACCGGGGTCACCTGGGCCAGCCGCTTCGACTCCATGTGGGCGCTGAAGGGCGAACTCTGGCGGGCCAAGCAGGATGGGGCGGCGCCGAAGGACTGGCCGATCCGGCGCTGGATCACCCACGATTTCGTCGCCACCTGCCCGGACCTCGCCGTGGTCGATACCCGCGAAGGCATCAACTACGTGGCGGTGCTGAGCGCCTCCAATCCCGCCTTCGCCGAGGCTTGGTCCCGCTACCACCAGATCGCCGCCTTCGACGGACTGCGCGTGCTGAAACGCAACAAAGCCGGCTGCACGGCGCCCCCGCTGCCACCGCTGCGCAGGCCGCAGGTAACCGCGGCCCTGCACCGGTAAGCGCCAGCCCCGGGCCGCCTTACGGGCCTGACCTGGTGGCGCAGGCGGCTGGTGTGTTCGCCGGCGGGTTCTGTCCGGTGAGGACCGTGCGCAGGCGCAGCATTTCCTGGGCGTTGTCGCAGCTCTGCATGGACCCACGCCAAATCCAGGCGGCCGCCGCGTCCGACAGCGTCCAGTTCCGCGGCAGGTCGGCTTCCGGCGGAGCGTGCAGATAGAAGTGGAAATAGGCCTGCGCCGGATGGCCGTCGCGCGCGCACCAGGCGTCGCGCACCTGCCGCTCCAGCAGGCCGGCGTGATCGCCGCGCGGCGTGCTCGGGCCGATCACCGCGGCCAGCAGGGCCGGCCGGGTGACGGCGGCGCCGGCGGCCGATGGGTCGTCCTTTGGCATGCCGCCGCAGCGCACCACGTTCTCGCCGCCCACCGCGCGCACGCCGTCGGCGCTGGCCTCGATGATGATCGGCTCGACCGGGCGGTCGCCGGCGGCCTGCCGGCCCTCCTCGCCTTGCAGCCATCGCGCCAGCTCGAGTGCCGTGAGCAGACCGGTATTGTCGAAATAGCCGCCGTCGACGACGGATGTCGGCCGCTCATGGTAATGGCGGTCGGTGAGGTCGTGCGGCCGGCGCAGCGGCACCATCTCGCCGGCGGGCAACAAAAAGGCGACGCGGGCGGAATTGTCGATCGCGGTCGCGATGGGCAGGTCGGCGCCGAGCAACGCCAGCGCATCGCCGGTGTCGCGGAACGGCCATTGGCGCACATTGTCGCTGGCGAAGGCGCTCGGCAGGACGCGCCGCCCGGCGAGGCTGTCGGTGGCGTTGGGCAGCCACAGCGGCATCCCGGTCCGCGGTGTCCCCCCGGCACCATAGAAAAGGTCCAGGAAGCCGCGATCGAACGGCATCGGGCGTTGGGCGGGATCGTCCGAGGCCCGGAGGCCGCCCTCGTGCCACAGATGCTCGAAGCTGCGCTCCAGCGCCTCGGCGCGATCGCCGCCGCGCGACGGCGCGGCGCCGATGGCCAGCGGGATCCAGCCGAACAGGGCGTGCGGAACATCGTCGATGAGCATGCCGGCCAGCAGCGGCGACAGCACGTCGCCGCCCAACGTCGACAGGGCCCGGTCGGCGCGGGTCACCCCATCGGCCGGCGGCGGCGCCGCGGCGGGATCGGTGCGGCACCGCTGGCCCTCGGGCTGACCGGCGATCGTGCTGATCCAGGCGCCGGCCCCGAGCGATCCGCCGGACACGCTGCTGACGGCAAAGATGGCGGGGGCGCCGGGGCCGAGCGGCAGCGCGGTCTCGACGTCGCGCAGCACGCGCGCGGCCCACAACGCCGCCCCCGAGGCCCCGCCGGAGACGGCAACGATCACCGGGCGGACCGACTCCCTGTCGCCGGGCGCACAGGTTTTGATCCAGGTCGCGAACAGGTCGCCGAGCGGCTTGCGGACGGACGGCGCGAGGGCGGTGCGGGAAGGCGCGACGACGCGCACCCCGTGCAGCGGCACGATGGCGGGCACGACGGCGACCATCAGGGCGAGCGGCAGGAACACCGGCGGCCGCCTGATCAGGCGGCCCCAGGGCCGCGGCATGCGCAGCCCGTCGGCGGCGAAGCTGAGGGCGGTGGCGACCGGCAGCGCGAAGGCGGTCGCCACGAACAGGCCGCCGGGGCCGGGAAATCCGGTGCCAAGCAACACCGCCAGGCCGGGCCAGGCCGGCACGACACGGCGCACCGTATCCGTGCCGAAACCGAAGGCCGCCAGCACGCCGCCCAGCAGCATGGCGATCCCCAAGGCCATCCAGACACCGGCCAGCCCGGCGCCACCGGGCGCGAGACGCAGCAGCTGGCTGAAGCGCATGCCGAGTTCCCAGCGGAACGCCCAACCGTCCTGCGCCCTCAGTTGCGGCGCGAGATCGTCGCGCGTGCCAAGGGCGCGCCGGCGCATGACCAGCCCGAGCAGCAGCGGTCCGCACCACACCAGCACCAGGCCGGCCTGCACCCACGCCGCGCTGCGCAGCGCCGCCACCACGCCGGATGCGGCGGCGGCCAGGAACAGAATGCGCGGCAGCCATGCCCAGGCCACCGCGTCAACCTTCGCGAAGCCCTCCGCACCCGCCAGCAGGTTGGGCATGACCAGTTCGGGGAAACGGGCGGCGAGGACGGCGCGCGACCAGTACCAGGCACTGACGGCGAACGCGGCGAGGGCGAGGTGAAAGCACAGGGCAGGCCAAAGGCCGCAGTGCCCGCCATCGACCAGGCCCGCCAGCAAGTCGGCGGTTTGCGCCGGCAACAGCAGGCCAAGCAACAGCACGACCACGGCCCCGACCGGAACGCGTGCTGTGCTCGCCATCGATTGCCACGACTTCTGCGGCACGGTCGCCGATCTCCCGAACTGGGTCAGCCCAAAAATAATACCATGCCACGTTAATTTAATATGAGTCGGGAAGCGGTCTCATACCAGTGGCCTGCCGTGTTGACCCGCAACAGCGGGTCAATCGTCCCCGGTGTCAGAGCCAGCGCCGCGTCGTGGCGCAATAGAGGCGATAGTCCTCGCCAAAGCAACGCTCGAGATAGGCTTCCTCACGGGCAACGACACCACGCCGCAACACAACCAGCACGGGTAACAGCATCAGAACGCACCACATCGTATCGACCATCAGGGCAAGGCCGAGCGAGAGCAGGATGAGCGAGACATAGAGCGGGTTGCGGCTCAGGGCGAACGGGCCGGTGCGGACCAGCGCGGTCGTCGGCGTGTAGGGCGAGACGGCGGTGCGGGCGCGGTGCATCTCCCGGAACGCCGCCACGGCAAGCGCCAGCGAGGCGAGGGCCGGCACGAAACCGGCCCAGAAGGCGATGGCGGCCGGCAGGATGGGCCACGGAAAAACGCGGCCGAGCAGCCAGCCCACGACGAACGCGACGGTGAAAATCAGCGGCGGCGGCGCCACCACGCCGGCGGTGTCGGGGGCGGCCATGGCACGTTCTCCCCTTATCTCCTCTCCGCCATCGCGCCGACTTCCGCCAGCAGGCGGGTCCACGCCTTCAGGCCGTCGTCGAAGCTGGACAGGCGGAAGAATTCGTTGGGCGCATGGATGTTCTCGTCGGCGACGGCGTAGCTCAGCGTCACCGTCTCCAGGCCGAGCACCTGTTTGGCCATCGCGGAGACCGGCAACGTGCCGCCCATGCCGACGCGCAGCGGCTTGGCGCCGTGCACCTGCTCGATGACCCGCTCGACCGCGAGCTGGAAGGGGTCATCGTCCGGCACCGCATAGGCCCTGGTGCCGGGCTCGGTCTGCTCGACCACCAGGATGGCCCAGTCCGGCACCCGCGCCATCAGGTGCGCTTCGAGGCAGGCGGCGACGCGCTCGGGGTCCTGGCCGGGGCCGAGCCGGCAACTGATCTTGGCGTGCGCCTCGGCCGGAATGACGGTCTTGCCGCCGGCGCCGGTATAGCCGCCCCAGATGCCGTTCACTTCCAGCGTCGGGCGCAGCCACAGCGATTCCAGCAGGCCGACCCCGGGCTCGATGGCGCCGGGACGGGCGCCGATGTCGGCGAAGAAGGCCGCCGCGTCGAAGCCGAGCGCCGCCATGCCGGCGTAGTCGGCATTGGACGGGCGCTGCAAGCCATCGAAAAACCCCTCGACCGCGATGCGGTGCTGGCCGTCGTGCAGGCTCGCCAGCAGCCGCGCCAGTACCATCGGGGCATTGCCCACCGGCCCGCCGAAGCGGCCGGAATGCAGGTCGCGCCCGGCGGTGCGCACGTGCACTTCCAGGCTGACGATGCCGCGACTGTTGGTGTTGACCGTCGGCAGGCCACAGCGCCAGCGCCCGCCATCGGCCGACACCAGCACGTCGGCGGCGAGCAGGTCGCGGTGCGCCGCCATGATGGCGGGCAGGCTGGCGCTGCCGATTTCCTCCTCGCCCTCGAGCAGCACCTTGACGTTCACGGGCAGGCCGCCGTGCACGGCCAGCCACGCCTCCAGCGCCGAGACGGCGATCCAGAGCGGGCTTTTGTCATCGGACGCGCCGCGGGCGTAGATCCGGTCGTCACGGATGGTGGGCTCGAAGGGCGGCGTCTGCCACAGCTCCAGCGGCGCCGGCGGCTGCACGTCGTAGTGGCCATAGACCAGCATGGTCGGCGCGCCGGCGGCCCCGGTCCATGCGCCGTAGACCGCCTTGTGGCCGCCGCCGTCCAACAACCGAACGTCGTTGAGCCCGATCCGGCTGAGCCGGGCGAGCAGGAGATCGGCCGCCGCCGCCATCCCGGCGGCATAGTCCGGGTCGGTGGAAACGCTGGGCGTGGCGATGAAGCCCAGCAACTCGTCGAGCAGGCGAGGCTTGTTCGCCGCCATCCAGGCGTCGACGGCGGCGATCGGCTCCGTCATCGGCCGCCGTCCACTTGCAGGATCTGCCCGCTGACGAAGTCCGCGAGCCCGGACGCGAAGAACAGCACGCCGTTGGCGATGTCCTGCGCGGTGCCGAGATGCTTCAGCGCGATGCGCTCGATCAGCGCCTTCTGGCCCCCGCCGCCGTAGCTGTCCCACTGTTTCTCGGTGTCGGGGTTGGAGCGGATGAAGCCGGGCGCCACCGAGTTCACGGTGATGCCGAAGGGGCCGAGGTCGTGGGCAAGCTGGCGGGTGAGACCGACCACGGCGTGCTTGGCCGAGCAATAGGCCTGGATGCCGGTGAGCGAGGCCTGCAACCCGGCGCCGGAGCTGATGTTGATGATGCGGCCCTGGCCGGCCCGCTTCATCCCCGGCGCCACGGCCCGCGACAGCGCCATGGCGGCGCCGATGTTCACCGCGAAGATGCGGTCCCAGTCCTCGTCGGTGACCGCCTCGAACGGCTTGGCGATCTGCCCCGCCACGCCGCCGCAATTGTTCACCAGGACGAACACCGCCGCCCCGCCGTTCAGGCGTTCCACCTCGGCGATCCAGCCCGCCGCCGCGCGGCGATCGGCCAGGTCGACGGTATGGGGGGTGATGTTGCCCGCGGCGGCGGTCTCGGCGAGGTTGGCGGCGTTGTTGTCGGCGGCGAATACCTTGGCGCCCAGGCCCGCGAAGCTGCGCGCGACGGCGCGGCCGATGCCGTGACCGGCGCCGCTGACCGCGACGATCTTACCGTCGAAACGAATGTTCATGGCTGCAGAAGCTCCAGCAGATTGTCATCGGAAAGCGGCCGCTTGCCGTCCTCGATTTCGTGGATCAGGGCGACCAGCCGGCCGACGGTCGGGGTGGCGATGCCGTGGCGGGCGCCGATCTCGACGATCGGGGCGATCTGCACGTCCACCTCGGTGCGGCGCTTGCGCACGGCGAGATCGCGCCAGACGCCGGAATGGGTTTTCGCGCTGTGCCGGTTGAGTTCGACGATGCGGGCCACCGCCGCGCGCGCCGCCCCATCCGGGGCATCGGGCATGAACGCGGTGGGGTCGAACATCGGGAACTTCTCCACCCGCACGCCCTCGGCCGCCGCCACCGCCAGCGCCTCGCGCGCCAGGGCCCGCCACACCGGCAGCATTTCGGGCCGCGCCAGGCAGTCGGAGATGCCGAGGTTGCCGAGCGCCTGGGCGAACAGCATGGCGCCGTAGCCGAGCTTGCCCCAGAGATAACCCCAGATGTTGTCGGTGATGATGGCGTCCGGCTCGAAGTCCTGCATGACGCCCAGCAGTTCGACCAACCGCGGCGTGATGGCCCCGTCGAGTTCGCCGAGCACCACGGAGCTGCGGCTGCCGAACAGCACCTCGCCGGGGGCGATCCAGTCGGTGCTGTAGTTGACGAAAGCGCCGATGGTGCGGTCGCGCCCGGCGATGCGCGCGATGATGGTCTCGCACAGCCCGTTTTGCAGCGAAAGAATATAGCCGTCCTGCGCGAGATGCGGGGTGATGGCGCGGGTGGCGCGCTCGGTGTCCTGGGCCTTCACGGCGAGGAAGACATGGCGCCAGGTGCCGCGCACCTGATCCGGCAGGAAGGCCGGCGCGGTCACGCTGAACTGGTCCACCGGACCGGTGATGCGCAGGCCGGTGGTGCGGATCGCCTCGACATGGGCGGGAACGATATCGACGAAGCTGACATCGTGGCCGGCGCGCCTGAGGTAAGCGCCGCAGGTGCCGCCGATCGCCCCGGCCCCCCAGATCAGGATCGGGTCCATCACCAGGCGTCCAGCATCTCGCGCGTCTCCTCCACCGCGACCCGCCAGATCGCCATCATGTCGGCGTCGGGCCGCTGGCTGCGGCCGCCGTAGTTGCCGTCCTCCAACATGTTGCGCGCCTCGAACGGCGGCAGCGTCTTCAGCCGGTCGAGGTCCACCATGGGCTTCTGCTCATCGGCGGGCGTGGTGGCCAACCGGGTCCACGGAAAATTCTCCATCCAACTGCCGTGGCTGGCGACCGGGTCGATCTCCAGCACCTTGGCGAAGGTGCGCGGCGCCCGCCACCAGTCGTAAAAGCGCACCCGGCAGTCCGGGTTGTCCATCATCCACTCCTGCGCCAGCGCCCCGGCCGGAGCGTTGCCGCCATGGCCGTTGACCAGCAGAATGCGCCGGAAACCGGAACGCTTGAGGCTGTCGAGCAGGTCGCGAGCGACCGCGCACAGGGTTTCGATGCGCAACGTCATGCTGCCGGGGTAAGCCTGGAAATACGGCGACACCCCGAACGGCATCGCCGGGAACACCGGCACGCCGAGCGGCTCGGCCGCCTCCACCGCGACGCGTTCGGCCAGGATGGCGTCGGTCAGCAACGACAGGCCGGCGTGCTGCTCGGTGCTGCCCAGCGGCAGCGCCACGCGGTCGTCGGCCCGCGTCCAGTCCTCGACCATCCGCCAGTCCATGTCGGCGATACGCATGAGCCATCTCCCAATCCTGCGCCGTTACGCTGACACAGCGCGCCAGCGCGTCAAGCCGGTTGCGGCTGGCGACTCAGCGGGTGCTGCTGGAAAGGAGGATGTCGCAGTTGGCGTGGTCGGCCAGCAGACAGTCCTCGATGGCATCCTTGGCCTCGAGCTGGTGGATCACGTAAACCCCCACCACGACCAGAGCGAGTGTAACCGCGAGCCCGGCAAGGCTCACACTCTGGCGATCCGCTTCCTCTTGCTCGTCGTCGCGGTTGAACCCGAGACGCCGCACCTGGGCCATGGTCACTGCCCCGCGGGGCCAAAAGCCGACACCCCTTCTAGCCTGCCGGTCATTAAGCGCGCCATGCAGATCAAAGGCAAGCAGAGCAGACATGAAGAATTCGCGCTCACCGCGTGCGGCGCCGGCCGTTGTCGCGCTCACCGCCGGAATCGGGGTGGCGGCGGTGCCGATCGGGTGACAATCTCGCCGGATGCGCACCGCCATCAGGCACCTCCGCAGCGTCGATGCCGCCATGGACGATCTGATCGGCCGGGTCGGGCGCTGCGGCCTGAAAGTGGATCGCGCCGAGCAGCCCTATCAGGCGCTGGTGCGCGCGGTCGCGCATCAGCAACTGCACGGCAATGCCGCCCGCAGCATCCTGGCGCGGTTTTCCGCCCTCTATCCGGGGGCCGATTTCCCCACCCCGGCGATGGTGCTGGCGACCAGCGAGGCGGCGCTGCGCGGGGTCGGGTTCTCGGCGAGCAAGGTGGCGGCGATCCGCGACATCGCGGCGAGCGCAGCCGCGGGGCTGGTGCCGACGCGCCGCGCGGCGGCCCAGCTCGACGATGCCACGCTGATCGAGCAACTGACCCAGATTCGCGGCGTCGGGCGCTGGACCGTCGAAATGGTGCTGATCTTCACCCTCGGCCGGCCGGACGTGCTGCCGGTGGACGACTTCGGCGTGCGCGACGGGTATCGCCGCCTGCACGGGCTGGATCAGCAGCCCAGCCCGCGCGACCTGGCCGCCATCGGCGAAATGTGGGCGCCGTTCCGCTCCTATGCCGCGTGGTATCTCTGGCGCGCGGTGGACGAGGCCAGGCAGGTGACCGGCGCGGCCGTATAGACCCTTCCCGCATTTGTCCGTCTTCCCGTCATGCCGCCGGCGGACCAAGCTGGCGACATGTTGCCGCTGCCCGTTCTGCTGGCCGTGCTGCTGGGCGCTCTGCTGCACGCGGCGTGGAACGTCGGCGTGCGCGCGGGCGAGGACCGGCGGCGGGAAACCGCACTGGTGGTGGCGGGTGCCTGCGTGCTGTCCGCATTCACCCTGCCCTTCCTGGACCAGCCCTGGGTCGGGTCGTGGCCATACCTGGCCGCCACCGCAACGGTGCATGTCCTCTATTTCTCGCTGGTGGCGGCGGCCTATGCGCGCGGGTCGGTGGCGCTGGCCTATCCGCTCATGCGCGGGGTGGCACCGGCGCTGGTCGCGGTGGCGGCCTGGCTGCTGCTGGGCGAAAAGCTGCCCCCGCTCGGCTGGCTCGGCGTCGGAGCGGTGTGCGGCGGCGTGCTGCTGATGGCGCGCCGGCAGGGTGTTGCGGGCGAAGCCGCGGCGGCACGGCTGGCGCTGGCAAACGCGCTGGTGGTCGCGGTCTACACGCTGATCGACGGGGTGGGCGTGCGCCTCTCCGGCGCGCCGCTGGCCTACACGATGTGGCTGTTCGCCCTCACCGCGACGCCGAGCCTGCTGGTGCTGCAATACCGCCGGGGCTGGGCGGCCTGGCACGCGACCGCGCCGGAGATGCGCCGCGCGCTCGGCGCCGGGGCCTGCTCGATCGGCAGTTACGCGCTCGCGCTGTGGGCGATGACGCACGCGCCGGTGGCGCCGGTGGCGGCGCTGCGGGAAACGGCGATGCTGTTCGGCCTGGTGCTGGCGCGGATCTTCCTCGGCGAACGGCCGGGAGCGCTGCGCTGGACAGCGGCCGGCGCGATCGCGGTGGGCGCGGCGCTGTTGCGACTGGCGTAGGCAGAACGCCAGTCGCTCAGGTCAGCGTTGCTCTATGCGCTCAACGCCAGTTCGCCGAGTTTCTCCGCTGTCGGAACGCCATCGGGCCCCCAGCCGCGCAGGTCATAGTATTGCGGCAGCATCTCCTGGAGGCGATTGACCGCGCCCTTGGACGGTCCTTTCGGGATCGGCTCGTTCAGCATCCGCGGCGGCAGCGTGTCGTCGGCGGCCGTCAGGCCCGCCTTCAGGTTCCACAGCCGCTCAAGGTTCCAGATGCGTTCGCCGGTCTTGAGATAACTCGCGGCGTCGTAGGGAACGCCGGTCGCCGTCGTCATCAGTTCGGCATAATCCGCGGCGCTCATGGCCCCCGACGACAGCAGGCACGCCCCGGTGGCATCCAGCGCCGCCGTGAAGTTCTGCACCCCGACGAGCAAAGCCGCTTTGCCCTCGGTCGCGTTCTTGTCCATCAGATTCGTGCGGCCAAGCACTTCCGCGCCGACGGTGAAGCCGCGCACATGGCAGCCGCCGCGGTTCGACGTGGCATATTCCAGCCCGATGCCCTGCGCGGCGCGCGGCTCATAGGCCGCCATCTCCTGCTTCTTCGCGCTCATCGACAGCTCGGGATGGCCATAGAGGCTGCCCAGTCGATAGGAACCGAGTTGCAGCTTCTTGCCGAAGCCCTGCCCGAGCCCGGTCAGGCGCACCGCCTCGACCATCGCCTCGGCATTGCCGAACTCCAGCGGCAGGCCCTCGGTTTCCTTGAGGTCGATGATGCCGCGCTGGAACATCTCCATGGCGCAGGCGATGGTGCTGCCCATGGAGATGGTGTCGAGGCCCATCTCGTTGCAGGTGTAGTTGGCCTTGGTCACCGCATCGAGGTTATCGACGGCGCAGTCGGGACCGAAGACCCAGGCGGTTTCGTATTCGGGACCTTCACCCTCGCCCTTGAATTTCGGATTGGTGACCTTGGTCACGCGGCCGCAGGAAATGATGCAGGAGAAGCAGCTTTTCGTGCGCTGCAACAGGGTCGCCGTCAGGGTTTCCCCGCTCACCTTGTGGGCCGTCGCGAAATGCGTTTCCTGGAAGTTGGCGGTGGGCAGCCCACCGACCGCGTTCATCGGATTGATGTTGGCGTCGGTGCCGTAGATCCGCAGGCTGTAGCCGGGGCCGGGACTGGCCTTGAGCGCCTTGCTGATGCGGTCCACCGCCGCGAGAAAGCCCGGCTTGTCGGCGACCGTCACGGCACCCGTGCCGCGCACGACGACCGCCTTCAGGTTCTTCGAGCCCATCACCGCGCCGACGCCGGTGCGTCCGGCCGCCCGGTGCATGTCGTTCATGACGGCGGCGATATAGGACAGGTTCTCGCCCGCCGGGCCGATGCAGGCGACCTTGGCGTCCGCTTCCGTTTCGCCGTAAAGCTGCTCGGTCGTCTCGGGCACCTGTTTGCCCCAGAGATGGCCCGCGTCGCGGATTTCGACCTTGTCGTCCTTGATCCAGAGATAGACCGGCCTGGCCGCCTTGCCTTCGACAATGAGCAGGTCATAGCCGGCGAATTTCAGCTCCGGCCCCCAGTTGCCACCGGAACTCGACGCCGCGATGGTGCCGGTCAGCGGCCCCTTGGTGACCACGTTGTAGCGGCCGGCGGATGGGGCGAAGGTGCCGGTCAGCGGGCCGGAGACGAACATCAGCTTGTTCTGCGGCGACAGCGGATCCACCTGCGGATCGACCTCGTCGTACATCAGCTTGGTGCCCAGCCCGCGCGCCCCGATGTAATCGCGCGCCAACTCGGGGTTCAGCGCCTCGGTCGCGATCTTGCCGCTCGTCAGGTCCACCCGGAGCAGTTTGCCAACCCAGCCGTGCATGATCAGGCCTCCAGGAATGCGTTCTTGAGCTTGGTCGCGAAGGCCCGCTTGCGCACCTGCGCCGAGACGGTGTCCTCAACCCATGTCAGCGCCTGGCTGGGGCAGATCCTGACGCAAGCCGGATCGCCGTTGCAGGTGTCGCACTTGAGGATGGCGGACGTCAGGAAGTCCCAGGACGCATTGCCGAACGGGCAGGCCTGAACACACATCTTGCAGCCGATGCACTTGGAGGCATCGAGATCGACTTGCCCGTTGGCCAGATTGCGCGTCAACGCCTTGGGCATGCACACGGTCGTGCAGGGCGCGTCGTGGCATTGCTGACACATCATCGGAACCGAGAAACCTTGGCGTTCCCAAGTATAGACATGTATACGGGACGCCTTCGTCCGAAAATCGCCCTCATGTTCCATGGAACAGCTGAGCTCACAATTATGGCAACCCGTGCATTTATCGGGATGGATCATCAGCATCATACTCATGGTCGCTTCTCTTCCCTGCTCAACGTATGCTCGTCCGCCCAACACTACCGTCAGTTGTGCGTAGCAGAGTATCGGCCACAAGTCTTTGATATGGGTCAAATAGCGCGCCTATCGTTCCTAAAAAGGAACAACAATGACTCGCAATTGGGCGCCGGGATGACGCGGTGCCAGGCTGTTCAACCAGGCGGGCGAGCCGCCTTATTGGAACAGACTCTTGAGCGTACTCACCGGCCCGGTGCTCGGCTTGCCCTGCGGCGGACTGGCGGCCGGGGCGGTGCCGCCGGGCTGGCTGCCCGCGGCCGGCGGCGAGGAGAAGCGCGCCAGCGCGAGCGGTTCGGCGCAGGGATCGCCCGACAGCTTCTTCTCGATCGCCGAACCGGCGATGAGGGCAAGCCCGCCGGTGCTCGCGCCCAGCGCCAGCTTGGCGGCGGTGCCGGCATTGCCGGTCACCAGGCCCACCGCGTCCGGCTTGATGGACGGATCGGCGAAGGTCCCCGTGACGATGACCGGGGTGGCGACGTTCGTGCCGGCGACGCCGACCGTCGGCTTGAAGTGCATATCGAGCGTCTCGCTGCCGAAATTCATCCCGCCGGTGCCATCCAGGCCGAGCGTGCTGCTGTCCAGTTTCAGCGCCCGCAGCGTGCCGGCGCCGTGGCTGGCGTCCAGGCGCAGCGCGAAGCAGTTCAGCGCGCTCATGCCGGTCTTGCTGGCAAGCTGGTTGATCTGCGTGTTCTTTAGCAACGACGACATCAGGCCGCCGAGCACCTGGCTGTCGATCTCGCCCTTGGCGACGGCGGCGCCGATTCCGCCGTCCAGCGAGGCCGCGATCGCGTGCGGCGAGTCGCCGGCGCCCCGCAGGTCGGCGCGCAACTCGAGCGTGCCGGAGGCATAGCCGGGCTTGCCGAGCGCCTTGAGCAGCGTTTGCAGCGCCAGGCTGGGCGCGCGCAGGGTGAGCGTCACCGGCGGCGCCGCCGGATTGGCGTCCATCGTCAGCTTGACGTCCACCTGTCCGCCCGGGGTCGCGACACCGGCGGGATCGAGTGTGAGCTTCCCGTCCTTGGCCAGGAGATGAAGCTTGACCGTCTTGTAGTCCTGCCCGCCGGTCAGCAGGTCGTCGACCGCCAGTTGGACGTCGGCGTCGGTCTGCCGCAGCGCGTCCAGCGGCAGCCTGGTATCCGGAATGACGTGCCCCGAGCGCACGGCGGGCGCCGCCGGTTTCGCCGGAGTGCCGGCCGGGAGCGGCGCCTTGAGGGCGTCGAGATCGATCTGTTTGCCCGACAGGTTGGCCGTGATCATCGGCCGCGTCCCGCGCTTGAAGGACGCCGACCCCGCCAGATCGAGCTTCGGCAGGCTCAGCTTCAGATCGCTTGCCGCGATGGTGTTGCCGCCATCCGCGTCGGCCAGCTTGAGCTGCGCGGCGATGGCCTTCAGCGGCGGCAGGGGCGCGCCGGCGAGCGGCGACAAGGCGGCAAGGTCGGGAATGTCCGCCGTCACGGCGAGCGCCAGCCCGCGCCCGGCGGCGGGTTGCGCCACGGTGCCGTCGACGCTGAATTTGGCGCTGGCGGCGGTGATCGCGAGCTTGACCGGCCATGGCGAGCCGCCACTGCCCATGAGCGCGCTCAGCGGGCCGGTATCGGCGGTCAACCCGACCGGCGTTGCGTTGTAGGTGGCGTCCACGGTCAGGTGCAGCGGGGCGTCCGGCGAGGCCGCCGCGGCGGCAAGCCGCGTCAGTCCGAACGTTGTGGTCTGGCCGGCGGCGTTGCGGAGCGCGATCGTGCCGCCCTCGATCCGCAGGCTGGAGAGCGCAATGACCGGCGGCGCGGCCGCGGCGGCGTTGCCGGAGGACGCGGCTGGCGGCGCGCCGGCGGGCGCGAACTGCCAGTTGGACTGTCCCTGCGCGCTGGTTTCCAACAGGATGTCGGGCTGCTCCAGCACCAGCCGCGCGATCTGGATCTGCCTGGACAGCAGCGGGACCAGCGCGAGTTGCAGCTCGAGCTTGTGCAGCGTGGCCATCTGCGGACGGGAGAATCCAGGCGGATTGCTGAAGCTGACGTCGCTCACCTCCAGCGTCGGCTGCAAGGAAATCGACAGACCGATGCGGCCACCGATGTTCAGCTCGCGGCCGGTGGCGGACTGCACCGCGGCAACGATCTGCGGCTTGTAGCTGTTCGGATCGAAGGTGGCGACCAGGACGGCGACGGCGGCGACCGCGAGCACGACGAGCCCGCCGGCAGCGAGCGCGACGATGCGGATCAGACGGCCTCGGCGGCGGGTTGGCGCGTGGGCCATCGTGCTGGCTCCTCTCTGCTGGCTCCGGCCGCCGGTCCGATGTGGCGGCCCTCCTATCCCGCCGCCGCGACCGCCCGTCTGGCCATCACCCCGATCAGGTGCGCCCGGTATTCGGCGCTGCCGTGGATATCGCCGTTCAGTCCCGCCGCCGGCGTGACAACCCCGTCCAGCGCCGCCGGCGACCATGACCGCGACAGTGCCTGTTCCATCACCGTGTGGCGGAACACGCCGCCCTGCCCGGCGCCGGTTACCGCCACCCGCACCCCGGCCGCCCCCTTGGCCACAAACACGCCCACCATGGCGTAGCGCGAGGCCGGGTTGGCGAACTTCATATAGGCCGCTTTTGCCGGAATCGGAAACGACACCTCGGTGATGATCTCGTCCGCATCTAGCGCGGTGGTGAACATGCCCTGGAAGAAATCCGCCGCCGCCAGGGCACGCTTGTCGGTGCGGATGGTGGCTCCGGTGGCCAGCGCCACGGCGGGGTAGTCCGCCGCCGGGTCGTTGTTCGCCAGGCTGCCGCCGATGGTGCCGCGGTTGCGCACCTGGCGGTCGCCGATGCCGCCGGCCAGCGCCGCCAGCGCCGGGAACGCCCGTTGCACGTCCGCGCTCGCCGCCACCGCCGCGTGCGTGGTCATGGCGCCGATCGTCACCGTGTCCGCGCCGACCTTGATGCCGGTGAGGCCCAGCGCGGCGAGGTCCACGACCACCGATGGCCGGTTCAGCCGCTGCTTCAGCACCGGCAGCAAAGTCTGGCCGCCGGCCAGCGCCTTGGCGTCCTCGCCGCCCAGGGCACGCACCGCATCGGCGGCGCTGGCGGGCTTCGTATAGGCGAACTCGTACATGGTGTGCTCCCCGCTATTCGGCCGCCATGCGCGGGCGGTTGGATTGGATGATCGACCAGATCTTGCCGGACGTCGCCGGCATGTCGACGTGGCGCACGCCGTAGTCGCGCAGCGCGTCCACCACGGCGTTGATCACCGCCGGCGGCGAGCCGATCGCGCCGACCTCGCCGCACCCCTTGGACCCCAGCGGGTTGTGCGTGCACATGGTGTTCTCGGTGGCCACCGTGATGTTCGGCAGGTCCTGGGCGCGCGGCATCGTGTAGTCCATGAAGGACGCCGACAGCAGTTGTCCGCTGCTGTCGTAGGCTGCGTTTTCCAGCAGC
>Ga0181529_10004064_pt1 | contig 16118 bp, 14 predicted proteins | sample PEATcosm2014_Bin_36_FD_119763 | JGI IMG/M metagenome (GOLD analysis project Ga0181529, IMG submission 119763) | Peatland microbial communities from MTU Mesocosm Facility, Houghton, MI, USA - PEATcosm2014_Bin10_30_metaG | ecosystem: Environmental > Terrestrial > Soil > Wetlands > Peat | place...
GCCACCCCTACTCGTACCTGAGCGCTTCCACCGGGTCCAGGCGCGCGGCTTTGTTGGCGGGCCAGATGCCGAAGAAGAGGCCGACGGCCACTGACACTACTACGCCCGTGACGGCGGCCCAGAGCGGGACGCTGGCCGGGATCGAGGTGAACACCAGCCGGCTGATGAGCGAAATCATCCAGCCGAACAGGATGCCGGCGAGGCCGCCCAGACCGGTCAGCACGGCGGCCTCGAGCAGAAACTGGATCAGGATGTCGGTGGTCCGCGCGCCAACCGCTTTGCGGACGCCAATTTCGTGCGTGCGCTCGGTGACCGATACCAGCATGATATTCATCACGCCGATGCCGCCCACCAGCAGGCCGATGGAGCTCAGCACGATCATCACAATAAACGTGATCGCGGTGATCTGGTGGAAATCGGCGACCATCTGCTCGGCCGTCGAAAGCGCGAAGTTGTCGGGCTTGTTGTAAGGTACGCGGCGGTCGATGCGCAACACGGTGCGCACCTGGTCCAGCGCTTCCGGCAGCTTGCCGTCGTAAGCCGTCGCCACAATGGCGATTTCCTTGGCGTTGGGGTACATCTTGCGCATCATGCCGTAGGGGACCAGCACGCGGTTGTCGGTGTCGCCAAAAAAAGAAGCGGCCGGACGCAGCATAGTGCCGACCACCAGAAACTCGTGGCCGTCCACCAGGATGGTCTTGCCGATCGCGTCCATGTTGGCGTAGAGCCCTTTTTCGATGTCGGCGCCCACCACGGCCACCGGCATGCGGTGCCGGCCCTCCTCGTCGCTGAAGAAGCGGCCCAGGTGAATGTCCACCTGCCCGCCGCGCGCGTAGGCCTCCTCCACGCCCATCAGGTTGACGTCGTACATGTCGTTGCCCTTGAAGCGCGCGTTGACGCTTTTGTTGGGGAAGATCATCGGCGAAACGTCCTCGATGGCCTTGCAGCGTTCCTTGATATCGACGGCGTTTTCGTAGGTCAAATCCTTGCGCGTGCGTTCCTCCGGGCTCAGGTTGCCCACGCGCGGGCCCACCGGGAACTTGAAGACGATAATCGAATTCGGGCCGAAACTGCGGAGCACATTGGCGATGGAGGCATCGAACCCGGTGAGGATGGCGCTCACGCCGATGATGGTGCCGGTGCCGATGATCACGCCCAGCACGGTGAGAAACGCGCGCAGCTTGTGCCCGCGAATCGTATCGAGGGCCAGCTTCAGGCCGTTGAGTAAGGCGGTTTTCCCCACGGTCAGCGCTCCGCCCTCAGTGCTTCGATCGGGTCCAGCTTGGACGCTTTGCGCGCCGGATAGATGCCGAAGAAGAGCCCTACCACCGACGAGAGTCCCACCCCGATAGCGATTGACGACGGCGGCAGCGACATCGGCACCGAGGTGAAACTGCGAACGGCGACCGCGATCAGCCACGCCGTTCCGACGCCCACGAGACCGCCTACGCCAGCCAGCACCGCGGATTCCACCAGGTATTGATTCAGGATGTCGCGCCGCCGCGCGCCCAGCGATTTGCGAATGCCGATCTCGCGCGTGCGCTCCGTCACCACCGCCAGCATGATGTTCATAATCACGATCCCGCCCACCACCATGAACACGGAAACCACTCCCACCGCCATCGCCGCGATGGTTTTGGTGAGCCTCTCCCAGAGGGTCACGAAGGTTTCCGAAGCGAAGACCACGAAGTTGTCGTCCTGCGCGGGGCCCAGGTGGCGATAGGAGCGCAATAGCACGCGCGCCTCGTCCTGCGCCTCTGTCAGGTGCTGCTGGTCCATCGCCTTCGCCACCAGCCGAATCCCGTTGCGCGCTCCGTAGGTTTTGAAATAGCTCTCGACGGGAATCATCACGAAGTTGTCCTGCGACTGGCCGAACACGCTGCCCAGCGCCTGCGCCACGCCGATCACTTCGTAAGGGTCGCCCTCGATCGAGATGGTTTTTCCCAGCGGATCCCGCCCATCGAAGAAGCGCGTGAAAATGTCGTTGCCGATGAACGCCACCGCCATGTGCCGCCGCACTTCGTCATACGTGATGCCGCGCCCGATTCCCACCTGCACATTATTGATGGCCGGAATGTTGTCGGTGATCCCGTTGACGGTCACGCCCTCCACCGAGTTGCCTTTGTAGGCCACCCGCGCCTGGCGCGCCGTCATCATGCCGATGTCTTTGAGCAGCGTGGCCTTCGACCGGATGAATTCGTACTCATCCACGCGGATCTGCGGGTTGCGCTTGTCCATTTCGAAAAACTTCTTCGGATTCCATTCCCCGAACCACGCCATGCGCACGATGCGAAAGCCGTCCGCGCCCATGTTGGAAACCTTGTCGGCAATGTACCGGTCCATACCGTGAATCAGCGCCGTCACGGCGATCAGGGTGGTGGTGGCCAGAATGATTCCCAGCAGCGTGAGAAAACTGCGCAGCTTGTTCTTGCGCAGCGAATCGAGGGCGATGCGGGTGGCCTCCCACAGGGAGGCGCTCCATTGGTTCTTGCGCCGGGGCACGTAGTTAAGACGAGCGGCCACCCCTGATTGTTCCGGGGCTGCGACAACTTTATTTGCATAATTCCGCAAACTCCCAGATAGCCCCACCGCTAGGGTGTCGTTACGTTAATAGCTGGGCTCCCGACAGGCCCTTAGATCCTGGCGCGGTTTGCGTGGTGCATAATGGTCTCAAGCGGATGAATCTTCCAAACGCGCTGACCATTCTGCGAATCTTCTTCGTCCCGCTGCTGGTGGCGGTGCTGCTGGAGGAAAACGTCGGATTCCGGATCGGGCCCTGGCAGGTCACCAACGAATGGCTGGCGCTCGCCATCTTCCTGTCGGCCGCCACCACCGATCTGCTGGACGGCTATCTGGCCCGCCGCTGGAAACAGGAGACCACGATTGGCACCCTGCTCGATCCCATCGCCGACAAACTGCTGGTATCGGCGGCACTGATCTCACTGGTGCAGGTGCGGGTTCTGCCGGGCTGGATGGCGATTCTGGTGATCGGCCGCGAGTTCGCCGTCTCCGGCTTGCGCGCCATCGCGGCGGCGGAAAGCTACACCATCAAGGCGAGCGATTTGGGAAAGACCAAAATGCTGTCGCAGGTAATCGCGATTTCCTGCCTGCTGGTCAGCACCCGCCATCCCAGCCTGCACCAGCCCGGCATCTGGATGATGTGGGGCGTGATCTTCTTCGCGCTGCTTTCCGCGGTCAGTTATTTTCGCAAGTTCTGGCGCAAAGTGGATGAGCACGTCAAGCTGCGCCGGCGCCGCGAGTTGCTGCTGCTGGAAAGAAAACGCCAGCGGGAATCGATGCGTCAGAGAGGTTCCAGGAGAGCCGGCGCCCGCGGAAGCGGAGCCGGAGCGGGCGCAACCGGCGGCACGATCTGGAAACCCCCCGAAGTCAGCTGAACCGTCCGCACCTGCCCTTTCGGCCCGGGCGGAGGAATCGGTTTGCCGTTCAGAAGAATCGTCACACCTCCGGCATTGCCCAGCTTCAAGGTGACTTCCGTGTTAGCCGCCACGGTGCGAATCTCCTTCGCTTTGAGCTCGCCTTGGAAGATGGAACGGCCGTCCCGTTGCACGCTCACCCAGACCGGCTCGCTAGCCACCAGCTCCACTTGCACGGCCCCGGTCCCTGCTGGCTCGGTGTCCGGCACCAGCGGCTGCGGGACGCCCGGCTGGAATGCGGCCGGCTGCGGAACGGCTGTCGCGGCCGCCGGCGCCGCGCTGCCGCCGGCGGTGGTTGCCACGGCCGGCTGCGGCTGGATCGGAGCGCTCGGCTGCTGGGTTCGGGCCGCCGGCGGTGGCGCTGCGCGGCGGGCTGCGGTTGCCCGCGGAGTCTGCGGCCGCGTCGCCGCGAGTTGACGATTCCGCTGCCACCACCCGTATACTCCCGAGCAGATCAGCATCACCACCACCACCGCAATCAGCGATGGCAAGATACTCCGCGGCCGGCCGCTGCTGAAGCGCCGCTCGTCCATCCTGGGCATCGCAGCCGCGACGCTGGGGCGCCTGAGTTCCTCCAAACGCGTCAGCTCGGGCGATCGCACGGCCTGTTCGAACTGCGTGGCCACTTCTTCCTCGTCCAGGCCCAGCACGCCCGCATATTGGCGCACGAAACTCTTGGCGAAAACGCCGCCCGGCAGCTTGTCGTAGTCGTCGGCCTCAATCGCCTCCAGCATGCGAGCCGAGATCTTCAGTTCTTCGGAAACCTCCTGTAACTGCACCTTGCGCCGCAACCGCTGCTGGCGCAAAGTCTCGCCGACCGACATCATGATAAGACACCTGGTGCTTATTCTTCATCATACAACGCAGTGACTTACCGGGGCCGAAAACCTGCGTAACCGGTTGATTTGGAGCCGCTGCCGCGGAACCGGCGCTCGCCGCGCGCTCAAGCGCCCAGCGGCGATTGGTGCGCGGTTGGTACGATAGAACTTACTCCCGACAATGGATGATCCCGAGAGCGTAGACCTCAAGCAAACCGTCAATTTGCCGAAGACGGCCTTCTCGATGAAGGCCAACCTGCCGCAGACCGAGCCGAAGACGCTGGCGCGGTGGGAGAAGGAGCGACTGTACCACCAGATTCGCGGCGTCGCAGCCGGCCGGCCGCGCTACATTCTGCACGATGGGCCGCCGTATGCCAACGGGCGCATTCACCTGGGCACCGCGTTCAACAAAATCCTCAAAGATTTCATCGTCAAGTCGAAAACCATGGCGGGCTTCGACGCGCCCTACGTGCCGGGCTGGGACTGCCACGGGTTACCCATCGAGATCAAGGTGGATAGCGAGCTGGGCGCGAAGAAAGCGCAGATGTCGGCGGTCGAGATTCGCCGCGTGTGCCGCCGCTACGCGGAAAAGTACGTCGATTTGCAGCGCACCGATTTCAAGCGGCTGGGCGTGCTGGGGCAGTGGGAAGATCCGTACCTGACGATGAGCGCCCACTATCAATCGGTGATCGCGGGCGCCTTCGTGGATTTTCTGGAGAAGGGCTACGTATACAAAGGGCTCAAGCCGGTTCACTGGTGCATCAAGGATCGCACCGCGCTGGCCGAAGCCGAAGTGGAATACGAGAACGATACCAGCCCGTCGATTTGGGTGCGCTTCCGGCTGATTTCGGACCCGGCGGCGATCGATCCGGCGCTCGCCGGGTGCGCCGTCTACGGGCTGATCTGGACCACCACTCCGTGGACGATTCCGTCCAACGTCGCGATTGCGTTCAACCCCAAGTTCGAATACGTAGCGGCAGAAGTTGGCGACGCGGTGTATATCGTGGCCGCCGATTTATTGCAGGTCACGGCGGAGAAGTGCGGTTGGACCCAGCCACGCGTGCTGGCCAAGTTCGCCGGCGCCAAGCTCGACCGCGCGGTTTTCCGTCACCCGTTTCTGGAGCGCGATTCGCTGGGACTGCTGGCCGATCACGTGACGCTCGAACAAGGCACCGGCGCGGTACACACGGCGCCGGGACACGGCCAGGAAGACTACGTGAGTGCTCGCCAGTACGGCCTGGAAGTCTACTGCCCGGTGGACGCGGCGGGAAAGTTCTTTCACGCTACGGGAGCGGCCGGGCGATTGCCGGAAGAACTGATCGGCAAATCGGTCTGGGACGCCAACCCGCTGGTGATCGAGATTCTGAGGGCGCACGGCGCGCTGCTCAAGATGGAAAAGCTGGAGCACTCCTATCCGCACTGCTGGCGGTGCCACAAGCCGGTGATCTTCCGCGCCACCGAGCAGTGGTTCATCGGCATGGACCGCAACGATTTCCGCCAGCAGGCGCTCGAAGCGGTGCGGCGCTCGCGGTGGATTCCGGCATGGGGCCAGGAACGCATCTCCAACATGATTGCCTCGCGGCCGGACTGGTGCATCTCGCGGCAGAAAGTGTGGGGTGTGCCGATCATCGTGCTTTATTGCGAAGCTTGCCGCGAGCCGATCGCCGACCGCAAGATCCTGGACGGCATCGTGCAATTGTTTCACGAGCACACGGCCGACGTCTGGTATGAGCGCACGGCCGCCGAACTGCTTCCCGCGGGCACGAAATGCGCCAAGTGCCGCGGGACGGAATTCAGCAAAGAAAGCGACGTTCTGGATGTGTGGTTCGATTCCGGCTCGAGCCATCTGGCGGTGCTGAACCAGCGCTTCGGCCTGGAGTGGCCCGCCGACATGTACATCGAGGGCGGCGACCAATACCGCGGATGGTTCCAAAGCTCGTTGTTGGTGGGAACTGGGCTGAAGGGCGGAGCGCCATACCGGGCGTCGGCGCTGAGCGGATGGGTGCTCGATGGCGAAGGCCGCGCCATGCACAAATCGCTGGGCAACGCGATCGAGCCGGAAGAAGTCATCAAGCACCACGGAGCCGAAATTCTGCGCCTGTGGTCGGCATCGGTCGAATTCAGCGAAGACGTGCGCCTGTCGGAGACGATTCTCACTCGCCTGGTGGATGCATACCGCAAATTGCGCAACACGTTCCGCTACCTGCTCGGCAACCTGCACGATTTCGATCCGCAGAAGGATGCAACGGCGGCGGACCAGTTCCAGGAGATCGACCAGTGGATTCTGGTGCGGGCCGCGGACCTTGTCGAACGCTGCCGCGCCTGGTATGACAACTACGAGTTCCACAAGGTCTATCACGCCGTCTACGCTTTCTCGACGGTGGATTTGAGCTCGGTGTATTTCGATGTATTGAAGGACCGGCTGTACTGCTCGGCGCCAAACTGGGCGACGAGGCGCAGCGCGCAGACTACGCTCTATCGGCTGCTGGACGCGTTGGTGCGGCTGCTGGCGCCGATCATGAGCTTCACCACCGAAGAAGTGTGGACGCACATGAACCGGCCGGCAAGCGTGCACATGGCGCTGTTCCCGGAGCCGGGCGAGCTGACGGCGGGTCTCGGCGAAACGGCGCGCGCAAGCCACGACGAGTGGGAGCGGCTCATGGAAATGCGTGGAATGGTGCTGCAGTGCCTCGAAGCCGCGCGCAACCAGAAGCTGATCGGCGCGCCGCTGGAAGCGCGCCTCGTGCTTAGCGCCACCGGCGACACAGCAACGCTGCTGGAGCGATACGAACGTGAGCTGCCGTCGCTCTTCATCGTGTCTCAAGTGGAAGTGAAGCGCGTCGCGGAAGGCGCCCTGGCCGTTACCGTGGAACGCGCGGCGGGAGAGAAATGCGAGCGCTGCTGGAAGTACACGACCGATACCGGCGCCGACGCCCGTTACCCCACGGTGTGCGCCCGCTGCGCGCGGGCGGTCGACGAGATGCGGCATGCCTGAGGGCCGGCTCAAGGCGTACGCGGCGGCTGCGGCGGTATTCGGGCTCGACCGACTGACCAAGGTGATCATCGAGCAGCGGGTTTCCGAAAGCGCCACCTGCCGCGTGATCCCGGGCTTTTTCAATATCGTGCACTCGGAGAACCGCGGGGTGGCGTTCGGCATCTTCAACGATTCCGCCTTCCAGTGGCGGAGTCTCGTGCTGATCGTGGTGGCCGTGGTAGCGGTGGTTTTTGTCGGCGCATACCTGTTGCGAGCGCGGCACATCGACACCGCGACGCTGTGGGGGCTGGCGCTGATTCTGGGCGGCGCGGCGGGCAACGCCGTCGACCGCATCGTATCGGGACGCGTCACCGACTTCCTGGATTTCTACATCGGCGACTATCACTGGCCCACCTTCAACGTGGCGGATTCGGGAGTAGTGGTCGGCAGCGGGCTGTTGCTGTTGGATATGCTTCTATCGAAGCGACGGACGGCGAATGTACCCTGAACTGTTTCACATCTCGTTCCTGCACACCTATGGTGTGCTGGTGGCGCTCGGCTTCCTGGCCGGGTTGTGGATGGCAGGACGGCTGGGCGCGCGCGCCGGCCTGAATGCCGAGCAGATCACCAACCTGGGCCTTTATTGCGCGCTGGCGGCGCTCGCGGGGGCGAAACTGATGATGCTGGTGGTGGATGCGGGATACTATTGGGAGCACCCGGGCCGCATCTTTTCGCTCGAAACATTGCAGGCAGGCGGCGTTTTTTACGGCGGATTGCTGGGCGCGCTGGCAGTGTCGGCCTTATACCTGCGCAAGACGCGTCTGCCGGCGCTGCCGGTGGCGGACGCGTTTGCGCCAGCCATCGCTCTCGGCCACGCCATCGGCCGACTCGGCTGCTTCGCCGCCGGTTGCTGCTGGGGGACGGTGTGCCACCTGCCGTGGGCCGTCACCTTCACCAACCCGGTTGCCTACCAGCTTGTGGGAGTGCCCCTGGGAGTACCGCTGCATCCCGCGCAGCTTTACGAATCGGCGGCGGAATTCACCATCTTCGGCATCCTCTACTGGCGCTTCGGCCGGCCGCACGGGCGCGGCGATATCATCAGCCTGTACCTGATGCTCTACAGTGCGGCGCGTTTTGTGGTGGAGTTCTTCCGCGACCACCTGCAAGGCAATCTGTGGGTCACGCCGCTCGACGCATCGCAGTGGATATCGCTGGTTCTGTTCGCAGTAGGCGCCGCGCACTTCGTGGTAGGAAAGCGATGGGCGAAACGAGCCACCAACGCGCGGGGATGAACGTGGCGCGGGCAGGATGTGGGTTCTTCTAAGCCGATAGGAGCCGCGGATGACGCTCGCCAACCAGGGTCTTAGCCCGGCTGACTTGGTGGAACTGGTCGTGGTAGCCCTGCTGGCGCTGGGCGTCCTGATCTGGCACCCGTGGCTGACCCCGCTGGCGAGGCGCTTCGAAACGCGCACGGGCTCGCTTGTGGTCCTCCTTGCCGCGCTGCCCGTGGCATTGCGGCTGGCGCTGCTGCCACATCATCCCGTGCCAACGCCGGATCTCTACGACGAGTTCAGCCATCTGCTGGCGGCGGACACGCTGCGCCACTTCCGGCTGGCCAATCCGCCCCACGCGTTGCCGCAGTTCTTCGAGACGTTTTTCGTTTTGCAACGGCCGTCGTATGCCTCCATTTATCCGCCTGGTCAGGGGCTGGCGCTGGCCATCGGGTGGACCCTGTTTGGCCATCCCTGGGCCGGCGTGCTGGCGGCCACGGCCGCTTTCTGCGGCCTCTGCTATTGGATGCTGCGGGGCTGGGTGAGCCCGCGGTGGGCGCTCGCGGGAGGGCTGCTGGCGGTAATCGAATTCGGACCGCTCAACCAGTGGATGAACGAATACTGGGGCGGGGAGTGGATCGCCGCCTCGGGCTGCCTGGTGTTCGGCGCGCTGCCGCGTTTGCGTGCCGCGCCGCGGCGGCGCGATGCCATCCTGCTGGGTCTGGGCCTGGCGATGCACCTGATCACGCGGCCCTACGAATCCATCTTCCTGTTCCTGGCGGCGGCGCTGTTCTGGGTGCCCTGGCGGCCGGCCGAACTGAAGGCGGCGGCCAGGTTCCTGCCGGAAGTGGCCCTGGTGCTGCTGCCCGCCGTGGCGCTGCTGGCTGTTCAAAACAAGCAGGTCACTGGAAGTTGGACCACCATGCCGGAGGCGCTGAGCCAGTACCAATACGGCGTGCCCTCGGCGCTGACGTTCCAGGCTAAGGTCACGCCCCACCTGCCGCTGACCGAACAGCAACTGATGGACTACAAGATGCAGCGGTCTTTCCTGGGCGAGCGCACCGAAACCGTTGGGTCATATCTGTTGCGTCTGGAATACCGCGTGCGCTATTACCGGTTTTTCTTTCTGGCGCCGCTCTACCTGGCTCTGGCTGCGTTTCCGACCGCGCTCCGCGAGCGCCGTTTCCAATGGGTGGCGCTGACGCTGGCGCTGTTCGCCCTGGGGACGAACTTCTTCCCCGCGTTTCAACTGCACTACGTGGCTGCCGTCACCTGCCTCTTTGTGCTGGTTTCGGTGGTTGGCCTGGAGCGCATCGCGCGCCGGCTGCCGGAAGCCGCGCGCGTGGTGGCGCTGTTATGCGCGGCGCAGTTCGTCTTCTGGTACAGCCTGCACGCGTTCTTCGACACGGCCGAGTGGTCTGCGGCGGTGCGCCGCTATGAGACCTGGGACTCGATCAACCACGGCAATCCGGAGCGCCGCATCTTCGTCAACCGGCAACTCGACCGCGTGCCCGGAAAAGTGCTCGTCTTCGTCCGCTACTCGCCGCGGCATATCTTCCAGGATGAGTGGGTGTACAACCGCGCCGCAATCGACCAAGCACGGATCGCCTGGGCACGCGACCTGGGCGATGCGGAGAATCAGCGATTGCTGCGGTATTACCCGGACCGCACCGCATTGGTGCTGGAACCGGATGCTCAGCCGCCCAGCCTGGCCGCGTACCGGCCGCCGGCGCCGTAGCCGCAAGCCGAAGCGCGCGCCAGCCGAAGCGCGCGCCAGCCGAAGCGCGCGCCAGCCGAAGCGCGCGCCAGCCGAAGCGCGCCATGTTCTAATCATGCTGGACGACTCAGGAGTCGAAATTCTTTACACAGGGAGTACCAGGACGGGCCGGGTACTCCGGGCACTTTAATACCAGCAGTCTCCCTGGTACTCTATCTGCGGGATGACCCAAATATCAGCACTGGTAGCCGTCGGCATCGTGTTGCTGGTCGCCTGCGCGGCGATCACCCAGGCTGCCCGCGTGATGGCTCGCGCCCGCATCCGGCGGCAGCGCAGGGTGTTACGCCTGTCCTCCGTCGTCACAGGTTTGCCGGCCTCGGCGGACGACCAGCTCTCTTGATCGCAGGGACGGCCCGGCGTCCACCAGGAGACGGGTCTCAGAAGTGCTTGCGCAGATCCTCGAACCGGTCGACCACCAGCAGACGGCCGTCGGCTTCGGCGATCTCCTGCCTTTCCAGCACCCAGGTGTGAGCGTGGGGAACGAAGACCGCATGCAAGCCCGCCGCGAGCGCGGGGTTGATGTCGGATTTCGGGCTGTTGCCGATCATCCAGGTGCGCGCCGGATCCATGCCGCGCTCGGCCACCAGGCGGCGGTACGCGTCGGAGTCCTTCTCCCTGACGATAGCGGTGTGCTGGAAGTATTCTCCCAGGCCGGAGCGGTCGATCTTCAGCGTCTGTTCGTCGGGATGACCCTTGGTGAACAGCGTCAAATCGTGACGTGCGGCCAGGTAGGCGAGGGTCTCGGGGACTCCGGCGATGGTCTCCATCGGGCATTCCAGGATGCGCTCGGCGAACCCCATCACCGTCTCCAGATCTTCCGGCCGCACGTCGCGCTCGGCCAGCCGCTCATAGGTGTGGCGCAGATTGCGGCCGAAATTGAGCGATCCGTAGCCGTGGACGCGGGCGTTGACTTCCTCGATGGCGTCAAGCACGGCGCGGATCTCACGCGGCGTGAGGGTCGAGTGATCGAGGAACTCGACAAACTCGTCGAAGGCGCGCTCGAAATAGATGTTGTTCTCCCACAGCGTATCGTCGGCGTCGATGATGAGGAATTGGGGCGTCATTTTTGTTCGGATCGCGGAGCCAGGCGGAAAGGGACTTCGAAGACCGCGTCCACGTCCACTGGTATGCCTCCGCGTTTGGCCGGCTGGAATTGCCACTTGGCTAACGCCTCGGCGGCGCTGCGGTCGAGCCGGCTGTCGATTCCGCGGAGGATTTCAATCCCATCCACCTGCCCGTCTTTGCGGATCACCGCGAACAGCCGGACGGTTCCTTCCACGCGGTCAGAGACGGCATCGCGATAGTACTTGGGGTCAACCTTGCGCAGCGCGACCGGCGACTCGATATCGGCCGGCGGATTTCCCGTCAGCGGACGGCGTTCGGCGAACCACACCAGCCAGCTTCCCGAAAAGCTGGTGACGTTGGGCATCTGGATGGAGATGGTGTAGACGGCGCGACCCTCCAGACGCGGATCGGGCGCCTTGACGGTGCGGGCGGATTCCGCGGCTGCGGGCGGCCTCGCCGCGCCGCGGCCGGCCATCATCTCCGCCACGATTCTTTCGCGCGTCAAGGGTTGAAGCACGGCCAGCACCGCCGAGTTGGCATCCTGCGCGCCGCCGTGCGCCATCAGGTCGGGCACCACCACCGCCGCGCCGGCCGGAGCCGCCGCGCCGCCTTCCGGCTTGGGGCGCGGGCCGGCCGAGAAGCCGGTCTCATGCGAGCCAGGCGGTTTGGGGATTTCCGGCGTGTCGATCGGGTTGAGACCCACGATGGCCAAGGTGGATTGCGGGGATGGCGGCACCACCACCGCGGCGCCCTCGGTGGCCAGCGCCGGCTCGGCGGCGGCCGGCTTCGCCTTTTTCTCCGGCGGCACGCTAAAGCCGCGCGGAATGCGCGGCATTTCCGCCGTTGGCGCGGCCACCGCGACCACCGGCGCGGCCGGCAACGCAGTGAGCGCCGGCTCGGATTTGCGCGGCTCCGGTGGGATGAACGGCAGCGGGCGAGGGCGCGGCATCGCCAGATCCAGCGCCAACTCGCGCGGCGAGGCAGAGTCGTGAATCTGCGGTGCTGCCGGCAACGGGCGCGCCTCGGGTGGCCGCGCACCCTCCGGCGGCGGCACGAAGGGACGGACCGGCTTGGACGGCGCGACGGCGAGCAGGTTGGGCAGCTTGAGAGCTTCGGCCAGCGGAATCTGCGGGGCGGGAACGCGGATCAGTTGCGGCGGGCGTGGCAGCTCGATTTGCCCCGCCACAATCTGTTGCTGAAACCGCCGGAGCGCGCGCGGTGGCTTCGCATCCGCCGCTTCGGCCGGCTTCACCTCCGGCAGCTTCTTGCGCAGGTTGTACCAGATGATATGAGATTCGTAAGGCCGGACCTCGTGGTTGTACAGCGGACGCGGATCTTCCGGTGGCGCGACCGGGCTGAGCACCACCGCCAGCAACGCCGCCAGGTGCAACAGCGCCGAAACCGCGAACGCCGGCGTTCGGCGGCGCGTCCCGTCGCGGCGGATCAGCATCCTCACCCTACAGCTCCCTGCGTTTGCCGCCGAACCCGTTGGTCGGCGCGACCCCCTGCACACGCTCAATGGCGCGCTGCCGCGGAATGTAATCCGCCAGGTATTGGTTCAGGCGTTTGAGCCGGGACGCTTCCGACCGCTGCCGCAACAGCTCGCTGAGAAAATCGAGGTCCGGCAGGTTCTGCGCCAGTTGAAAACTGAGCTGTGGGTCCGCCAGGTCGGGTTCGCCGCGGCCCTGAGCGCTGCCCAGTTTCTTCAGCAAACGGAAATGGCGCAGCACTTGTTTGTGAACCTCGGGTTCCGGCTCGGCCGTATCCTCATCGTCGAAGTAGTGGACCTCACCCCGCAGATAGTCCAGCTCCTCATCGAGCGAGACGATTTCGAAACGCCGCCGGCCGCGCGTCAGAATATCCATCCGCCCGTCGTGATAACGCTCGAGCACCTTTTCCACCGTCACAGTGCAACCGGCGCTGGCAATCCCCTGCTCCCGTGCAAGCACGATGCCAAACTCGTCTTCCTGCCGGATCGCTTCCCCCACCATCAGCTTGTATCGCTCTTCGAAAATATGCAGCGGCAAACACGTTCGCGGAAACACCACAACCTGCAAAGGAAACAACGGGAGCAGCCGCGAAGGCATGGTACTATTATGGCGTTTCTCGGGTGGGGCATGTTTTAGCTTGCCCAGACCAGTGTTATGAAGATCGACGGCAAAGTCGTGATCGTCACCGGCGCTTCGGCAGGCATCGGAGCGGCGTGCGCCGCAGAGTTTGCGCGCGCCGGCGCGAAGCTCTCCTTGTGCGCTCGCTCGGAAGACGGACTGCGCCGCGCCGCAGGCGATCAGGCGCTCATCACGGCCGGCGATCTGACCGACGAAGCCGTGCGGCGCCGCGTGGTGGAGCGGACGCTCGAGCGGTTTGGCGCGATCGACATCCTCATCAACAACGCCGGCATCGGCTTATACACTCCGTCCTGGGAAGCGCCGGAAGTCGAAGTGCGCCGCCTCATGGAGCTGAACTTCTTCGCGCTGCTCGGCATGATCCAACTGGTGACGCCGCACATGCGCGCGCGGCGGAGCGGCACCATCGTCAACGTGGGATCCATCGGCGGCAAGATCGTGCTGCCCTGGCTGACGGTGTACAGCGCGTCCAAATACGCGGTCGGCGCGCTCACCGAGGGACTGCGCATGGAGCTGCACCGCGACGGCATACGCACCATGCTGGTGTGCCCCGGCTACGTGCTCACCGAATTTCAGCGCCGCGCCGTGGGCGAAGTTCCGCCGCAAATGGTGAAGGGCCGGCGCTTCGCCATCACGGCCGCCGAATGCGCCGCGGATATCCGCCGCGGCGTGGAGCGCGACGCGCGCACCGTAATGTCGCCGCGCGTGGGGTGGTTGCTGGTGGCGCTGGCTCGCCTGCTGCCGCGCGCCGTGGAAGCGCGCATGGCGCGCATGAATGGAACGGCATGAACCTGCGGCTCAAGCAAACTCCGGGCATCTACCTGCTGGGCTTCATGGCCTCCGGCAAATCCACCGTGGGACGCCACCTGGCGCACCGGCTGGGCTGGAGTTTCTTCGATCTTGACGACGAAATCGAGGCGGCCGAGAACACCACCATCGCGCAGATTTTCGATACCCGCGGCGAAGCCGAGTTCCGCCGCATCGAGAGCGAGATGCTGGCGCAGCACGTGCGCTCCATCGAGCATGGGCGCGCGGCCGTGGTGGCGCTGGGTGGCGGCGCGTTCATCACTCCAGCCAATCGCGAGCTGGCGGCCAGTAACGGCGTGAGCGTCTGGCTGGATTGCGATTTCGAGCGCATCGCGCGCCGCGTGGCGTGGGCCGCCCACCGGCCGCTGGCGCGCGACCCCGGGAAGCTGGCGACTTTGTTCCATGAGCGCCGCGACATTTACCGGCTGGCCGACGTCCACATCCCGATCGAAACGGACGATGCGGAAGCCGTCGCCACCGCCATTCTGGAGCATCCCTTTTTCCGATGACCAACCGCGCGCTGCGACGCCAGTCCTCCGCCATTTTTCGCGCCGCGCTGCGGGCGGCCGATCCGCACGATGCCGTGATGCGCTACCTGGCGCGGCGCGATTATTCCCGCTTCCGCCACGTCTACGTGATCGGCGCAGGCAAAGCCGGCGCTTCCATGGCGCGCGCCGCCGAGCGCGCGTTGGGGGGGATCGTCACCGGCGGCCTGGTGAACGTCAAGTACGGCCACGTCGCCAAACTGCGCCGTGTCGAATTGAACGAATGCGGTCACCCTGTGCCGGACGAGCGCGGCGTGGCCGGCGCAGAACGCATCGCGGAGATCGCCTCCGCGGCCGGCGCTGGTGACCTGGTGCTGTGCCTGATTTCCGGCGGAGCCTCGGCGCTGCTGCCGCTGCCCGCGCCACCGGTCACGCTGGCGGAAAAGCAGGAGGTCACTCGGCTGCTGCTCAAGTGCGGCGCCGACATCCACGAAATCAACGCCGTTCGCAAACATCTGTCGGCCATCAAGGGCGGCCAACTGGCTCGCCTGGCGTGGCCGGCAAGAGTGGAGGCGTTGCTGGTTTCCGACGTGATCGGCGACAATCCGGACGTGATCGGCTCCGGCCCGGCCGCGCCCGATCCATCGACTTTCTTCGACGCAGCCGCCGTGCTCGACCGCTACGGCATTCGCGATAAGGTTCCGGCAGCGGTCCGGGCGCGCATCGATCGAGGCGCGGCTGGCGCGATTGACGAGACTCCCAAACCGGGCGATCCGCTCTTCGCGTGCGTCCGCAACACGGTAATCGGCGGCAACCGCCTGGCGCTCGATGCCGCGGCGCGGCAGGCACGCGACCTCGGGTTTCGCACGCTCGTTCTATCGAGCTCGATTGCCGGCGAGACGCGCGAGATCGCACGCATGCACGCCGCTATCGTGCGCGAAGTGGCCGAGTCCGGCCGGCCGCTGAAGCCGCCCGCGTGCATCATCACCGGCGGCGAGACCACCGTCACGCTGCGTGGCGGCGGCCTCGGCGGCCGTAATCAGGAATTCGCGTTGGCGGCGGCGCTCGATATCGCCGGCCTCGACAACGTAGTGGTGTTCAGCGCCGGCACCGATGGCACCGATGGACCCACCAATGCGGCCGGCGCCATCGCCGACGGAGACACCCTGCGCCGCAAGCCGGACGCCCGCCGCTATTTGAACGCCAACGATTCCTATCATTACTTCGAGTCGCTGCGTGACCTGGTGATCACAGGTCCCACCAACACCAACGTGGCCGATGTGAGAATCCTCTTAATTGGGAGCCGCGCATGAGCTTCTGGCGGAAAGACGTAGTCGACTTCGCCCTTAGCCACGAAACGC
>Ga0181529_10004065_pt1 | contig 16117 bp, 13 predicted proteins | sample PEATcosm2014_Bin_36_FD_119763 | JGI IMG/M metagenome (GOLD analysis project Ga0181529, IMG submission 119763) | Peatland microbial communities from MTU Mesocosm Facility, Houghton, MI, USA - PEATcosm2014_Bin10_30_metaG | ecosystem: Environmental > Terrestrial > Soil > Wetlands > Peat | place...
CTTGCGGAACGCCGAGAGATCGACGAAGAGAATGCCCTGCCCGGGCGAGAAGCCCGTGATGTCGCTGGTGGAGGACCGGATGCGCAGGCTCCCGTGGGGCAGAGGAGCCGCCAGGGAGAGGCCTTCGGCCATGCCCTCCCCGTCTATGGGGACGTCCTCGAAATTCTTGATGGCGAGAGAGCGCTGCACGACCGCCCGGAACTCCACGCTGTCGGTTCCGGCGATCGAGACCAGGCTTTCCTTGTTGATTACGCGGACCTTGACCGTGAAGTCGGCATTGCGGCCCGCCAGCTCGATGAAATCGGTCTGCACGTCGATAACCCGCGCGACCGCGCTCGCGGGTCCCGCCACCTCGACCTCGGAGGGGTTGAGGTCGAAGGACAAAAGCTCGTAGCCCGGTTCGAGAAAGCCCCTGAAGGAGGGCGTCACGGGCACTATGCGCGTCGAGCGCCTCTCCATGGAGATCGAGACCTCGGCCGGGTCGGTCCGAATCTCGAGAGGATCGACGCCGAGGGCGGTCCCTCTCCTCTCGATCTGGACGGGCACCCGGTACTGTCCTTCCGCCCTGTAGCCGGAGAGGTCGAGACTCGCTCGCACGTCGTCCTCCTGGATGGAGAAGAGGGCGTTCGACTCGCCGCGCAGGGTCACGCGCACGGAACGCGGGATCTGGCTCGACGGCAGGAAATCGTCGCTCAGGGAAACGGAAAGGGGCACGGATATGTATCTGTCCTCGAGGCGGTTGAGCCGGTAGAAGAAGAAAAGCAGCAGCGCCGCCGCCAGCGAGAGGACCTTGGCCGGCCAATTGGATAGGAGCCGCTTCGCGAATCCCTTATTCGGCATCCGGGATTTCCTCCGCGCCGTCGGTCTCGCCCTCGGGGAAATCGAGGAGCTCGCCGAGGCGGCGCCTGACCTGCTCGGGAGCGAGTCCGTAGTAGAGCTTGGACTCGTACGCGAGGGAGAGGGCGCCGGTCTCCTCCGAGACGACGAGCACTACGGCGTCCGCCTCCTCGGAAAGGCCGAGGGCGGCGCGATGCCGAGTGCCGAAGCTCTTTCGGATGTCCTGCTGCTCGGAGAGCGGAAGGAAGCAGCCCGCCGCGGCGACGCGGCCCTCCTGCACGATGAGGGCCCCGTCGTGGAGAGGCGTGTCGTGGCCGAATATCGTCATGATGAGGCTCGACGACATCAGGCAGTCCAGCCTGGTCCCGGTATCGATTATGTTCTTGAGCCCCACGTTGCGCGCGAAGACGACGAGCGCGCCCCTGCGCATGGAGCTGAGCCTCTCCACCGCGTTGAGCACCGCCTCGACCTGGGTTATTCGAGGTCGAGCGGCTCCCCTGAAGATGGATCCCTGCCCCAGGCGCATGAATATCTTGCGGAGCTCCGGCTGGAAGACGATCGCGAGGGCGATGACGAGGCCCGGCGCGAGCACGTTGAGTATCCACGTGACCGTCGTGAGCTGCAGGAAGAAGGCCGCCGCATAGAAGACCGCCAGGATAAGGGCGCCTTTGACCAGCTGTATGGCCTGGGTCTTCACCATGACCTCGTAGGCCTTATAGACGAGATAGGCCAGGAGGAGGATATCGAGGGCGGGCCTTATATAGGCTGAGAAAAGCTGGCCCAGGGCGACGGCGCTCAAGGGCGGCTCCCGGCTCCGAGGCGCCGCTCGGGCCGGCCGACCACGGCCTCGAAGGCGGCCAGGGCCTCGACCGTCGCGGCTACGTCGTGGACGCGGAAAAGGAAGGCTCCCCCGAGGAGGGCCGCGCAGGCCGCGCCGAGGCTGGAGGGGAGCCTGGCATCGACCTCCTCGCCGACGATGGCGCCGAGGAAGGCCTTGCGCGAAAGGCCCACGGCCACCGGGTAGCCGAGCCCGGCGATGGCGCCCAAGCCCTTGAGGAGACTCAGGTTGTCCTCGAGCCGCTTGCCGAAGCCGATGCCGGGATCGACGAGTATGCGCCCGGGCTCGATGCCGGCCGCGATGGCGCGGGCGGCCGCCTCGGCGAGGAAATCCCTCACCTCGGAGACGCAATCGACGTAGGAAGGCGCTCCCTGCATCGTCTTAGGCTCGCCCTTCATGTGCATGAGGAGGACCGCGGCGCCGGCCTCGACGGCCAGGCCGGCCATCGCCGGATCATGGCGGAGGGCCGAGACGTCGTTGATCATATCGGCGCCGGCCTCGATGGCCGCGCGGGCGACCGAGGCTTTGCGCGTATCTACCGAGATGGGCAGGCCGCTTCTTGCCCGGATCGCGGCGACCGCAGGCACTACCCGCTCGAGTTCCTCGGTCTCCCCTACGTAGTCCGAGCCCGGCCGCGTCGATTCGCCGCCTATATCGACGATAGCCGCGCCGTCGGCCTCCATGGCGAGGGCGGCCTCGGCCGCCTCTCCGGCCCCGCGGCTGCGGGAAAGCGGATAAAAGGAATCGGGAGTAACGTTCACGATACCCATGACGAGAGGCCCGGAATCGAGGCGCAGCGATCGGCCCCGAGGCAGGGGAAGGATATGGCCCGAGGTCCGGGAAGAGGGGCTCACGCGTCTTCCTCGGCAGCCCGGAAGAGGAAGATCCGCTTGCCCCTGTCCGAGACCTCGGCGGCGCGCACCCGCGCGGCGATGCCGGCCTGGTCGAGACCCGCCCGCTCCAGCAGCTGATCGCGCGTGGCTTGGGGATAAGGCCTGGAAGGAAAGCCGGCGGCCGAGGCGACGACGCGGGGAAGCCGCGTCGCGACGAGGGAGACCAGGCGCTCGCCGATGCCGCCCCGGAGGACGCCCTCTTCCAGGACGATTACTCTCGCATAGGGCGAAGCGGCTTCGAGAAAGGCGTCCTCGTCGAGGGGAGCCACGAATCGCAGCGAATAGACGTCGGCCCCGCCCTCAGAACGGAGGGCGGTCTCCGAGCCCGAAGCGGAGGCTGAAGCGCTCTCGCGAAGCAAGGCATCCGATGCGTCGACGGCGGGAGCGACGAGGCCGCCAAGGGCGACGAGGAGGGTCTCGGCGCCCGATCGACGAACGAAGACGCCCTTGCCGAGGTCGAGTTCCTTGGCATAGGCCTCCTCTTCCCGAGGGCTCGGGGCTTTCGGGTACCGAACCACGGCCGGCTTGCCCGAGTCCAGGGCCCATTCGATGCAGAGGGCGAGCTCCGTCGCGCTGGCCGGAGCGAGGATCGAAAGATTGGGGAAGGATCGAAAGAGGGCGATGTCGTACAGCCCCTGATGCGTCTCGCCGTCTTCCCCGACCGCCCCGGACCTGTCCAAGGCGAAGACTACCGGAAGCTTCGGCAAGGCGACATCGTGGAGGATCTGGTCGACGGCGCGTTGGGCGAAGGTAGAATAGAGCGCGACCACGGGGCGGAGGCCTGCCGAGGCTAGGCCGGCCGCGAAGGTAACGGCATGCTCCTCGGCGATGCCGACGTCGTAGAGGCGGCCCGGGCAGGCTTCCATGAAGGCATCGAGACCCGCGCCGGCCGTCATCGCCGCGGTGACCGCGACCAGCCGATCGTCGAAGCAGCCGCGGCGGACCATGACTTGCGAGAAGGCCTCGGTGAAGGTGGAGGGGGAGCCCTCCTCCGTCATTCCGCCCAGGCGGCGATTGGGCGCGACGCCGTGATAGCCCGAGGGGTCGCCCTCGGCCAGGTCGTATCCCTTTCCCTTCCTGGTGACGACGTGGACGACGACGGGCTTGCCGAGCGCGCGGGCCTCGCGAAAGACTTGCGTCATCGCCGGGATATTGTGCCCGTCGATCGGGCCCGCGTATTCGAATCCGAGGTCCGAGAAGAGGTTCTCCTTGAAGATCAGGGCCTTGACCGCCCTCTTTCCCCTGACCATGCGGGAATAGAGGAAATCGCCGATGAAGGGAAAGCCCTTCACCATGCGGTCGATCCTCGAGCGGATTCCCTGGTAGCGAACGGTCGCCGAAAGGCGGGACAGGTAGCTGGACAAGGCTCCCACGTTGGGTGAAATCGACATCTTGTTGTCGTTGAGCACGACGACGAGCGGCAGGCCAAGTTGCCCCGCGTGGCCGAGAGCCTCGAAGGCCATCCCGCCGGTGAGGGCTCCGTCGCCGATGACGGCCACGGCTACGCCTCCCAGCCCGAGTATCCGCCGCGCCTCGAGTATGCCCAGGGCGGCCGAAATCGAAGTGGACGCATGACCCGTGTCGAAGGCATCGTGCCGGCTCTCGGAACGCTTCGGAAAGCCTGAGATGCCGCCCGATTCGCGGATGGTATCGAATTCCCTGCGACGACCGGTGACCAGCTTGTGAGCATAGCATTGGTGCCCCACGTCCCAGACTATCGCGTCGCGGGGCGAGTCGAAGACGCGGTGAATGGCGAGGGTCAACTCGACGACCCCGAGGTTGGAGGAAAGATGGCCGCCGTTTCGCCCGACGACGTCTATTATCCTTCGCCTGATCTCTTCCGCGAGGAGCTTGAGCTCCAGGGGCCCGAGCTTCCTGAGATCCTCCGGGGAATCGATCGAATCCAAGATTGCCATCGCGTGATACGATACCACAGCCGAACGGCTAATGCTACCGCGACGCGTATTCCCGCGAGCCGGGACGGGCGCGGGGGCTTGCGCCGCGTCCTCCCGACGCGGCAGGATGCGGACCATGACGGACATGGAATTGCTCAGCCTGGACCTTCGATCGCCCATCGCCTACTCCGGCCTCGAGAACCCGCCCCTTTCGGGCGTCCCGCTCATCGGCGCGACCCAGCTTCCCTCGAGCTCGGGGAGGCTGGTCGAGGTCGGCGTCGGCGAGGCCATGCCCGAGGGAGAGGAAGAGATTTTCTTCTTCGACGAGGAAGACCTGATCGTCTTCGACGCGGACGAGGGCCCGGCCCTTCGCCGTCCGCTCCCCAGGCCTCGTTTCTACGGCCGACGCGACGCCTCGTCGGGAACGGACGGCGCCGCGAGGCTCGAGGCCGGAGTTTACGCCTTCGTCCAATGGCGACCCGTGGACGAAGGAGAGGTGATGGCGGGTCTCGAGTGGTTCGCGAGGGAGGCTTGGTGGGAGAGGGTCTCCGTCGAGGGCCCCTACATGCTGCGGCGCCTGCGGGAGGACGGCAGGCTGGCGACTCAGGCCTTGAGGAGAATCGCGGAAGCCCGGAGTCCTTCTGGCGCTTGAGCCGGCGCTAGATGGTCAATTTCGCCTCGCTAGCCGCCTTCGGCCTCGCGGAGCCCTTGGTCCTCTTGTCTTCATACATGCGCTGGTCCGCCGCCTCGAGCAGCATGTCGATGCAGCGCTGGGGATCGGCGTAGGCCGCGTCGGGATGGACGGCGTCGAAGACTTCGCCGAGCGCGGCGACGCCCCAGGAAAGCCTCGGCTTGTAGGAGCCCGCCTCGGCCCCCGAAGCCAGCTCGGCGTTCACCTTCTCCATGATCCCGGAGACCACGTTGGCGCGGCAATCGGGAAAGACGACGAGGAATTCGTCGCCGCCGATCCTGCCTACCGTGTCCGAGCCCCTGACGGCCCCTACGAGCACCGAGCTGACGCGGCGGATGTAATCGTCGCCCGCCGCGTGGCCATAGGCGTCGTTGACGAGCTTGAGGCCGTCGAGGTCGGCCAGGCAGAGCGCAAGGGGAGCTCCCGAGCGTCGGCATTGCGCGATATGCTTCTCGAGTATGATGAGGGCCGTGCGCCGATTGACGGTGCCGGTCAGCGAGTCGGTGGAAGCGAGATACTTGAGCTCGGCTTCCGCGCGCTTGAGACTGACGAGGTTGGCCACGACGCGCGAGAAGATCACGAAGACCTCTCGCTTCTCCGGGCTGAAGTCCTTCTGGCTCAGGAGGTTGTCGACGCTGAACTCGCCGATGAAGGCGTGGCCGTCCCACAAAGGCGCGATGAGCTTGCTGCTCCTGCCGACTTCCCTGCCCTGGTGGTCGCGACAGGCGTCGTCGGAGCCGAAATAGAGCGGGACCCTGCCTTTGTAGAAGGCAGGCGGGATCGCGCCTTTCCTTACTAAAGGATGCCTGATCCCGTGCTCGTCGCGAAGATTGCCTTTCTCATCGATGCCCCAGGTACCGACTTTCATTCGCGGATCCTTGCGATCGACGAACCAGATGCTCAAGCGGTCGAAGCCAAGCGTCTCGCGGCCCAGTCGGACGGCCTCTCGGCACACTTCGTCGACGCTTTGGCAAAGCGACAGCTCGAACGAGATTTCGTGGAGGGATTTAAGGTCGATCTCGTAGGCTTCGCGAAGAGGAGCATCGCGGTCGGCGACGATGGCGACAGCGGGTTTGCCGTCCCAAACGCCGCGTACGATGCTGATTCCCGGTTGGACATGGAGGGTATGGCTCCTCGAATTGCCCAGGACGGCGAGCGTTTGTCCCTGTCCCTTTATCGAGCGCCGGAGGTCTTGAGCCTCAGGCAGATTTTGCATGCGAATAACATATCCCCCAAAATGGAAAAGCGAAAGGGGTTTATTGAAATTTCCGCGGCGACGACGGCTCGCCCGTCGCGAGGCGGTCGGGTCAGGGATGGAGGCCATAGCCGACGGGAAAGAGTCCCGTTTTCCCGTCGCCCGCGTTAATGGGCAACTGATCGAGGGAAGCCGGCCAGGCGCAAGGGAGGACGCCTCGCGCGCGAAGATCGCCGAAAAGCACATCGGCGATTCCCGCCCCTTCGCTCCCCGGCAACCAAGCCGCGACGAAGGCGTCCGTCTTGGACAGCTCCTCGTTGATTATGAGAGGCCGGCCCGAGAGCAGGACGGCGACGACTGGAGCGCCGGCCGATGCCGCTGCCGCCACGAGGGCCTTTTCGCCCGGTCCGAGGGCGAGGTCCGGCTTGTCCCCTGCGCCCTCGGCATAGGGATCCTCTCCGACCACCACGACCGTGAGATCGGGCTTGAAGCCGTCGGGCGGCTCCCCGTTCGGGGAGTAGGCGACGACGACGCCCCGTTTCTCCGCGGCGGCCGCGATGCCGTCGTATATCGTCGTGCCGGGCACGGATGCTCCCCGGAGACCCTGCCAGGTGAGGGTCCACCCGCCGCATTGGGCGCCGATATCGCGGGACCTCGAGCCGGCCACGAGCAGCCTCTTGACGGAGGGCGCGACGGGGAGGACTCCTCCCTCGTCCTTGAGGACGACCAGGGATTCGGCAACCGCCTTTCTCGCGATGGCGCGATGGGCCTCCGAGCCGACGTCGGGCAGGAGCGAGCGGTCCGAGAAGGGCCTCTCGAAAAGGCCGAGCTCGAACTTGACCTTGAGGATGCGCCGGACGGCCTCGTCGAGGCGGGTCCTGTCGATCGACCCTTTGGCGACCAGATCGAGCATAGCGCCATAGACTCGCTGATACGCGTCGGGGATCATTATCATGTCTATCCCGGAATTGACGGCCGTGGCGATCCTGCGGCCCTCGTCGCCCGGCAACAGGTCCACCCCGCCCCAGTCGGAGACGACGAAGCCCTCGAAGCCGAGCTCGCCGCGCAGTATTCCCGTCAGGAGATGCTCGTTGCCGTGATCCTTGACGCCGTTCCATGAGCTGAAGGAAGCCATCACGCATTCGAGGCCGGCGGCGATCGCCGTCTCGTAGGGCGCGACGAAGAGCGACATGAACTCGTCCTCGGGGCAAAGAGTATCGCCACGGTCGACGCCTCCTGCGGTTCCGCCGTCGCCGGCGAAATGCTTGGCCGTCGCGAGCACGGCGGTCGCAGATCCGAGGCCCCCTGCCTGCAGCCCCCTGATTTCCGCCGCTCCAAGCCTGCCGACTAGCTCGGGAGTCTCGCCGAAGCCTTCGTATGTGCGTCCCCAACGCTCGTCGCGGGGCACGGCGAGACAGGGGCCGAAGTCCCACCTCGCCCCGGTGGCCAGCATCTCAAGCGCCGTTATCCGACCCTCCTCCTCGACCAGATCGGGATCGTCGGCGGCCCCCATGCCGATGTTATGGGGAAAGATGACCGCCCCCCTCACGTTGTTGTCGCCGTGCACGGCGTCGAGCCCGTACAGGATGGGGATGCCGAGCCTCGACGAGAGCGCCGCGCGCTGGTAAGCGTCGATCATGTCCGCCCAATGCTCCGGATCGTTGACCGAGGGGCCGGAACCGCCTCCGGAGAGGAGGGAGCCGATCCCATAGGCCGCGATGTCCCGCTCATTCGCGAGGTAATCGCGGGCTACCTGGAGAGTCTGGCCGATCTTCTCACCGATCGTCATTCGCGAGAGGAGGTCTTCGACTCGGCGGTCGATCGGGAGCGTCGGGTCCCTATACGGGAGGACGGACTGGGCATCGGCCGATCCGAGGGTAATGGAGGAGAGAAGGAACAGCAGGACGTAATAGGGCGCATGACGCTTGCTCACGGGCGGTCTCCTGACGAAGCCGATTAATGATAGCCCCGGAGCGATCTCTGCGCTATACTTACTCGGGATGGGCATCGATGACGACTCCGGGAACTCCGGGCGCCCCGCCGCGGATAGATCCCGCGCGGACCAGAGGCAGCTCCGCTTCGAGGCCGCCAGGAACGCCTTCGCGCTCAAGATGGCCGCCCTTCACGACCTTTCCCTCGACCTTACCCTCGCGGACGACGTCGACGACCTATGCCGTCGCGCGGTGGACCTCGGTCAACGAGTCCTCGGCTACGATCGGATCGGAATCTGGTTCATAGACCCGGAAGACCCCGCCCTCCTCTTCGGCAGCTACGGCACGGACGAATCGGGGCGAGTGAGGGACGAGCGCGGCGTTCAGTATAGGCGATCGGAAGAAGCCCTTCCCGAAGGCTTTTACGAGGGCAAGGAGCCCGTATACTTCATGGGCTCCGGACCCTGCTTCAACGAGCGCCACGAGGTGGTCGGGACGGCCGAGCGCGCGCTCGCCCTCCTCTGGGACGGGCGCAAGGTGATCGGCGAGATATGGGTGGACAACTTGGTCACTAAGCGCTCCATAGACGGCGGCTCGCTGGAGCTCCTCGTCCGCTACGCGAGGATCGTCGGCTCGCTCTCGAGCCTCAAGCGAGTCCAGGCCGAGCTCATGCTGCTGGCATCGACCGACGCGCTCACGGGCGTCGTGAACCGTCGGACGGTGCTCGTCATCCTCGAAAAGCAGTTCAGCCTGGCGTCGCGGAAGGACGACGATATCTCGGTGATATTCTGCCGACTCGACGGCCTCAAGGCGGTGAACGACAACATGGGCCACGCCGCCGGCGACGAGTACATCAAGATCGCGAGCTCCCTCCTCCTGGGCGCGCTGCGTTATTGCGATACCGTGGGCCGGATCGGGACCGACGAATTCCTGTTGGTCCTGCCGGATTGCGACACGGTCGGGGCGGCCCTCATCGATGCGCGGATAGCGGCGGCGCTCTCCCGGGCCAACGACGGTCAGCATCCGTACAAGGTATCGCTCTGCAGGGGAATAGCCTCGAGGAGCGAGCTCCCCGGCGCCGGTCGGGACACCAAGGCCCAGACGCTCCTGGATTTCGCCGACCGCCGGAAGCGCGAGGCCGGGCGCGGTCGCGAGGCTCCCGCCGGCGGATCGCTCGAACTATAGGGGCCTCGCGGGGATCGCTATTCCAGCACCGCGTAGATGCGTCGCACGCCGGCGCTCGAAGACTGCTCCTTCTGTATGCGGAACTCGCCAAGGACGCCCGTGCGCTCGACGTGGGGCCCGCCGCAAACTTCCTTGGAGAAATCGCCTATCGTATAGACCTTCACGGTTTCCTCGTACTTCTCGCCGAAGAGCGCCCTCGCTCCCGAGGCCTTCGCCTCGTCGAGCTTCATCATGGCCATCGTGACGGGAAGGTCGCGGCCGATCTGCTCGTTCACGATAGCCTCGACGCGCGCGATCTCCTCCTTGGTCATCGGTGCGCCATGGGCGAAGTCGAAGCGCAGCCGCTCGGCCGTGATATTGGAGCCCTTCTGCGCCACGTGGTCGCCCAGGACGACGACGAGCGCCTGCTGCAGGAGGTGGGTCGCCGTGTGGTATTTGGTGGAGACCTCGGAATGGTCGGCGAGGCCGCCTTTGAAAAGCTGCTCCGACCCCGCGCGAGAGAGCTCCTGGTGCTTCTTATAGGCCTCGTCGAACTCCGGTCGGTTCACCTTCATCCCGTTCTCCTCCGCCAGCTCCTCGGTAAGCTCGATGGGGAAGCCGTAGGTGTCGTAGAGCTTGAAGGCGAGGCGGCCCGACATGGTCCTCTGCGGATTCTTGAGGAGATTGGGGAGCATCTTCTCGAACTCGCGCTCGCCCTTCTGCAGGGTCTCGAGGAATTTCTCCTCTTCCTTCGACAATTCGTCGAGGACCCGCGCGCGGTTCTGGGCGAGCTCGGGGAAGGGCGCGGAGAAGTTGTCGACGACCGCCGCCGCGGGCTTCGCGAGGAAGGAACCTTCGATGCCGAGCTTGCGGCCGTGACGCACCGCGCGGCGGATGATGCGGCGCAGGACGTAGCCCGCGCCTACGTTGGACGGCATAACGGCCTTGGGGTCGCCCAGGATGAAGGTGGCCGTGCGGACGTGATCGGCTATGATGCGCACCGAGCGGTCCTTGTCGGCCTCGCTCTTGTACTCGTATCCGGCTACCGACTCGATCGCCTCGATGATCGGCCCGAAGGCCTCGGTATCGTAGACCGACTTCTTGCCCTGGAGGATGCAGACGGTCCGCTCCAGGCCCATGCCGGTGTCCACGTTCTGCGCCGGGAGGCGCACGAGAGTCTTCTCGTCGACCCGGTTGAATTCCATGAAGACGTTGTTCCAGATCTCCATCCATCCCAGGGTGTCCGTACCCTTGTTGGAACCGGAGGGAGGAAGCCCGTCTCCGACCCAGAAGAATATCTCGGTGTCGGGGCCGCAGGGACCGGTCGGGCCCGCGGCCCACCAATTGTCCTTCGCCGGCAGGTAGGCGATGCGATCGAGCGGCATGCCCAAGCCCTTCCAGGCCTCGGCCGAGGTCTCGTCCCGCGGCGCGTTGGCGTCGCCTTCGAATACGGTGACCGAGATCATCCGCGGGTCCAGGGCCAGCCATTCGGGCGAAGTGAGGAATTCCCAGGAATAGGCGATGGACTCCTTCTTGAAGTAGTCGCCGAGCGACCAGTTGCCGAGCATCTCGAAGCAGGTGAGGTGGCTTTCGTCGCCGACCTCCTCTATATCGCCGGTACGGATGCACTTTTGGTAGTCGGTGAGCCTCTTGCCCGCCGGGTGAGGCTCGCCGAGGAGGTAGGGGACCAGGGGATGCATTCCGGCGGTGGTGAACAATACGGTCGGATCGTTCTCGGGAATGAGGGACTTGCCGGATATCTCGGCGTGGCCCTTGGACTTGAAGAAATCGATGTATTTCCTGCGCAGCTCGTGGAGCGTGATCATGGCGGCGAGTGTAAGGGCAAGCTCGCCATGCGGTCAAGGATGGATCAGCAGGCCTTCGCCTCGGCGCCGTGAACCGCCTTCTCCTCGGCCTCGAGGTCGGGATAGCGGCTCCGTATCTCCTCGATGCGCGGCAGTATCTCGAAGAAGGCGGAGACGATCTCGGGATCGAACTTGGTGCCCGACATCGAGCGGATCTCGTCGTATACCTTGCCCGAATCCCAGGGTTCCTTGTACACGCGCTTGGAGACGAGGGCATCGTAGACGTCGGCGACGGCGACGATGCGGCCGCCCAGGGGGATCTCCTCGCCCCTGAGGCGACGCGCCCCGCCATCCTCCCCGCATTCGAGCGGAGCGGATATCGGATCCTCGGCCCATATGTCCACCATGCCCGGATAGCCCGTGCCGTCCCAGTTCTCATGGTGGCGCAGGGCGACCTCGGCCGAGATCCTGTCCAGCTCGGAAGAGGGATCGACGAAGAGCTTGGCGCCGAAACAGGTATGGGCCTGCATGATCTTGTATTCCTCGGGAGTGAAGCGCGCCGGCTTCTTGAGAATGAGGTCAGATATGGCGACTTTGCCGACATCGTGGAGCATGGCGGCCATCTTGAGCATATCCTTGGTACGTTCGCGCTCGCTCTCGGGCAGGCCGCGGTTGAAGGCCCACCTGTCGTAGATCTCGGCCGCATACCCGGCGACTCGGTTGACATGCGGGCCCGTTTCCTTGGGATCGCGCATTTCTGCCATCCGGTTCATCCGCAATATGATCGAGCGCGTCATATAGGCGCGCTCGAGGGCATTGGTCGCGCTCGACGCGAAATGCCCGACGATCTTCTCGTCGCGGGCGGTGAAGGGTAGGACCTCGCCGTTCTCGCCGAGGGCATTGAAGACCTGTATGACGCCGATGAGGTTGCCGGAGGAGGTGATGAGGGGATGAGCGAGTATGGAGCGGGTCCTCCAGTTGTTCTGCTGGTCGAAGGAAGGGCTGAATTTATAGGGTTTATCAGGAGGAATCGCATAGGCATCGTCGATGCGAAGGACTACGCGATTCTTCGCCGCGTAGCCGGCGAAGCGCGACTCGTCTATAGGGATGCGCGCATTGCTCATCGGGAGCTTCTGTCCCGGCGGCAGACGCTTCTCGAGGGTGACGTTCTGGGTATATTTAAAGACCAACTGGTCGCCCTCGCGTACGTATATCGTTCCCGCTTCTGCATTTAGGACGCGACGAGCCTCGAGGAGGATACGTTCGAGCAATATGTCCGCATCCTGGATCTTGCTGAGATCGGAATCGATTTGAAAAACTAAATCGCGATAATCAGGCTTCTTGGACGGCATTGTCTCTCCGCAATAATTCTCGGCCTTCTATTACTGTAAATTAAGTAGACTAAATTTTCAATTTCTAAAGGTTGTACCAAAGACACTTTCCCCCCATTGTTTCGAAGAAAGATAGGATATATACTATGAATGAGTATTCATTCTTTTATCAGGAGAGCTATTATGTTGAACATACTTATTACCGGCGCTTTCGGAAACGTAGGAAGGAGCACCGTCGCAGCCTGCCTGGCCGAGGGCGACAGGGTAACGGCGCTCGAGGCCGACACGCAAAAGACGAGACGGCTGGCGCGATCGCTCGCGCGTAGCTGGACGGCAGGCGGCGCGGCGCCGGCGATTCTGTTGGGCGACGTGCGAGATCCCGAAATCGCGAGGCGCGCGGTAGCGGGCCAGGATGCGGTCCTCCACCTCGCCGCGTTGATCCCGCCCGCGGCCGACCGCTTCCCCAATCTGGCCCGATCCGTCAACGTCGGTGGCACGGCCAACCTGATTTCGGCCATTCGCGCCTTGGCCGGTGGCGCTGCGCCCCTCCCCCGCATCGTCTTCGCCTCCAGCATCGCCGCCTACGGGGATCGGGTCTCGAACTACTGGATCCGAGCCGCGGATCCCCTTCAACCCAGTCCCGGCGACGAATACGGCCGGACAAAGGTGGAGGCGGAGGCGCTGCTGCGCTCCTCCGGCCTGCCTTTCGTGATCCTCCGCCTCGGGGCGATCATGTGGCGAAAGAAGCTGGATCCCGATCCTTTGCTATTCTCCATGCCCCTCGGCACGAAGCTCGAGATCTGCCACACGGAGGATACGGGCAGGGCTTTCGCGCAAGCCGCCCGCAGGGAAGGGGTCCTCGGCCGGACCTTCGACATCGGAGGCGGCGCGAGCTGCCGTACCGATTACAGGAGCTTCCTCGACAGGATGCTCGGCCTTATCGGCCTCGGCGGGTTGGCGCGCTTTCCCTCGGAAGCTTTCGCGGAATCGGGCTTTCATTGCGGTTGGTACGCGGACTCCGACGAGGCCGAGAGCGCGCTGGGCTTCAGGCGCAAGGGATTGGAGGACTATTACGCGGAAGTGGCCGAGGAGACGCGATACATACGGCCCCTCGCCATCCTGGCGGCGCCCCTGGTGCGGCTCAGGATGCTCGCCGCAAGTCCTTTCTGGCGAATTCGGGCGACGCAAGGGAATTCGTAAGGAGCCACCGTCGACCGACGCAAGACATGACCCCGCCCGCGGATCACGACGCGGGGGGCCGCAGCTCCACGCCGAAGCTGCTCTCGACCGACAGCTTGATGAAGTCGATCACGTCCTCCGGTCCCACCTCGATGCCCGTGCTTCGGGAGATGCGCACGGCATCGAGGCTGCCCAGGAAATAGATCGTTATCGCGGCCCGGGCGCGCTTGGGCGCGAAATCCATGGCGACGCCGCGCGCGGCCGCCAGCTCGCCGATGAGGCCTCCGATCAGGGAGGCGAGGCGCTCGAGCTTGTCTTCGAGTCCCGAGCCTTTGTCGGCCTCGGCGAGGAATATGGAGATGAGATCGACGTCGGCGAAAAGCTCGGGAAGGAAGCGGAACACGACCATCGCAAGCCTTTCCTCGGGCCTGCCTGGACCCGCTATCGCGTCGGCGAGAGTCGCGAAAAAGGCTTCCCAACCCTCCTCGATGACCGTTCGGACGATCGATTCCTTGTCTCCGAAGTAGGTGTAGATCGAACCGACGGGAAGGTCTACCTCGCGGGCGAGGTCGGAGACCGAGGTTCCGTGAAAGCCTCGGGCCGCGAAGAGGCGCTTCGCCGCCCCGAGGATCGCAAGCCGCTTGCCCTCGTCCCTCTCCCTCGCCATGGTCAGGCCTCCTCGAAGATCCCGGCGCTCTTGTCCTTGCGGACCTTTTCCCAATCGAATATGCGGCCGTTCATGGCCACGTATACGCCATAGGGTAGAAGCTGCACCGCCGAGAAGGCCGCGCCGAAATTGAAGAGCGCGTCCGAACCCTGTACCTGGAAGGGAACCATCGCGCCCGTGATGACGATGGTCTTCGCGAGCCGCGCGGGCCCGATGAGACGGGCGGTCTCGGCCATCGTATCCGTGCCGTGAGTGATGAGGATGCGATCTTCGGTCGCCCGCTCGCAGGCGACGAGGACCGAATGGCGATTGCCGTCCTGCATCTGGAGGCTATCTATGAGCTGGTTGAACTCGATCGTCACGGGGACGGTCACTCTGACTTGCTCGAGTATTTCGGGAAGGTGGCTTTCCTTGAAGGTGAGCTCGCCTTTGATCGCATCGTAGGCCTTATCGAAGGTGCCTCCGGTAACGACGACCCGGATGGGCTTGGAAACCATGCCCCACTATGGCTTCGAAGCGGACTTTGGACAAGTATGGCCTCTTGACGCTCATGCGGATATTTGTAAAATAGCCCTCTCGTTCTGTCGACTCGACATTATTATATATTTTAGGAGTATTTTGCGCATGAAACATCGTTTTACAGCGTATATCCTCGTTATTCCATTCTTCGCCCTATTCTCCATCTCCTGCGCCAAGCCCATGCGCCCCACCAAGGCGGACAGTATTCTCACCGTCCTTAGTTCATTGAACGAACAGGAAATACCAGGTTATCTCGAGAGCCTCGAGAGAAAGGATCCCATCGCTCCGTACTATCGCGATCCTTCCACTAAAGAAAGAACGCTTCAATTCTTTTCTACACTCACTCAGTCCGATACCATAGCGCGGGCCATTTTGGATAGCTCGGAAAAATTCGGCGTCAGGCCCTCGCTCGCTTTCGCCCTTGCCTTGGAGGAGAGCGATTTCAAGGCAGACGCGATAAACAAAAACGGCGATTCGGTGGATCGAGGCCTTTTCCAACTCAATTCCAGATCGTATCCCAGGTTGAAAGCCCAGGATTTCTACGATCCGACGACGAATGCCCGCTATGGCATCTCCCACCTGGGCAGCTGCCTCGCGCAGGCAGGCAACGAGGTCGCCGCCCTGGCCATGTACAACGCGGGGAACGGCCGAGTCGAGCGCGGAGCGACCCCCCAGAAGACCCTCAATTACATATCCAGGATCCTCGCCTACGAGGACAACATCTCGAGCCTCTTCGCCGCCAAGGTGATGGCGGCGCCCGGCACTCCCGCCGCCCCCGGGATCGCGAGACTTATCGCCGAGAGCGTGAGCATAGGCCTGGTTTCCAACACGGTCGCGCGCAAGGACTGAAGAGGCGCTACGGGTCAACGCTTTCGGTTCCAGCCGGGGTTCGAGAAACGCTCGGCAGCGAGGCGCCCTGCCTCGGCTTCCTCGACCGGGCTGAGCGCCCGGGGCTCGAAATCGGCGCCCCAGACTTCGGCGCAACCCCGGCCTAAGGCTTCAGCGGCTTCTTCGTAGCCGACTTCGCGGCCCAGCAGATCGCGCAGCGAGGTCACTCTCGCCTTCACCTCGTCGATGGCCTTCCCCTTGAGCTTCTCGGTCGGGACTTTGAGGAGGGAGAACATGCGCTCGGGATCGAGGCCGAGGAGGACCGTGCCATGTTGGAGCAGGCA
>Ga0181529_10004066_pt1 | contig 16116 bp, 12 predicted proteins | sample PEATcosm2014_Bin_36_FD_119763 | JGI IMG/M metagenome (GOLD analysis project Ga0181529, IMG submission 119763) | Peatland microbial communities from MTU Mesocosm Facility, Houghton, MI, USA - PEATcosm2014_Bin10_30_metaG | ecosystem: Environmental > Terrestrial > Soil > Wetlands > Peat | place...
AAACAGGAACAGCAGGCGCCATAGTGATTGATACAAATAGCTTTGTCTCTCACTAACTTGAGCGGCGGGATCCCAGTCAAGATCGCCTGCTGTTTTCTTGAGCGCTTTTGCAGATTTGAACGCGGTGAGCAAGGTCAGCCGATCTCTATGAAAAACCTAATCCCCCGACGAATTCTAAAGTTCCTCTAAGAATTGCCGATGCGAGTACATAGGGCGCGTTCGATTGATTGGCTGGAACGCGATGAGCATGAGATTCGCATCGATAGCATTTGCCGCGGGTATTTTGGCGTCCAGTCAAGCATCAAGGCCGGCCTTGGCAATAACTGCATCCGCATCCTTCACCGTCTCTGTCATGGTGCAGTCCGGTTGCCAGGCCTCCTCCTCCGCAACCGCGTACAAAACCGGCACGGCGGCGATGACGAATGCAGCCTCTGGCATATCAATCACTTGCACACTCCCCACAGCGTACAGTGTCAGCATGAGCACGGGAGTTGCTCCCGTCGATACAGCATCCATAAAGAAGATACGAGAATCCGGCTCGGTCTTGCCAAGCGGCTCGCCAACGGCGAAATCCCTTCCTGCTGTCCAGTGGAGTGGGATGACGAGTTCTCATGCGGAGGCTGGGAGTGGCAACGGTTCCCCACTGCCGCTCGCCGCCGGCGGTCCGGCTGATGGGCCGCTGCGCCTGGCGCCCGGTGCGCACGACGATACGATTACCGTCACCGTCACCTATTGAACGGATATGCCTGATAGTGGCACAGCGAGGGATGCATCCAGGTCTGTATCGTTGCCGCATTTGGATCGAGTTACTTTGCTGTTTTTTCATCTCTGCAAGTCGATTTGCAGAGAAGAGAGCCACTTGCAAAAGCAGCTTTTGGAAGTGCGACTCACAAGAGACAAACTCCGCACATTTCAAAACACTTACGGCACAACTAAAGTCCTGCCCAGATACTTCTTGCTCTCCTCATTGAATTTTGTAAGTGGCCCAGGAGTAATATCTATTTTACCTAGAGTAACTTTATTGCCATAACTTTTCGCATTAAAAACAGACAAAAAATACCGTGCTGCGCGCGCAACAGTGCGCCGGTGTGAATCACGAAGGTGCCATTATGCAACACAGTTACTTGTGGCTATAATAAGTGAGCTTTTCAGAAACCGTACTTCAGGAGTCACACCCATGAAGTTCTTGAATACTGTCACATCCGCGTTGCCCGCTGCCGTATTTGGATTCCTGGCGCTGGGTATTGCCTCCACAACCTCACAAGCACAGACAACAACACAAACCGCCACATTTCTGGTCTCAGCGACAGTCGAGGGCACCTGCACGATCACCGCTACACCCTTGGCATTCGGAATCTACACTGGAACCCAACTGCAAAACACTTCCACCGTCTCGGTGAACTGCACCGGCGGCACCACCTACTCTGTCGGCCTGAATGGAGGTTTGACAGGGACCGTAACCGCCAGGAAGATGACCGGCCAATTTACTACCGGCAATTCACTGGCTTACACGCTGACCAGTGTCGGATATGCGGGCACCAACTGGGGCAACACCAGCCCCACATGGGTTACCGGAACCGGCAGTGGAATTGCCCAGCCGCTCACCGTCTACGGCACAATTGCGGCGGGAACGCCTCCTCCAGCGGACGCTTACACCGACACGATCACCGCTACGGTCACCTACTGATTGTTTTCAGTATTGCCTATTGGATTCCTATGATCGCGTACAAGCCAATTCGACTGGCGGCGGTCTTTACGACCGCCGCTATTCTTGCAATTCTATGGACGAGTCTGACGGCCGGTGCGCAAGCGCTGTCCGTGTTGCCGGTCAACATCTTTCTCCCGCCGGGCCAAATGGCTACCAGCCTGACGGTGACCAACGCGGGAAAGAGCGAAACCGCCATACAGATTCGCGTCTTCGCCTGGAATCAGAAGGGGGACGACGATCCGCTCACGGCTACAGAGAACGTGCTGCTGAGTCCGCCGATCGCCACGATCGCTCCGGGTTCTTCGCAAGTGATTCGCATTATCCTGCGTATGCCGGCGGAGTATCGCGAGGCGACTTATCGCATCCTGGTCGATCAGATTCCGCCACCGGCCGAGCCAGGGGTGGTGCATATGGTGCTGCGCCTTTCAATCCCGATCTTTGTTCAGCCCTCGACCCGCTCTTTTCCAGATGTGCAGTTTCACGTCGAGCGCAACGCCGGACAGATTGATCTTGTGGCGATCAATACCGGCAATCTCCATGAAGCGATCCGCGATATTGTGTTGACGACGAGCGATGGCCGCAAGCTGAAGGCGGATACCAGAACGTCGCCTTACATTCTCGCCGGCGCCACCCGCCGATGGCACATGGACGTGCAGGATTCCCTGCCTCCGCCAAACGAGTCCTTACGACTGACAGCTCACTCGAATGCAGGCGCGATCGACCAGCAGGTTCGTGTTGTCGCAGCGCAATGACCATAGAGACTGGACGGTCCGCTGGCTCCGCTGCGCGGGGAGCATTCTTTTTGTGTTGGGCGTCTTGCCGCGCGTGGCAGCCGGCGCATCGGCAGCCGTCTCGCCGGCTGCTGCGGCAGCGGTCTCAGCAGAGGCATCCACAACTTCCGTGCCGGCTTTTGCGTCCATCTCCGAGGTTTACGCGGTTGCAACCACCCTGGCAGCCGAAGGAGCATTGGGCGCAAACACCGACGAGAAACTGCTTTTGGAAGTTGAAATCAATGGTCATTCCACCGGCAAGATCGGCGAATTCACCCTGCGCGGCGGCAAGTTGATGGCGCAACCAGGCGAGTTGCGCGATCTCGGAATCCAGGTTCCCCTCTCTCGCGCCGGGGAGACGGGCGGACTGATCTCTTTGTCTGACCTGCCTGGGTTGAGCTGGAGCCTCGACGAGAAAAACCAGATATTGCGCATCACGGCCAGCGACAGCGCTCTCGTGCCGGCGGTGCTGCTGCCCTTTGGACAAGCAGAAAAAGAGGCAGCCCGGCGTGTGATCGAGAGTGGTAAAGGCTTGACGCTCAACTACGACGTTGCAGGCAGCTGCGCCAGCGGCCAGACCGGCGCCACTGGCTCCTTCGATCTGCGCGCCTTCTCGCCGTGGGGAGTCGCGAGTTCGGATTGGCTGGTTTATGCGGGCGCAACAAAGAGCAGTTCCGGAGCCAACACCGCCATCCGCCTCGATTCGGCCTACTCGTTCGCCGATGTCAACTCGCTGCGGCGTTATACCGTGGGTGACTTCATCACCAGCGGCCTTTCCTGGACCCGTCCGATACACCTGGAGGGCGCGCAAATCCGCTCGGACTTCAGTATGCGCCCCGATTTGGTGACCTTTCCCTTGCCCATAATCACCGGATCGGCCGCAGTTCCCTCCACGGTCAGCGTTCTGATAGACGGCAACCAGGCGCTCACGCGGTCTACCGACGCCGGCCCCTTCGAGATACCTGAGTTGCCGGTAGTTAGCGGGACGGGCACAATCTCGATGACGGTGACCAATGCGCTGGGCCAGCAGGTGAGCATCTCGCAGTCCTTTTACGCCAGCAACACGCTGCTGGCTCCCGGCTTGCAGACCTTCGCCGGCGAAGCGGGTCTGGCGAGGCTCAACTGGGGATCGATCAGCAACGACTACGGGACGATGGCGGGCACGGCCATCTATCGCCGCGGCCTGAGCCGCAAATTCACCATCGAGGGAACCGTCCAAGGCGCTCCAGGAATGGGCTTGGGAGGCGCGGGCGGCGTCTTGCAGCTTCGCAATCTGGGCGTAATCAACTTTGCCGCAGCGGCCAACGCCGGTTCGGGGCACTCCGGCACATTGTTTTCCTTAGGCGCACAGCGTCTCGGCAAGTTCTTCAGCCTGGGCGCATCCGCCATCATTGCCAGCGCCAATAGCCAGGATATTGCGTCGTTGAACGGCACACCAGTTCCCCGCAAGCAGATCAACGCCAACGCCAGCGTCTCGGCCAAGCGCTACGGATCTATCGGTGTGGCTTATGCGGGAATCGCTCAAGACAGCGCGTCGAACCCGATCCCGCAGAACAGCATACCGTCCCTGCGCTCTTCGGTCGTCTCCGCCAACTATACGGTCCAGATTCACCGCTTTTCCATCTACGCAACCGAGTTTCGCAACTACGGCAGCTCAAGCAGCAACGGGTTTCAGGGTGGGGTGACCATCCTGCTCGGTAGGCGCAGATCGGCCAGCGCCGGCGGATCTTCAACAGGGACCGGACAGGCCCAGGTACAACAGTCGGCGACAAAGATCGGAGAATGGGGCTATCAGGCGTACGTCTCCGAGGGCAGTTCCGAACACGAATTCGCCCAAGGGCAATACAAGTCTCATGTGGGTCTGTTCACAGCCGGAGCGGACCATAACTCCGGACAAACGACTCTCCGCCTTGAATCCCAAGCGGCTCTCTCGTTGGTCGATGGAGGGCTATTCGCCTCCAACTACATCTACGACAGCTTCGCCATTGTGGACACCAACCCGGTGGCACGCGTGCGCGTTTTGCAAGAGAACCGCGACGTGGGCCGCACCGATCGCCAGGGACGGCTACTGGTTCCCGATATGCGCTCCTTCGATCTGAACCATATCGCCATTGAGGCGACCGATATTCCAGCCGACGCCACGATTCGCGTTGCCAAGCGTGATCTCCGGCCTCAGGATCGCTCCGGCGTAGTCATCAAGTTCCCAATTCATTTCAACCGCGCTGCTTTGCTGCAACTGGTGGATGAGGCGGGAGTTCCGCTGCCGCCGGGCAGCACCGCTACGCTGCAGGCCACCGGCGCTGTCGTTCCCGTTGGCTACGACGGCGACGCATACGTTGAGGATCTCAGTTCCCATAACGAACTTGTCATCGAGCTGCCCAATGGAAAGCAATGCAAAGCCGTCTTCAACTACGAACCCATTGCCGGAGATATTCCTTCGATCGGACCACTGCACTGCCAGGAGAAGCCGCGATGAAGAGATGGGCGATCCTATGTGTATTTCTGTTGCTCTGCGGTGCTCGACTGGGAGCGCAAAGCTGTCAACTTGGCCAAATATCCAATGTTTCTTTTCTGACCTACAGCGGAGCCACGCTGCGGACCACCGGCGGGATCAATGTCAGCTGCACCAGCGGTACTGCTTATTCCATCGCTCTCAGTGCCGGGTATTCCGGCTCGGTGACAGGCCGGGAGATGTACTGTAGCAGTTGCGCACCGCCGTTATTGGGCTATCAGTTATTCAGCAATGCTTCTTATACAGTCAACTGGGGGAACACTTCCACGACGGATGTGAATGCAACCGGGACGGGCGCCAGCCAGCCCTTCACGATCTATGCTCAGATTCCGGCGAACGAAGCATTCTTTGCTGGTTCCAATGGCAGCAACTACAACGATTCCGTTTTGGTGACCATTGTCTGCAACTCCTGCACTTCCATATCGGGCAATAATCAGGGCCTCATTGTGCATCTGCAACAGACAGCTCCAGGCTGCGGGATCAGCGCAAGCAATCTCAGCTTCGGCAATTACACCGGCAAGGCGATCGCTGCCACAACGACGATTCAAGTCGGTTGCAGCAGCGGGACTACCTACAACGTAGGCCTCAATGCCGGAACCTCAACCGGTGCGACCGTGACCACCAGAAAGATGACCGGTCCCGGAGCCGCTTCGCTGGGATACGCGCTGTTCAGCAACTCCGCGATGACTACTAACTGGGGCAACACCGTGGGCACCGACACTGTGCCCGGAACAGCAAACGGGAAGGTCCAGTCTCTCACCGTCTACGGACAGCTCACGGCTGGGCAGCCTCTCGTGACGGGCAGTTACACCGATACGATTACCGCGACGATCACGTATTAGAGCCTGTGAAATGAGCGACGAGAAATTCCCAACGCACACGATTGCCGCAAGAAAACGATCGCAGCGCAACATAGCTATCTTCAGTCTTCTCGAAGCTGACCAGGAGTTTTCAGAGTCGGTTCAGCCATGAGTGCGTTCGTTCCACGACCCGCCTTCTCGCTTTAAATCCTGGCTTGCGCTGCTTGCCGGCGATCTCTTGTTCGCGCTGCTTGATGTGGGGGCGATAGTTCTTCGCTTCGATAGCCTATAGCAATTCCGGAATTGCTGTACTCCGAAACCTCACACTCAAGCAGCCTATTCCTCAAGAATAAGCCGCCTTTCACCGCTCTCAACAAGTCTACGTGTATTGCAAAATTGCTCTAGCACCACTCAACCCATAAGACGAGAGGTATTGCATTCAGTTCCCTACTCCCTGATCCCGAGATTTACGCCCAGTAGCTGCGGTCGAGGGTCCGGTACTGGATGGCCTCGGCCAGATGCGGCACGGCGAGAGCCTCCGTGCCCTCCAGATCGGCGATGGTGCGCGCGACCTTGAGGATGCGGTCATGGGCGCGGGCGGTCAGGCCCTGTTGCTGCATCGCCCGCTCCAGCAGGCGCTCGGCATCCGCGCTCAGCTCGCAGTGGACGCGAATCTGCCGCGTGGCCATCTGCGCGTTCGAGTAGATTTTGTCGCCGAATTTCCTGAAGCGCAGGCGCTGGCGTTCTCGTGCGGCCAGCACGCGAGCGCGAATCTCCGCCGAACCCTCCGCTGCCGCGCCGCCGCGCAGCTCCTTGTATTGAACGGCGGGGACTTCAATGTGAATGTCGATGCGGTCCAGCAGCGGTCCGGAGATCTTGGCGATATAGCGCTGAATCACCGGCGGCGTGCACTGACACTCGCGGGATTTGTCATTGAAAAATCCGCATGGACAGGGATTCATCGCCGCCGCCAGCATGAAGCGGGCCGGAAAGCTGAGCGACATGGAGGCGCGCGCGATCGTCACCGTGTGGTCTTCGAGGGGCTGACGCAGAACTTCGAGCACGTTGCGGGGAAACTCCGGCAGCTCATCGAGAAAAAGCAGCCCATTATGCGCCAGCGAAACCTCGCCAGGACGAGGCACGATGCCGCCGCCGATCAGCCCCGCGTCGCTGATGGTGTGGTGAGGCGAACGGAAGGGGCGCTGCGTGACCAGGCCAGCCGCCGCGTCCAGCACACCGGCGACGGAGTGAATCTTGGTCGTTTCGAGAGCCTCTTCAAAGGTCAGCGGCGCAAGGATCGAGGGCAGCCGCTTGGCCAGCATCGTCTTGCCTGAACCTGGAGGGCCGATCATCAAAATGTTGTGGCTGCCGGCCGCGGCCACTTCCAGCGCGCGCTTGGCCGTCTGCTGGCCGCGCACATCCTTGAAGTCGACGGGAAATTGTTGCAGCTCGCCCAGCAGCAATTCCGTCGAAACGCGGTAAGGCTCGCGCTGAACGACGCCCACCACCATGGTGTTGAGCAGCTCCAGCACATCCAGCAGCGAAGAGGCGGGATAGACGTTCACACCCTCGACAACGGCGGCTTCGGCGGCATTGGCGGCAGGCAGAATCAGGTTGGGAATGTTCTTTTCCCGCGCCAGAATCGCCACCGGCAGCATCCCTGGCACGGCGCGCATGGAGCCGTCGAGGCCCAGTTCGCCGACCAGCAGAAAGCGGCTCAGATCGTTGGTCTGAATCGCGCCATACGCGCCCAGAATGCCGACGGCGATGGGCAGATCGAAGCCGGAACCTTCCTTTTTCAGGTCGGCCGGCGCCAGATTGATGGTGATGTGCGTAGGCGGAATCGAGTAGCCGGAGTTCTTGATCGCGGCGCGTACCCGGTCGCGGCTCTCGCGCACCGCCGCGTCAGGCAGGCCCACGGTATGAAAGACATCCTTCTCCGCGACCACGCCGCTATAGTCCACCTCGACATCGATGAGGTTGGCGTCGATTCCGTAGACAGCCGCGCTGTGAGCCTTGAAGAGCATTGTTGAGCTTCGCAGCGAGTCTAGCAGATGAGAGGGAGCAGGGACTAGGGCAGAGGAATTGCATTTGAATTGTCGAAGAAATTGTCCGCTGGATGAATATGCGCAGGATGGTTGCTGATAGAGTAACTGCCGAGTTGCCGGTGATCCTTTCGAAACCCTATCGGTGCATCGGTTCACGTTCGAGAAGGCAACATCTCGGGACTGATTCGATGACATTGGCTTTAATCGCTCAGAACAAGCGTTCTTTTCGTCGGAGGCTCTTAACGCGCAAGACTCTCGAGCAAAGCGGCGGCAGAATCACGTCCCGGTCGCACGAGATCTAGCAAGACGATGCAAAATGGGTGCGGGCTCGCGGCTTTCAGCGATGCCCGCATACTCAACGAGTTCGGAATGTTGCCGCACGGTTCGTGCCGAAGTGTTTTTCAATTCCACGCGGGGCTTGGCTCTTTGGGAAGCTTTCCTTTCTTCGCTGCCTTTAGCCCATCCTTGGCCCATTTCAGAGCGGTCTTTGCCTCGTCGCTATTCTTGTCGATCGAGAGGGCGGTTTGAAGATTGGCGATGGCTTGATCCCACTGTCCCAACCGGCCGTAGGAGATGCCGATACCCCAGTTGGCTGTTGCAGGGTTTGCCTTGAGAGAAATGGCAATTTGCGCCTGCGCGATGCTTTCCTGATAATTGCCAGCCTGGTAGGCCAGACGCGCCTTATTGAGAGGGATGAAGGTCTGAAGCGTTTGGATGTCAGGGACGGGGTGGTTCACATCAGCTGCCTTGGCGGTCTGGAGCAGGTCTGGTTCCATGGGGCGGACACAAACCACGCCAACAAATGCCTGGGTCATCTCGGCTGTGCCAAGCGGACTCCATTGAACCGACTTCAGTTCAGACTCCCAGGCAGATTGTGAATCAGTTTGAGATAGGGAGTCCTTTGTTATTTCTACCAGTGAAATGAAACTATTCGGGATCGGTGTTAAACCAACTGTCCATGCAGATTTTGAACTGGTTTGAGATAGGGTAGCGGTCCAAATTGTCGTTGGTTGGTCAAATAGGTTAATCCGGCCTCTCAAGGCCAGGCCGCTGTATTTTCTTCCGGGCGCCTGATCTTGGTCCGTGCAACCTCCGTGTATTGCGACATCGGCTGAAGGGCACACAGGGTCGGGATTAACCCTGATAATTTCCGCTGCATCCTTGACTTCATCGAGGGTTGGAAGCCGCCAGCCAGAAAAACCGCCGAGAACGAGAGAGCCGCAATAATCGCTTGCTTGTTGCCAGTTCAGTCCGTTACTCGACCCCAACAGGCAGCACGCAACTTGGTCCTTGGTACTCGGGTGAGGATTCCCATGTACTTGTCCGGCCCACATGAGTCCTGTCGAAGAGTCCGGCCACCAGGTCGTGGGATCCTTCGTCCACTCCTGGGCCAGGCAGCATTGAGTGACGGACACAGCAAGGCAGAAGAGCACATATGCGGAGTTAAGCGAGAACTTAGATTTAGGCATGTCTTTCTCCTCAGAGCGGGCTTGACAGTTCGCTCAAGTTCATTTCCAGACTGGCGGTTTGTCTTTGGCGGTTTTGTCATGCTTCGCGGCCTTCTGGCCGTCCTTGGCCCATTTCAGAGAGGTCTTTGCATCGTTGCTATTCTTGTCGATCGAGAGAGCGGTTTGAAGATTGGCGATGGCTTGATCCCACTGTCCCAGTCGGCCGTAGGAGATGCCAATTCCCCAGTACGCTGTTGCAGGGTCCGCCTTGAGAGAAATGGCAATTTGCGCCTGCGCGATGCTTTCCTGATAATTGCCGGCCTGGTAGGCCAGACGCGCCTTATTGAGAGGGATGAAGGTCTGAAGCGTTTGGATGTCAGGGACGGGGTGGTTCACCTCAGCTGCCTTGGCGGTCTGGAGCAGGTCTGGTTCCATGGGGCGGACACAGATCACCCCCGGTTCTTGATTCGTGACAGGTTTAGTGAAGAACTGGTTCCATGGTATGGCAAAGGCCCATGCAGAATTGGGATCGGATTGCGATGGCGTCGATGTCCAAATAAAGACATCGGTCAAATCTTTGCTAAAGGTGCTAATACTGCCTTTGAGGAAAAGAAAATCGGTGAAGTCCTTCGAACAACAATCGCCGATTCTTCGTACTTCCGTAACCGCTTTCGCCTCTTCCAGAGTGGGAACCCGCCACCCAGCAAACCCGGCAAGTTGGAGTGAGCTGCAATAGTCTCTTGCCTGGTACCAGCTCAGTCCATTTCGTCCCAAGAAGCCGCGTGCCATCATCAGATCGGGGTCCCAGTGTGGGCTTGCGTGCATTTGCCCAGTCCACATAAGGCCCGTCGATGGATCAGGCCACCAGGTCGTTGGATCCTTCGTCCACTCCTGGGCCCGGCAGTATTGAGTGACGGACACAGTAAGGCACAAGAGCGCAAGTGCGGCATTGAAAGATCGTTTCGAAGCGGGCATGCTTTCTCCTGAGTGTGGGCCTCGGCGGCTCATCGTCACTTCCAAAGCGGCGGTATGTCTTTGGCGGTTTTGCCGTGTTTCACGGCTTTCTGGTTGTCCTTGGCCCATTCCAAGCTGTCTTTGGCGTCGCCGTAGCCTTTGTCGATCTTGAGCGCGGACTCAAGGTTTGTGATGGCTTGGTCCCATTGGCCTAACATGCCGTAGGAGATGCCGATGCCCCAATAGGCATCGGCCAAGTCCGGCTTGATCGCAAGAGCACCTTGCGACTGAGCTATTGCGTCCTGGTAGCGTTGGGCCTGAAAGGCCATGCGCGCCCTATTCAACGGGACATTGGCCTTGAGCGTCAAGAGATCCGGGACCGGATGGCTGACCCCGGCATCCTGCGCGAGCTGAAGGATATCCGCATCGATTGGCCGCACACAGAGGACGGCGTTGCGATCCGATACCTTGGAGACGCGTTCATGGGCCTCGGATCTATCCGGATTCAACGCTGCTTTCAACTGGCCTTTGAACAATATTCCGAACACATCCGGAGGGCCCATGAAGACTGAGAAGTACTGTTGATCGCCCGCAATGGAAGATGTCCAGATGCGGGTTGCCTGGGTAGTTTGTACTTTTCCTTTGAAGCCGAGATAGTCTACGGTCTGATCGAAACCATCCTTATCCGTTTCGGTTACTGGATAAAGATATTCCTCGCTCCTCATCTCGGCAATGGTAGGCAGCCGCCAGCCGGAGAAGCCCCCAAGCGTGAGAGACGAACAATAAGTGCCGGCATCGTCCCAGTTCATGGCGCCTCGTAAGCTGAAAGAGGATTGGCCGGTCCACATGAGGCCGGTGGATGGGTCGGGCCACCAAGTAGTGGGTATCTTGGACGATTCAGCTAAACAGAGTTGCGCGCATCCCACAATCAGGGAGAACAAGATTGTAAACACTGCAACATGGCTCTTCAAGACAAACATAATAGGCGCTCCGAACTGCCGGTAAGAAACGTCTTCTTGGAACCCAAGCACAGAGTGGAAGTCAAGTGCAGAGGCTGCCTCGCCCCCGAAATTTGCCACGTTGCCCAACAGCAGTGTGTTGGAGTGACGGAACTTGCAAGCAAACAAGGTTAAGTTGTCCATTCTCGATTTTGATGGTAAACCCTTAGGTATGATCTGCCAGAGGCGAAGTGAGCCGGGGCTTGCGGCGACAAACTTATTTGACGGTCGAAATGCCGGCCAACGCATTTCCTGAGCATAGTTTATACGCAATTCTCAAAATTACTCCCATAAACGCCCTACGGTCCAGAATCGCAGTCGTGCCCAGACTGTTGCCTACACGGAAGTGGCCATGCAGTCAGACCGCCCCTCAGAACCATCGCCCCAAGGTGACGAAGACCTTGCGATGGCCGGCGTCGCCCACCGAGATGCCGAAGGTGACCAGGCCGAGCGGCGTATTGGCCACCAGGCCGGCAAGACCGTCCTGGCGAAGAACTGCATGGCTCTCCGGCGACCAGATCTCGCCGCCCTCGTAAGCGATGACGCCGTAAAGCCCCTGCCCCAGGCCGGTGGGCAATGCCGCCAGGCGATGCAGATAGGCGGAGCGGGCAAGATAGGTGTCGGTGCCGCGGAACTCATCGAACGAGGATGCCGAGAGGCGCATCGGGCCGCCCAGCGTGAAGCGGAAGGCTTCGGCAACATTGGCGCGCAGGTAGGAGTTGACCTCGCCGCTGATACCAAAGATATTGGCGCTCTCTTTGGAGCGGGTTGCGCTGAAGGAGAGCTTGACGAGCGGAGCGTTATCGCTGGAGACGGCATGGTAGAGCGCGCCGGTGGCAGCCGCAATCCGGAATCCATTGGGTGAGATGGCGCCGGAAGCGGTCCGGTCGATGTTGATGTGCAGCAGGCCGGACTGCGCGCTTCCGCTCAGGTATGGCCCGCCCCCTGTGCCGGTTCTCAGGCTCCAGCGAGTGTCCTCGGTGTGCCAGTCGGCGGAGATTTGCAGTTGATTCGAGAAGGTGCGTCCGGCTTCGAGACCGGCATCGAGATTCTGCTGGAAGCGCTCGGCAATGCGTTTTTGATTGGCCCAGATGTAAACCGGTGCGCGGAGAATTCCGGCGTGCGGCTGGATGAAATAACCGCTGGGGGTGAGCAGGCGGTAGTACTCGGCGGAGAGATCGGTCATGTAGCCGATACGGGCGGTGGCGCGCGCTTCAGAGCCGAAGCCGCCGAGATTCTGATCGATGAGCCGGAAAGCTATCTCCCCGCGGCTGATGTTGGAGGTTGCCGCGGCTACCTCCGGACTGATCAGGAGATAGGGCGGGCCGGTGAGGTCGTTGTGCAGGTGGATCAGCAGGCCGGTGTCAGGCGCTGGCAAGACGGCGCTGGCAGATGCGGCAGCGGGCGGCGCCGCGGAATCCGGCTTGGGGGTGTAGCTCTCCCATGTGGCCGTGATGCCGCCATTCGACTGGATATTCTTGAGGGCATTCTGCGTCGTGTCGGGGCGGATGGGCCTTCCCTCGATGGGCTTCAGATCGCGGAGCAGTTGATGGACGGCGGCGGGCGATCCGCCTTCCGCGCGAATCTGGAGCAGAGGACCGGGATGGGATTGGCGGCGGCTTGCGCGTCCGGCAAGGTAGCTCTTCCAGGCCTCGTCGTCGAGGGCATAGCGGAGCAGGGCTGCGCGGTTCTGCTCGGCGGCCTTGTATCCGGCCTCGATCAGCGGAGCGGGATGGGCGTAATCCGTCGAGGAAAAGCTGCCGGTGGGCACATCGATGACCAGATCGGCAAGACGCTCGGAGTCGGCGACATTATGTTCGATGCCGGCGTCGAAGGCGCGATTGAGAACGCCGACGATCGAGCCGGTATCGGCTTGCGAGAGCGGCTCGTCCTCCAGATGAACGGCTATGACCACGCCGGCGTGCAGACTGCTGCGGAGAATCCCGGTCGGCAGATTATCAAGGATGCCGCCATCAACCAGATAATGGCCGCTGCGATCCTGAACGGGCGGAAAGACTCCGGGGATCGAGATGGAGGCACGGACGGCCTGCGGCAGCGGTCCGGCGGCAAAGGTGACGGTCTTGAGGGTATTCAGATCGGTGGCCTCACAGCGGAAGGGGATGGGAAGCCGGTCGTAGTCGAGTTCCTGGCTGTTGTACTCCGATAGCGCGCCGGCGAGAAACTCATTTACGCCGCGCTCGGCCAGCAGCGCATTGCGCAACCCCAGGCGGCTCTTGAGGCCGACGGTCAGCGCCTGGGGCACCTCGCGGCGATCCTGGCGGCGGCGATAGCTCAAGTCGGCATAAGGCGTTTGCAGCGTGAAGACGCGGGCAAAGGCGTCGCCGAGGGCCAGGTCGCGCATCTCGGCAGGGGTGCTGCCCGTGGCATAAAGAGCGCCGATCAGCGAACCCATGCTGGTGCCGGTGAGCCGGTCTACGGGGATATGGTGCTCCTCAAACCATTTAAGGACGCCGATGTGGGCCAGACCCAGCGCTCCGCCACCCTCCAGGGCCACGCCGATGGCAGGCCGGCCTGACGGCTGGACGGCGGGCAGACTGGAAGTGGCTGGCTCCGGGGCAATCACTTCGGGCTTCTGCGCCGTAGCGAGATCGACGGCGAGAAGAGTCGCGGCAAGCAGGATGGCAAGGGAAATCGAACGCACGGATACACCCTCCGGGGAGAACCATCCTACAAGGTAATTCCTCCGGTAGAGTTGCCGCTGTGATGAAGCGCGTTGGAAAGGCTGCCGGGCGAGACAGAAAGGCTCTCTATGAGACAAAGAGCACCTTTCCGCACGGAGAACGCGGCTCGCCGGAGCGGTCCTAAAGATGGAGTCAGGGCCGGTTCACCCTACTTCGGCGGGGCCGGCGTAAACACTTCGCGGCGCTGCGCGGGTTCGGGTTTAGGCTTCGGCTTGGGAGCCTTCTTAACTTCTTTTCTGCCTTTGTCTTTGCTTCCCATGTCTGCAAGTGTGCCACAAACGCCCCCCTGGGGGGAAGTCCCTAGACTGCATCGACCCTCTCGTTCATCGGCGAGCGCGCAGCAATTCTCCCCGTCGCGTAGAGATACCAGGCAAGCCATGCGGGCGTCGTCCACAGATAGAACCACGAGATGATTTGGACGTTTGCGAAGACTTCGATCAGTGCAACTCCCAAAATCAATCCCAGCGGCAAAACCGAGCGCCGCTTCTCGACCGCTTGATACAGGCCGGCCAGCACGACGGGCAGAAGCATGGATTCATCCGTGAACCAGCCGAAGGGCGTACACATTGCCGAGACAGCCAGAACCAGCAGGCCGTGATCCATCCACTTCCACTGCTCGCGCCTCGTCCGGAAATACCAGAGCGCCCAGGCGCAGGCGCAACTCTGGGGCAGAAACTGCAACCAGGTGGCGTGACGATCCAATAGATTGCGCAAGCCGACACTCAGGACGGGAACGTCCTCATTGACCGCTCCACCCACTCGCATCATCAAAAAGTAATCGGCCCAGGCATGGTGGTCGAAGAAGAATGAAAGCGCGCAACTGGCGGTCAGCGCGATCAGGAATCCGGCAAGGATACGGTATCTCCCCCGGTAGATGGCCCAAACAAGCAGTACGGCGGCGAAGGGCAGAAACAGATGCGGCTTCAGGGCGCATAGCAGCAGCGCCGCTCCACCAAAGAAAGGGCGGGAGTGGTTGAAGTAAAGAAAAAGCACCAAGCCCAGCAAAAGAAAGATGCCAACCTGGCCGGCCATCAGACAGGTCAACGCAGGCGCAAAGAGGTATCCGATCAGATGCAACCGGCTATCGGATCGCCCATGCAGGAGCCAGAGAATCCAGATCGACACCGAAAGACTGCCCAGCAGAACAAGCAGCCAGAGAATCAGTCCGGTCTTTGGGCTGACCAGCCCCAGCGGCAACGCCAGAAAAAGTGCTTCGGGCGGATTCCGCATCATCAGAAGAGCTTCATTGGGATCGCGTCCGGCTGCCACTTCCAGAGTGCGCACCGCCAGAATGTCGTAGGGGTTTGCGCCATGCGCAAGTTGCCGCCCGGCAGCCCAATAGGAGATAAAATCCCGATCCGCGGCGTTCTTGTCACTCAGCCCGATGAGATACATACCAACGACATAGCCAAGCCCCGCAGCCACAATCGCAGCCGCAGCCACCTTACGCCAAAGACTGCTCTTCATCGAATGGCTCCCTGAATCGGAGGTGCGGTCGCACGAGGGCATCCGCGTAAAACTGGTCAAACTCGCTGCTCCCGACAGACTGCTGCTCCTGGGGGTTGCCCACACTTTACACCTGAACGGCAAGAATTTCCAAGTTTGCCCACCGATAGATTGCGGAGATCCCTATCTTTAGTTCCACCCGGAATCTTCTTGTTTTCGTTGACTCAGCGGCCTGATTCGAGTATTCTGAAATCCTTGCGCGGTGTTGCGCCTGGGGTCTGTGTGTATCGGGGCCCCCAGCGACAGGTCTTGGTCGATGGGGTGATGTTGATTCACCTGGACTCGGCTGGTTGATGCCCTCAATGGATCTTCTGGAGGGATCGGCTGGAACAGGCTGCCGGCGGCAGGATTCAAGTTGGAAGCGCTGTGATGCGCGAATCCGGCACGGCCAAAGCCCTTCCGGGGGCCAGCTCCCGCAATCCTCACCCGAACAGATTTGTTTGGCAGTGGGTGGAATGAGGCCCGTGCGCCGGTTTGGCACGGGCAAGAGCGCTTTGCGCTGGTTTTTTGTGGGATTCGATTTTCAGTATGGCGTTTTTTTGAAGGCAGGAGAGCGATGAGCACCTTTGTTCCGAGCGGCAAGGATATTGACCGCAAGTGGTTTGTAGTGGATGCCAGCGGCAAGACGCTGGGCCGTCTGGCGACCAAGGCCGCCGACGTGCTGAGCGGC
>Ga0181529_10004067_pt1 | contig 16116 bp, 14 predicted proteins | sample PEATcosm2014_Bin_36_FD_119763 | JGI IMG/M metagenome (GOLD analysis project Ga0181529, IMG submission 119763) | Peatland microbial communities from MTU Mesocosm Facility, Houghton, MI, USA - PEATcosm2014_Bin10_30_metaG | ecosystem: Environmental > Terrestrial > Soil > Wetlands > Peat | place...
AAGTAAAAGACATCGTTCTCGTGCAGACCACTACAACCAAAGAACAGGTGACCGATCATGAGTAAAGCAAGTCCTTTCGCGTCACTCGCCACAATGCCGGCCAGAGCAAATCGGCCCGATCCGGAGCTGGAACGATATTCCTCTCCAGAACCCAAACCAACCGGTTCAGCAGAATTGCGCATCTCGCCGCCGAGCCAGACGATTTCGGAACGCGAGCAGGAAGTCTTTTCAGCGCGCTCGGTCGCAGTTGTCTTGCCGAAAACACCAACGGATAAATCGATGCGAGAGAAGCGCACCACACGTATCGATCCAGGCGTTTACGATGCAGTCGAAAGAGAACTGAAGAGGCAAAAGCGTTCACGCAAGCGGACCTCAAGCACACTCAGCGATTTGTTGGATGAACTGCTGCGCAACTGGTTACGAACGCACAACGTCGAAATCGAGTAGTTTACAGCCAATATCGGCGCGATCTGTCGCGACCGGGGTGGTGCATTGGGTGACAGACCTAAAGTAAGTGAGTATGAGACTCATACCCCCTAGACTTCTCGAACTGCAAGACCGCCGTAGCAGGAGCGAATCTCTATGAAAAGAACGTCCGAAAAAGCCTCGTCTAGGCGGGAAAGCAACCTGATCCAGATCGGTTCAATCGTGCCGGACATGGACTTGCCTGTTAAGCCGCGCGCGGATAAGACAAAGAACCACAACGCTGCGCGAAAAGGAGAAAATCTGCCATCCTCCCCCAAGCAGCGTGATTACGCGAAAGAGAAGCAAATGGCCATCGAAAAGAGCGTTGACCGCATTTCAGGTTTACGGGAAGAGCGCGATTCCGGTGTGCTGGGCGAAGAAATTATCAAGCTGGCCCAGGCTCTCATCTTATGTACTCTCCCATACCGCCCGACGAAAGAGCGCCAGATTGTGAGGACAGCACGATTAAGTGATGGGTCCAAGCTCACTGTCACGTTCTCTGCTGCTCTCAATGACGTTGAGATGCCTTTCGGGGCGGATCGCGACCTGATGGCATGGCTCTTCGACAAAGCGATCAACTCTGAGACGTCTTTCGTTCCCATCCGCAGCGCAAACGAATATTTTCGCGAAACAGGGAAGAGCCGGAGCGGAGATCGAGTGAAGGATCTTGCCGGACGCTTGCGACGTTTGTCCGGCCTCGTCATCGGCATTGAACGACCACGCGAGAACTCAAGCCAAACCATCGTATTGCCTATGATTGCGGCCTCTCACTTGCCGCACAGTTTGGCGCTACGACTCCATGCAGAGAACACCGGCCAAGGGAGTTTCCCTGGGCTCGAAAACCCTTTTGGAATCCAATTGGAAGAGCGTTTTTTTCAAGATATTAAGCGCCATCATGTTGCGATCCCACGCAAACTCTGGCTTGAGCTACAAGGCAACAAGGGAGGAGCCATACTGAAGGACATTCTTACCTTCTTTGTCTACCGCTGCTATAGCGCTCAAAAGGAAAGTGTCATACCGTGGCATGGTCTGCGAGAACAATTTCCTCAAGATGACAGCAATCCCGGTCGTCTAAAGCAGAACGTCAAGAAGGCGGTCAAACATCTCCGCATCCTCTGGCCTGAAGTGAAAATTGATGTGCTTAAGGAAGGAATATGGGTAGCCAAAGCCTCCACGCAGTTGCTACCAGATGACCCTACGAAAAGGCGCATTCGCAGGCTCGACCTACCGGGAACAGATGATTTGCCAGAAATGTGACCTTCCACGTATAAAATGCGGCTTTTCGTTCGTTCCGGCTTTGTAATGAGCTCTTGTGTGACAGTCTCAAAGGCGCAAATTAGGGCGAAATTAGAAGAGGAACTGCCCAAGAGTGACCTTCCGCGTACAACAGCGAAGGAAAGACCTCAATTTAGTTCCAGATGTGACCTTCCGAGTATGGATTCTCTGGGCAAAACCAGAGGAAAACCCAGGAGCGAGCCGCTTTGATGTGACCTTCCGAGTATTTTCTTTACGAACTCTCGGCATACAGGGAAGAAATAGTCATTTTTGCCCACATCTGATCTTGTGCGTACGCCTTCCAAGGCGCGCTCCGGAGGTATAACGGTGGAAAAGAGCCTCTGCCGTAAGGACCTTCCGCGTATGAAGAAGGTGACCTTCCGCGTACATTAATGCGACCATCCGCGTATTTCCACAAGACCCTCCGCGTATGGAGTAGTGACCCTCCGCGTACGCCTATATAGAAGCAAGAGAACAAGAGATACAAGAGAAAAGAGATACAGGAGCAGATGCCTGTGGAAATCAACAAACCGTGGAAAATCCAACATCCCTGTTGCTCCGCTTCGCTACGCAAAATAAGGAGCGCCCTAACGGGCGGTCAGCAAGCTTCGCTTGCATACGGCGGGAGGGCGTTGAGCGCCCCTCCCGCACCCTCCCCGCCAAAAAGCAAAACCTTCCAACGATGGCCCAGTTGGTTGAGTTTTTCGGCTTTTACATGAGAGCCCTTCTGGATCGAACAGAAATGCTCCAGGACGAACCCGAAAGCCTTCGGTGATGCCTCGTATCCTGAAAAAGCTCTGAGGGTGTCTCCGAAGAGTGAGTTTTGAGAACAGCGCCGAATCAGGCATTGTTGATGTGATCAAAAATCAGCACTACACAACTCATACAGGTTGCGCGAACCTGCTCCCAATCAGGCAGCGGAGAGGTGTTGCTCGGCATAGTGCCTCCAGAACCGATACCGCTGCGCGTAAGGATCTTCGCCTTGAGACTGGCAAACACGCAGAACCTTGGCCATCACCACCTGGTCAGCCAAAGCCGCCTGGCGTAACTCCGCCCAGTCCTGACGCTTCCCGCGGTCGATTACATCGTCGATCGCCGCAAGCGTGTACGATTCGTGATTTAAATGACGGTGACGCATCTATACCTCTTCGACATTCTTCACCGAACTCGCCCAACACGCAATCCGGGCGCTTCAGAAAACGGACAAAAGAGCACCATAAGCCATCAGGGAAGACCGTACCAGGTAGAGCGTCCTCCACCGTGACGCACGAGAAGCCCTTTCTCCACCAAGGACGTGAAGGTTGCTTTGAGTGTGTTTGGACTTGAGCCTGCCTCCCGCACCATATCGCGGGTTGAAACTCGGCCATGGTCGCGCACGTAGTCGAGGATTTTCACCGAAAGTTCGGAGAGCACGGCAAGCGCGTTCTTTTCGCGCTCCATCTTCACAGCCAGGCGGCGCTTTTGCTGCTGCAAGGCGCGCAGGAAAAACACAAGCCACGCTTGCCAGTCCGGAGCATCGGCGTGGATGGTGCTCTGCGTCTGGCGCAGGGCCAGATAATAGCCATCCTTGCTGTTCTCGATCACGCTCTCAAGCGACGAATACGGGACGTAGGCATAGCCGGACTGCAACAACAGCAAGGTGGTCAGGACACGGCTTAGCCGGCCGTTGCCGTCCTGAAAGGGATGGATTTCCAGAAAGACGACAACAAAAACCGCAACGATCAGAAGAGGATGAAGGCGCGACAGTTCGCGGGCCTCTTTCAACCACGCAACCAGCTCCTGCATCCGGCGCGGGGTATCAAAGGGACTCGCCGTCTCGAAAACAATTCCAATCATCTTGCCGTGTGGATCGAAGGCCCCGACATCGTTCCGCAAGGTCTTGTATTCGCCGCGATGCCGCTCGTCTTTGTCGCTGTAGCGCAAAAGATCGCGATGCAGCTGCTTGATGTGGTTTTCCGTGACCGGAATCTCGGACCAGGCGCGAAAGACGGTCTCCATCACTTCGGCGTAACCGGCAACTTCCTGCTCGTCGCGGCTGGAAAACTTTCTGATCTCCAGATTGGACAGGAGGTGTTCCACTTCGCGGTCCGTGAGCTTGCTGCCCTCGATGCGCGTCGATGAACCGATGCTCTCGATGGTGGCTACATGGCGCAGAGCATTCAACCGCTCCGGCGCAAGCGTTCCCAGGGCGCGCCATGCACCCTTGAATTCCTCGATCTCTGCGATCAACGCCAGTAGCTCGGGCGTGATCTGAATGGAATCGGTCTTCATAATACCGGAATACATACCCGATTATGCCTGATTAACAACCCAAAAACATACCTGTTTATACCGGAATACTTCGCGTATCGCTGCTCCATGATAGGGCGATGCGGCCAGATGTTGCGTTAGAGCACCTGCCTTACAAGCAGGTGCTCTAACGCCGCGACCCAGGACCCGCGCCTTAAAAGGGCGTTGGCCTAGACGGAACGCTCCGGAGGCTTTCGGTCTATTTTGCACCCCCCGGCTTAGAAGGACGGTGCTCGAACGGCGGTTGTGAGGATTACATGTAGTAATTCATGTATGTTGTATGATACTATTACAACATATAGTGAGGATATTGCCATGGCTCTTACTCGCGACACTATCTTGCAAGCAGCGGACGCCCTCGACGCCGAAGGCCTTCGGCCAACCCTTGCCGCCGTTCGCAAGCGGCTCGGCAGCGGCAGCTTCACGACCATTCAGGAGGCGATGGCGGAATGGAAGTCCCGTCAGCTACAGGCCGCCGCTCCCCTGCATGAACCACCCCCGGAGGAACTGACCGAGCGCGCCGCCGCCCTGGCCGGTGAGATCTGGAAGATGGCACGCGCCGCGGCCGACCTGGCGCTGGTAGGCCAGCGCCAGCAGATCGAGTCCGAACAAGCCGAGCTGCGCCGCCAGGTCGCCGAGGCCGTCGAGATGGCCGATGCGCTGACCGAGGAAAGCGAAGAGCTTAAACGCGAACTGGCCGAGCTGCGTCCGCTTCGCGTGGCTCTGGAGAAGACCGCCGCGGAGTTGGCGGAAGTGCGGCGCAAGAGCGCCGAGGAGGTACATCGAGCAATCGAGACCGCCAACCGCAAAGACCGCGAGACGATAGAGGCGCAGAAGGCAGAGAAGGCGGCTATCGAGCGGGCGGCCAAGGCCGAGGGGAAGGTGGAAGCGCTGAAAGAACAGCTCGCCGAGATGAGGGTGAAACTGAAAGCGGAGAGTCCTACGAAACGCTGATGAAGGGGCGCGGTTGAAATCTGCAAGTCGGGACCATAAGCGGGTTGAGAATTTCGATTCTGAGACTGCAAGGGTGCCATCGCCGCCATATTCCGGCTCCGAATTTCCGCACAATCAAGCGGCGGCTCGCCACCTACGATCCGAAGGACCTTGTTGCGTCTCGCTTCGGATCGAAGGCTGCGCGTGAGGCCTTCCAGCCAGTTCAAGAACACAATCTGCCGTCGCTTCCTTTTCAGCTTCTTCAGATTGATCACAGCCCTGTAGATCTGATTGTTGTAGATAACAGGGACCGGCTGCCGATAGGCCGGCCCTGGCTGACGCTCGCTATCGATGTGGCAACGCGATGTGTGGGCGGCTTCTATCTCTCCATGGAATCGCCCAGCGTAGTATCTGTTGCCCTCGCCCTTACTCAATGCGTGCTGCCGAAGGACACCTGGCTAGCGGAACGGGGGCTGGGATCATTGGAATGGCCGATCTCTGGCATCCCGGATGAAATTCACATGGACAACGCAAAGGAGTTTCATTCCCATGCGCTGCTGCGAGGAGCTCAGGAATATGGGATGGAACTAAACTTCCGCCCCCTCGGCTCACCGCACTATGGCGGTCATATTGAAAGACTCATCGGAACCACCATGGGAGCAGTTCATCTCTTGCCAGGGACTACATTTTCGAACATCAAAGAAAAGGGTTCCTACAACTCAGCAAAACAAGCAGTCATGACGATAGCCGAGCTGGAGCGGTGGCTGGCGCTGGAGATTCTTGGCCGGTACCATACGTCGGTCCACGCGGGCCTGCAGATGTCGCCGCAAGCTGCATGGAAGAAGGGGATGCTGGCGCGAAGTCCCCTTCGTGATGTCAAGAATGCCAAGCAGTTCTTCTGCGATTTTCTGCCCGGAGAACACAGGCTGATTCGGCGGGATGGAATCAGGCTGTTCAATATCAGTTATTGGAGCAACGTTCTCACTCCACTAGCGGGGCGATCGAAAACACCCGTGCTTGTGAAGTATGACCCACGGGATTTGTCGAGGATCTACATGCGTGACGGTGGTGGCGGCCAATACTGGGAAGTCCCGTATCGCGACCTTCGGCTACCCCCAATCTCGCTCTGGGAGCATCAGGCTGCGACAAAGCAACTGCGCGCTGAAGGCAGACGATCTGTCGATGAAAGTCTGCTCTTCGAAATTGTCGAAGAGCAGCGCCGGCTTGCGGATGGAGCTCGGAAGTCGACAAAAGAGCGCCGGGCCGCGCAAAGACGACTACAGATCGCCGACTCGGTGCAGCCAGGCACTATCGGTGGTCATAATTCTCACACTCTGGATCCGGAGGACCGGGACCCGGTGCAGGCGTTCGAGGTAGAAGAATGGGAGTAGCAGGAATAGAGTTTGTCCATCTGCTGCCGCCAAATCAGGCGGTCGCAGCCAAGGATGGCCGTGAAAGGATCGAGTGGATCCGGCATGACCGGTGGGTCAATCACACCAAAGCGGAGCAGATTCTTGAGCGGCTTTCCGATCTGCTCACCTACCCTCCGCGAAGTCGAATGCCGTCGTTGCTGATCTTTGGCGATCCGGGGATGGGGAAGACAAAGATCGTCGAGAAATTCCTCCGTGATCATCCATCTGTTTACGACGAAGAGACGGGGATGACTCGCTGTCCTGTGGCAGCAACTCAGATGCCTCCAGTCCCAAACGAAAAGGCGTTTTACGAAAGCCTCCTCGTTTCATTAGGGTCTGTCATGCCACACGCCGTCCCCGTGAACCATCTCCGCCACCGATTTCAAATCTTGGCGCGCCAGATGGATGTTCGTATGCTCATCATTGACGAGATTCATACGATGCTCGCCGGCAGCTTCCGGGAGCAGCGTGTGTTCCTGAATTCAATTCGGCTCATCGCCAATGATCTCAAGCTGCCGCTTGTCTGCGTCGGGACTCAAGAAGCAAAGCTGGCACTCATGACTGACCAACAATTGGCCGATCGCTTCGCCGCAAGCGAATTGCCTCCATGGCGCGATGACCTGGCTCTGAGCCAGCTCCTGGCATGCTTCAGTTCCATCCTTCCTCTGCGCAATCCTTCAAGCCTCCGGGATGCTGATGTCCGAAAGCGCATTCTCGCTTTGACCGACGGCATCACAGTCCGGATCTTTCGCCTGATCGAATCAGCTGCAGTCCAGGCAATAGAGAGCGGAAAGGAACGCATCGACTTGGACTCTCTCTCCGAGCGCGTCGTAACAGAAACACTGGTTTCGATTTCGGAAAGGCGCTCACGCAGACCGGCAGGTGCCAACTGAAACGGCTGCCGCTTACTCCCCGCCCTATTGACGGGGAGATCTTTTCCTCTTGGGCGGCGCGTGTCTCCGCGGTCAACGGGATCTCCGTGCCAGAACTGATTGAATACGCGGGAGGCACCGGCTACTCGGACTTCACGCATATTGACCGAGACATTCCTCGTCCGCTGATTGCCGGGCTCGCATTGGCGTGCAACATTCCCGACGACAAATTGGCCAAGATCGACCTCCGTGCCCAATTGCCCAATGCGCCGGCATCGTTCTTCCTGCCGGTCGAGAAGATGCCGCCGAATTGCTACAACCATTCGGCAATTCCCATTGCATATTGCCATGCATGCTTTTCAGAGCATGAGAGAGAGGGAACTACGCCATTTTGGAAAGCGGAGTGGGCAATGGCCCACGTCACGCGGTGCCCCAACCATATCGTCGGCCTGTGGGCATATTGCCATCATTGTTTGTGCGGCAGGTTGTCCGTGGTGGCGCACGCCAAGCATGGCGGACTCGTTGCCCGCTGTACATCCTGCTATGGGGCACCGGTGGCCAGCTCCCTTGAAGATTCAAAGAAGACATCTTCCCGCGAACGACTTGTCGCGAGTATGGCGCAAGCGCTAGTCCAGGCTTGCCGAGGAATGGACCCTGATCCGATCTGGCTTGGCCGGATAAATGCGACCACGTTTCTTTCCGTTGTCGAGGACATGACGTGGATACTAATGGAAGCCAGCTTTGATGGGGGATTCCCGCTGATCAACCGCTGCGCCCCAGCTCCGTACTACGAATTGGCAGGAATTGGGCTCCCATTTTCAACTGGTCCGTTCAACCTTTTGAGCTTCCATCATCGCGAAATGGTCGTAGCGGCGATCGCCGCCGCTTTTCTCGGCGCCAGAATCGCCGAACAAGTCAATCTCGAGACAAGCTTCCATATGCCCGGCGGCGAACTGGACGCCTACCCTTTCTCATCGATCAGGCAATTCTCCAAGGACGACAGCCGTCGCGAGATCGTTGAAAGAATCAGGAAGTGGCCAGCGGTCCTCAAGGAACGGGCATCAAAATATCTTCCAGCGCTGGCTTAAGCCTTCGACAATGCCGAATTCTGGCGCGCCGAACCCGCAGCCAGTCTACAGGTTCTGTGCAGTATTTCCGGCTTCCAGTCTACAAGTTGAGTGCAGTAAATTGCCTTTGTCTACAAGTTGAGTACAGTTCGACACCTATGGAGCCGACCGTTTGAACCGGTATGCCAATAACCACGCCAATTACCGTTGTATCTGCAACGCTTCCCCAGACGAACGTCCCGAATCCTAACACTCCTACGGCTTTGCCGCTTGTTTCCAAATTTGAGCAAAAACCCTTCGGCTTAGGTTTAAGCTGATTGACCTGTTGTCGTAGCTGATTAATTTGCGCTTGCAATTGCGCATTATTTGGGGCGAGTCACACGTCTGCAAAATCTATTCCCGAGACCGAAACTCGGTTCAACATTTTGACGGTGCGTGGTCCGTAAATCTTGTGACTAGCCACACCCGACCGTACGATAATGTTTCCAGACAACAGGGTTATCTGTCACGTATAAGACGTCCTCAGGCCTTCTTTGCTCAAGAATTTCTGTTATGCCATCAACAGTAACTACGGAATAGTTTGGATAGCCGGAGGGAAGTCCTCCTGGGGAATTAGTTAGTTGAAACGGCTTGAGACATCTTTCCTTGCCACTCACTTTTTCGATTGTCTGTTTGTTCTTATCTTGCAACGTAAATTGCACACTACCACCCCGCAGCGTCGTGTAATAGTTTACAGTAAGCGAAACGTCGGCGCGTTCAACTCCGGTTGGGAGCGTGACCCATTTGGGGAGCCTGGACTCACTCGCTATTCTAAAGCTTGACTCAAGGCAGCCACTCACCGCACATGCAAAAATACAAACTCCCGCAATGAGGCCCAATCTCTTTCCGCCGAGAAACATATTAAACATCGCTAGCACCTCCGATTTCGGAACCTCGCTCCATATTCGCTGCGCACGGTAAGCCTTAAGTGAAGACGCTAGGAGCTGCAGCATCGTCAGCATTCTTCTGGGAAGGCAATTTCTCTACCATCTTTCACGCATACGTTGCTCCCTTTTCCCGTTTCACCACTGACGTGCCGCTGGCTTTCTGAAAAGACTGCCCATGCAAACTTAGAAAGATTCAATCGGGATCGGGAGAGCATTGTATATCTTTATTAGTAACATGTAGTTAATTGCCTTGCACGGACCAGGAAACGGCGATATCCAGGAAGTAGCGTTACAGTTATATTCTATGTACTTATTGTCATGCCATTGACAAGCGGCCAACACTCCGGGAAGAGAATCCATTGCTGGGCCAATCACTGGTCCTGCAGAACACTTTTGATCTTGTTGGTAAGTGGCAGGCGTTATATTTCCATTGAGGGGCCACCTTTTAAAAAGGTTGTTGTTATTTGGGGCTGTACTTAGGGACCCTGGGCCGTTGTTTTGGGCCATCTCGAATGGCGCGGCACTGGCTGGGCTGTTGAGATACCACGCGAAATCATTTACGTATGGGGAGATATATGTTTCGGTGAGACTGACTAGTGACTCCGATGTTGTCACCGTCCCTGACCCGGTTAGATTCGGATTATCGTTGTCACCTGATAGAGCGACAGTGCTATAACTCACAACCGTTGTTAATTCCCAAACAGAGTTTGTTAGCGTGCCAGATTCGGATTTATTCAGGGCATCCAGGCTCCCATCGTTACCATCCCCCGGGCCAAAGGACGGAACGCTGCCGGGATCGAGCGGGTTACCGCCCCCCCCACTGCCGCCACCGTTGTAGTGACATAATGTGTTAGCACAAATCATCAATCCCGTCGGGTCTACAAAGCCTAGCGGATTGTTCCCCACATACGCATACCGGTTGAAGCTCTGCGGATTTGAGACGTCATAGCTTCCGCTGTACGGATCCGGCGAAAGCCATCTGCCCTGTGCGCTGGACTCCTGCCGGAATTGTGCGTGCTCGGTACCGGACTCGTAGTCAAGATCAAGCGCGGCATAGTGATTGGCGTCCAAGTCGGATCCGGCCGTCGATTGACCGTCGCCAAAGGGCAATGATGTAAAAGAGCCTTCCACGCCTCCATTGTACGTCGTGCGCATCCGCTCCGTGCACAACCAGTCTTGATGCTGGAAATGCGTCGCGCCGCTCGCGTAGAAGGCTACGGACTTGCTGCCCCAATAGTAGTGTCCCTTCAGTTGGGCATGCGTCGTTCCGTTCCACTCCGAGACCCTCTGTCCCGCCGCGTTGAAGACAAACTCCGTGGCGGTGCCCCCCACGACGGTCCGTACCCGCTGGTTCAATGCGTTATAAACGTAGCTAGCCGTCGAGCCGCCGTCTACCGCTGTGATGTTCCCTTCCGCGTCGTAGGTGTAGCTGTGGTTCCCGTCGTTGGTCATGTTGCCAGCCGCGTCGTACGTGAAGCCTGAGAGCTGGTTGTTGGCCTGGTTAACGCTGTACTGCGGCTGCGGCCCGCTGCCCGCCGTCACGTTCTGTTGCACGCGGTTGCCGTAGCGGTCGTAGACCCAGGCGAAGTTCTGTACCGTGCCGCTGGTCACCGTACGCGAGGCGAGGCGGTTGAATCCGTCATAGCCGTAGGTTGATGTCTGCCCCAACACCGAGTCGTAGGAGTTCTGCAACTGAACTCCCTTCAATCCATTCGTAAACCCATACACCTGGGCGCCGCCAGAGCAGGATGCTGAGGTGCTTCCGCTGCACACCCACCCACCATTCAAGCGGCCCAAGGTGTCGTATCCGTATACCCCGGAAAGCCCGTTGCCAAGACCGAAGTTAACCGGGCCATTAGGACCGCTTTGGACGCTGGATAGGATGTTCGCTGGATTGGTGGAGTTGTTCAGAGAACTCGTAAGGGACTGTAGTTCTTGCGCGACAGAAACCGCATAGGTCGAGCTGACCCCCGCACCATCCGTTGAAGTGAGCATGTTTCCAGCCAAATCGTAGGTGTAATTGAGAGCGTAGGCACTGGCGCCGCAAGTGGATGGCGTGCACTCCCCAAGCAGAGCGGTACGCCCTATCGGATCGTAACCGTAGATGGCGACCGCGTTGCTAACAGAAGCGGCAGAGAGTCGGCCTTTTAGATTTAGCTGCGAGTAGCTCCCACCCCAGCCCGCGCTCTGATCGTAGGCAAAGGTTTTTGCTGGCGTCCCATCGGTGTAATTGACAGTCAGTACGCGGTTCAACGCGTCATACTGTGTGGTTGTGGTCGTCGTGACTGAAGAACTGGGTTGGTTGGCTTGTGGGCGGATCCGAGTCGCTACGAGCCCTGTGCTGTTGTAGGCGTAGCTGTAGGTTGTTTGGCCAGACTCTGGCTCCTGCGTAAGAATGTTCCGCCCCAGCCAGTCTGTTTGGAAGGTGCGCGTTTGCGCCCCTTGCGTAACAGTTGTGGTGGGTGTCGCCAAGGCATACGCATAAGCGGTAACGAATCCCGTCCCCGCGATATCTGTCCCGCAGGACACGGGACTCACACCCTGCAAGCTGGCTGATGAAACCTCACATACGATGGTTGGCCGTCCAAGGCCATCCACTTGCGAAATGCGTGTCACGCCATTCTCGTCGACGATTTCCGTTGCGCGGCCTGAGTAGCTGTAACTCCGCGTCTCGCCGTTGCCGCGAGCCACATTCGTCAGGCGCCCCAGCACATCGTACGTGTAGGTGTCGCCGCCGGTGCCGGAGCAGACCTTGCTGGAGCTAAAGCCCGTCCCTTGGTAGCGATAGGAATTGAAGGACGCGTTGCCGTTTGCGTCGTAACAGGTATCCTGCTGATAGAAGCTGTTGCCGCTTGTCGAGTTGGCGACCTCAGTACGGCTTGGCCGGCCATACCCGTCAAGCTGCGCTTCGCTAACGGCAGTGGGGTTGGGTGTCTGCAGCGTATTCGTGGTCACTGTCGTTGGAGTGTAGGTCCAGGTGGTTTGGCCGCCATCTGGAAGAGTGATCTCCGTGGGACGCAGCATCAAATCGTAGGAAGAGACGGTGCTCACCTGCGCGTTGGGGTCTGTAGCGGCGAGCGGCAAACCGGTGTAGGTAGTATCGAAGGATTCCGACGCATTCAATGCCACCCCGCTTGACGGCGTCGGCAAGGAGACTCCGGTCTGGTAAACAAAAGTCGGGTCGTAGGTGTACGTTGTTGTTCCGGTTGGTGTCGTGCTTGTCAGAACAGACCCGGTGTCCTCATAGGTGGCGCTCGACGTGTATGAAGTTGTCGCGTTCGCATATTGGGTCATGGAGGTCAAATTGCCTCGCGCTCCTGTGACCGAGACGTGTTGTGGAACTCCTGAACTCGCTGTCGGCGTGGTGCCGTCATACGTGTAGAGAGTCTCTCCAGATAGATTTAGATTACCGCTGCCATCATAGACAGCATCCGCTGTGGGGAGATTGGGGATGGTGTAGCCATAGGTCCAAACTTCTTTGCGGAGGAGCCCGCCGCGGGAAGTTGTCTCACTCGCAAAATCCCAGACCTCTGCCGCTGTTTGGGCTCCGTATGCGTTGTAGAACGTTGTTGTGCCATGCGTCTCAAGGCCATTGAGGGTTTCGTAGGTATCAATCTGGCTGAAGGGAAGTGATGGAAAGGTTGATGTGCAAGGAGATGCCGCTCCGTCGTAGCAAGTATTACGGGCGACCACTGCTGTTCCGCTTTCCGCCCCCTGGTAAACCTTGCGGTTCGTCTCATAATAGGCGGCTGTTACTCCGCTTGGTTGGTTGCTAGACTCAACAAAGTCATAGGCTTTGTGATTTCCAAGGCCATCTACAGCCTCTGTATGGCTCGTTCCGGCTCCATTGGGAGATGTCCGGGTGTAGCTCAAAGTAGACGCCGCCGATCCGGAATCACTATTCATTGTGCGCGTTAACCCAGCCGTGCTTCCGTCTGCACACTCGATGCCTTCGTTGCCGCCGCTGTAGGCATATGAGATAGTGTTCCCTTGTGGAAGTTGCACTGCCGCTAGTCGCCCCGTTACGTTGCCTGAGACGCCAGGTGTGGGTTCATAAGAGAAGTTGTAAACGCTGCCGTCTGGAAATTGGATGGAGCTTATGAGCGATGTAGCCGTCGGACCGTATTCCCCAATGCTGCTGCATCCAAACGCGGTCTGGACAGTATAAGTCGTATAGAAAATCGTTACGGTTTGCGGATTGCCTTTTGTATTCGTATAGGTAAGTGTATTCGAATCTTGACCCGATCCCGCAAGCGTCAGCGCAACCTTCCCAGTTGTGTCTATGAACTGTCCACTTGAATTGGCTGTGATCTGGTTCCCATTTGGATCAGTGTACGTGCCGAGCCCGGTCTGGGTATTGTATGGACCGTTGATGACCGTGCCTACTGCTGACGTAATCGTCCAATTGCTTGTGCCAGCTCCTCCCGTATTGATGCTATACCCTGATCCATCTGTGGCGGTAGCGATCAGTGGGCCGCTGTTTGTACTTGTTTCGCGATTGTTGCAAAACGTCAAAGAGATTGATGTCATACCGTTAAACGGGTGCGCTTTACCGATCGGATCATGAAAAACATACTGAGTCCAACGCTCGGTCGTTGTAGAGCAAGAGCCACTTCCGGAGCGGTTAGTAGAATAGGATGCCGTTACATACCCCGACATGGCGGCGGTTTGCGCGTTCCATCCCAAGCCTCCGACGGGCTGCCACCGCATCGCTCCACTAACGGAGGCAGGAGTCCAGATGGAACTGTCATAGCTCAGGTTATAGGTAAAAGGTATTCCCCTTCCCGTCTTATTCAAGATAGGGATAGCAAAATGCACGTTCAGGCTGCCGACGTTTATCGTGTCGAGTCCGGGCTTGTCGTATGTCCCATAGGGATAGGTTCCGGTTGCTACCTGCGACAACGCAGGAATAGCAAGAATCATCATCAAGAAGGAAACAATCAGGACGCGCGCGCTCTTCATATGCGATCTCCAGGATCTGACTCAAGGCTTATGGCTTGTGAAAAGAACGAAACTAGGAGGCCGACTGAACCTGCAACCTCAACTCGAGGGCGGAGTTCACGAACTTCTCAATCGTGAATGGAATCCACACGCCACCTGCATTGGTGTAGTTGCTGAAGCGAATCTCAACAGGAATGTCGATAGCGGCATTGTTGTCGGGATGAATATTAAATCCCAGAGCAACTGGCCGCATCGTTTCGGGATCGAGGTAAATATCCGTCTTCGTCCACCGCGTTATCCACGTGCTTAGGGGGGTGTTGTCGGGCTGCATCGCAGCAGTTGTGAAGTGAGCTACTGTAGCGCCATTCCTGGATTCGGTGCCTAGGAAATGGATTGTAAGGTTACTGTTCTGAATGATCCTGGCCAAGACAATATGCGGGCAAAACCATGACTCCGGCGTATAGAGGTTATGCCCCGCGAAGGCGTGCTGAGTACCCTCGTTATCCGTCCAAGTCCCTACAGCGACACCATTGGTGTTCGTCCTGCTCTCCGTTCGGGAGGCGGATGATAGCTGCAGTTGTAGCTGACTGGAGCCGTTCACAGAACAGGAGGCGGTAAATGATCCCGTGTCTTCCGTCGAGCCAGCAATGAATTCGGCGTTTCCGGAGAGTGAACTGCCAACCCTATTCGCAGCACCTAGGCTTGCGAGCACGCCGGCAAGAAGTGTCTGGGGCGTTGCTGGTTGTTGTGCTGAAGCCCAGGAAGCTGAAATCAAACACAGGGAAAGAATTGCCATTTCACGCATATTGCTCATCGCTCGTTCCGATCCTTTTCTGTTTGAGGCGGGGGCAACCAGACCCCAGTAAAAGCTTCAATTCAATTAACGCAATCATGAGGATTCTTCCTTCCTGTGTCGAATAATAGTTTCTCAGATATGCGAGAATGTCCTTTACCCTGCGGGCGTTGGGGCACAAGGGGTAAGTTTTGTTCCGTGACCACTGGCCCTTGTTCCCAAGAACTTGCATGGGTCAAAAGACAAGATCTATGGAACCTTGGAGCGCGGCAAGCTGCGCTTCGGTCTGGTCCCGGCAGGCACATGCTTTTGCTGATTTACCCCGGTAGGAGCACAGAGGGAGTGCCGATGTGAATGTCGATCCCAGGCACCTCTACAGGATGAGTCTGGATAGAGATGGGACCAGCCATACGGAGAGCAAGTCCCACGGCCAGCACGAGGACAATGAAGAGAAGCAGCGACAAGGGCCGCGCCTCAAGAAGGGGCTCGATAGTTTTCATCAGAGCAGGAGTGCATCCGGACGTGGATTTGGCCTTGGAGCTAGCCGGTGCACCTTTCTGAAGAAGGGCGGCATGGTTCGGACACGGAGAAGCATATGCATCCGAAAAGGACCGAAGACGAGGCCTCAAAGCTTCCCGGCTTCGGTTCTGTCTAGTATAGAAATCACGCGGGAAGGAGGACATTAGCGCTCCCGCCTTTCCGAGCGAGCCCCGATGCTGAGGTGGATCGGGCCGACGATCCGAAGACCGATGGCAATGACAAGGACCCCTGCCAGCCACGGGAAGCCAGCGGCAATCAAGGCGAGCGCGAACTGAAAGAACGATTCCATGTCTGATCTATGCCTCAGATTTGGGATTCCTAGCCAATTTGCAGGCCGGGAGGGATCTTGGTGCGAGAGAGAGTAACACGGCCCGAAATTTCGGTGTCAAATCCAGCGGTTTCCGGGCTGCTCGGTAAGGAGAGCGTCGGCTGTCTCCTCACAGTATTGAGATCGAAGGCACTTCCGAGCGCGAGATGGTGGTACGCCTCCGGGCAATGCCATTCTTCCCCGCCTCATCTGAAGATGGTTGACTGGAGGTATGAATCAGCCAGGTCATACTTCTCCTACTGTTCGGCGGCGTCGCAGCCGCTCCGAGGTTTCAG
>Ga0181529_10004070_pt1 | contig 16112 bp, 15 predicted proteins | sample PEATcosm2014_Bin_36_FD_119763 | JGI IMG/M metagenome (GOLD analysis project Ga0181529, IMG submission 119763) | Peatland microbial communities from MTU Mesocosm Facility, Houghton, MI, USA - PEATcosm2014_Bin10_30_metaG | ecosystem: Environmental > Terrestrial > Soil > Wetlands > Peat | place...
CGCGCAGATCGTCGGCGTGCTGCTGGTGTTCACGCTGATGGTCGGCCCCGCCGCCGCGGCGCAAAATTTCTCCCGCCGCCTCGCCGTCGGCGTCGCGTTGTCGGCGGGCCTGGCGCTCGCCGAAGCCTGGGGCGGCCTGACGCTCGCCTTCTACACCGATTGGCCGACCAGCTTCTGGATCACCGCGCTGTCGGGACTGGTCTTCTTCGCCAGCCTCGTCGCGCGGCGGCTGGCGCGATAGGGGGCGGTCGCTCCGCCTGGGAAGCGCGACTCGTGCTAGACGAAGCGTCGATGACGCAGGCCTTTCCCTTCTTCCTCGGCGTCGAGCGTTCTTTCGCCGGCCGGCCGTGGCGCCCGCGGCTCGACGCGGCGGGCGAAGCGCGCGCGCTGGCGATGGCGCAAACCGGCGGCTGCGACGAATTGCTGGCGCGGGTGCTTGCCGGGCGCGGCGTCGGCCTCGACGAGGTCGCGCGTCATCTCGATCCGACCCTGCGCGCGCTGATGCCCGATCCGTTCACCCTCGCCGACATGGAGAAGGCGACGGCGCGGCTCGCCGACGCGGTCAAGCGCGCGGAAAAGATCGCCATCTTCGCCGACTACGACGTCGACGGCGCGGCGAGCGCGGCGCTGCTCAGCGAATATCTCCAGGCTTGCGGCTGCGAAACGATCGTTCACATCCCCGATCGCGTCACCGAGGGCTACGGCCCGAACCGCGAGGCGATGGCCGCTTTCGCCGCGCGCGGCGCCAGCCTGGTCGTCACCGTCGATTGCGGCGCGGTCAGCCACGAACCGATCGCCGAAGCGAGAAAACGCGGCCTCGACGTCGTCGTCTTCGACCATCACCAGGCCCCCGAGCGGTTGCCCGACGCGCTCGCCATCGTCGACCCGAATCGCCAGGACGACCTCTCCGGGCTCGGCCATCTCTGCGCCGCCGGCGTCGTCTATATGGGCCTCGTCGCGCTGAACCGCGCGTTGCGCGACAGCGGCTTCTTCAACGGTCGCGCCGCGCCCGATCTCCTCGCCGGGCTCGATCTCGTCGCGCTGGCGACGGTCGCCGACGTCGTGCCGCTCATCGGCCTCAATCGCGCTTTCGTCGCGCGCGGGCTGGCGATCATGCGCCAGCGTAAGCGCCTCGGCCTCGCCGCCTTGTTCGACGCCGCCGGCGCCGACGGGCCGCCCCGCGCCTATCACCTCGGCTTCCTCATCGGCCCGCGCATCAACGCCGGCGGCCGCATCGGCGACGCTGCGCTCGGCGTCAAGCTGCTGACCGCGCGCGACGAGGATGAGGCGCGCAAGATCGCCGCCGAGCTCGACCGCTTGAACCGCGCGCGGCAACAGATCGAGATCGCGACGCTCGCCGAAGCCGAAGCGGAAGCGCTGTTGGCGCTCGGACTCGAGGAGCGCGGCGCGGCGGTCGTCGTGGCGGGCGAAGCATGGCCGAGCGGAATCGTCGGCCTCGTCGCGGCGCGGCTCAAGGAGCGCTTCGAGCGGCCCGCCTTCGCGCTGGCGCTCAACGGCGCCGAGGCGACCGGCTCGGGGCGCTCGATCGCCGGCGTCGATCTTGGCCGCGTCGTGCGCGCCGCGGTCGATTCCGGCCTCGCGACCAAGGGGGGCGGCCACGCCATGGCGGCGGGAGTCACGCTCGCCAAGGCTCGCATCGGCGAGTTCCGCGCTTTTCTCGAGGAGAAGCTCGCCGAGCCGGTGGCGGCGGCGCGGGCGCGCTCGGGCCTGTCGATCGACGCAGCGCTGACGGCGGCCGGCGCGACGGTCGCGCTGGCGCAACCGGTCGAAGCGGCGGGCCCGTTCGGCGCGGGCAATCCCGAGCCGGTGTTCGCGCTGCCGCGCCATCGGCTGACTGGCGTCTTCGCCGCCGGCGTCGATCATCTGCGGCTACGCGCGGTCGCCGCCGACGGCGCGGCGATCGAGGCGATCGCCTTCCGCGTCGTCGGCAAACCGCTCGGCGAGGCCTTGCTCGGCGCGCGCGGCGCCAACGTCCACCTCGCCGGCGCGCTGTCGATCAACCGCTACGGCGGCCGCGAGAAGCCGCAATTGAGGTTGATCGACGCCGCAGAAGTCGCCGATTGAGAGGGCGCGTTTTCTAGGCCCGGCCGTGACGAATGCAAACGCTACGCGCTCGCCGAGATCCACTTCGCCAGATCCGCCTTCGCCCGCGCCGACAGGGCGCGCTTGCGCGCGAAGCCGCGCTCCGGGCCGCGCAGGCGCTTGCCGTCGGCGTCGACGCGCGTCTCGTCGATCGGCGGGAACAGGCCGAAATTGACGTTCATTGGCTGGAACGAGCGCGGCCCGACGTCGATCGCCTCGATATGGCCGCCGGTGATGTGGTTGAGCAGCGCGCCGATTGCGGTCGTTGGCGGCGGCGGCGACAGCGCTTGCCCCAGGCGCTCGGCGGCGGCGAAGCGGCCGGCGATCAGGCCGACTGCGGCGCTTTCGACATAGCCTTCGCAGCCGGTGATCTGGCCGGCGAACCGCAGCCGCGGCGCCGCCTTGAGCCTCAGCCAACCGTCGAGCAGGCGCGGCGAATTGAGGAAGGTGTTGCGGTGCAGCCCGCCGAGCCGCGCGAATTCGGCCTTCGCCAATCCGGGAATGAGGCGGAAGATGCGCGCCTGTTCGCCGTATTTGAGCTTGGTCTGGAAGCCGACGATGTTGAACAGGGTGCCGAGCGCATTGTCCTGGCGCAGTTGCACGACCGCATAGGGCTTGACCGTCGGCGCATGCGCGTTGGTCAGGCCGACGGGCTTCATCGGCCCGTGGCGCAGGGTCTCGCGGCCGCGCTCGGCCATCACCTCGATCGGCAGGCAGCCGTCGAAATAGGGCGTGCCTTCGAATTCGCGGAACTCGGTCTTCTCCGCCGCCAGCAACGCGTCGAGGAATGCCTCGTACTCATCGCGGCTCATCGGGCAGTTGAGATAATCGGCGCCGGTGCCGCCGGGCCCCGCCTTGTCGTAGCGCGATTGCGGCCAGGCGACGTCCATGTCGATCGAATCACGATGGACGATCGGCGCGATCGCGTCGAAGAAGGCGAGCGAATCCTCGCCGGTCAGCGCGCGGATGGATTCGGCGAGCGTCGGCGAGGTCAGAGGGCCAGTGGCGATAACGACGCTGTCCCAGTCCTCGGGCGGCAGGCCGGCGATCTCGCCGCGCTCGATCCGGATCAGCGGCTCGCCCTCGATCGCCGCTTCGACCGCCGCCGAAAATCCGTCGCGATCGACCGCCAGGGCGCCCCCGGCCGGCACCTGATGGGCGTCGGCGGATCGGATGACGAGCGAATCAAGCGCCCGCATCTCACGGTGGATGACGCCGACGGCGTTGGTCTCAGCGTCGTCGGAGCGGAAGGAATTGGAGCAGACGAGCTCGGCGAGGCGCGCCGTGCGGTGCGCTTCGGTCCCGCGCTCAGGGCGCATTTCGTGCAAAATGACGGAAACGCCGCGGCGGGCGATCTGCCACGCCGCTTCGCAGCCCGCCAGCCCGCCGCCGATCACATGAATGGGCCGCATGCGCGGCTTGTCGCAAAGCCGGTCAGAGCCGTCAACTCAGGCCAAGACGCGCGAACGCCCGCCGGGGGGAGGAACCGGCGGGCGTTGCAAAGCGTCGGGGGAGGACCGACGCCGCGGAAACATCCGGAGGGAAGGGAACCGGACGCCCCGAACCTGTTTAGGCGGCGAGCGCGTTGGCGACGACAAAGTGGATGTCGCCGCGGCGGATGCCGATGTCGGCCAACTCGCGGTCGCTGAGCGAGGACAGCTCGCGAACCGCTTCGCGGTACCGGCGCCAAGCGTCGAACTTCTCGGTGATGGACTTGAGTGAGGTCATGTGACCCTCCTTTTCGAAACTGGTCTGAGGAGCGCCGCTCATTTGCGACTGTCTCCGTCTGATGCAGTGCAACATAGTGACGCGAGGCGAGTCGGAAAAGCGCTGATCTTGCCGGACAGCCATGCGCGATACGCATAGCGAATGGGTTCGGCTCGATTCCTTCAAACGCTCGCCGAAACTGCCGGTTTGCAGCATGAAACGACATATCAGCGCAAAATATGGGCACCGATCGGCTCGCCCAAGGCATCTTTACCGGCTGTTCAGCATTGTGGATTTTTCATGACTGCCGTTCTGCGCCGCAATGATTGATCAATCAGCGGACCTGATGATCCATCGGCCGCCGCGGCGCGCGCCGATTCGGGCGGCCGGTTCGCTGCGTCTTCGCCCTTTTTCCAGGTCGTAGCCGCTCGTGCGAGCGCGTATGCTGTTTGCCGCGCTTGATTTTGTCGCGCCGCGCGGCGACACACGCGGCCAGAAGCGCCGGCCGGCGCAATGTCTCAATGGGAGCCCGACATGGAAACCTTGATTGCCCGCGTCGCCGCGACCGCCGGCGCGAAACCGGACGTTGCGCGCAAGGCCGTTGCGCTGGTGCTCGATTTCATCGCCCGCGAAGCTCCTGACGACGCCGTCGCCGCCTTGCTCGCCAAAGCGCCGGAGTTGAAGGCGATCATCGCTTCCAGCGCGACGACCGGCGGCGAGGGCATGGGCCCCATGGTCCGGGGCCTCATGGGCACAGGCGCCGGCGCCATGGGCGGCGGCGGCCTGCTGGCGCTCGGTTCAGACCTGATGGCGCTCGGCTTCGACATGAACCAGATCCAGGCGGTCGGCAAGGAAGTGTTCGACTACGCTCGCGAGCACGCCGGTGACGACGTAATCGGCGAAATCGCCGGCGCCATCCCGGGCCTGGCCCAGTACATCTGAGTCGGGGGCCGGGGTGGGGGGAGCGGCGGCGCAGTTCGCGTCCTACGGCGAAGCGGACTGGCGTCGGGCCGCCGAAGCGGCGCTCAAAGGCGTCGGCTTCGCGACGCTGATCTCGCGCGCGGTCGACGGAATCGAACTGCAACCGCTCTATCCGCGCCGCGAAGGGCCGCGCGCGCGGCGTGGCGGCGCCGGTTGGCGGGCGCTCGCGCGCCTCGACCATTCCGATCCCGCCGCCGCCAACGATCAGGCGCTCGACGACCTCGCCAACGGCGCCGACGGTCTGCAGATCGTCTTCGCCGGCGCCGCCGGGGCCTATGGCTTCGGTCTCGGCAAGTCCGATTCGGCGACGTTACACCGCGCCTTCGAGGGCGTTCGGTTCGACGCCGCGCGACGCTTCGAACTCGACCTCGGGCCTAACGGCGAAGGCCAGGCGACTGGCGTCGCGGCGCTTGTGGCGCGCAGCGGCGTCGCGCCGAAGTCCGTCGACCTCGCTTTTGGCCTCGATCCGATCGGCGCGCTGGCGCGCAGCGGCCGCGCGCCGCGTCCATGGAGCGCCGAGGCCGCGGCGCTCGCCAAGGTGGCGTCATTTCTGGCCGCGCAGGGCTTCGCCGGGCCTTACCTCGCCGCCGACGCGCGCTGCGTTCACGCCGCCGGCGGAACGCCGGCGCAAGAGCTCGGTTTCGCCCTCTCGGCGGCGGTCGCTTATCTTCGCGCGCTTACCGACGGCGCCTTCCCGCGCGAAGCGGCGGCGGCGGCGATCGGCTTCCGCCTCGCCGCCGACGCCGACGAGTTTTTCACCCTCGCCAAGTTTCGCGCCCTGCGCCTGATGTGGGGTCGCGTCCGCTCGGCCTGCGGCCTCGAGGCCGCGCCGGCGCGGGTCCATGGCGAAAGCGCCTGGCGGACGATGACCGCGCGCGATCCGTACGTGAACGTGATGCGCGGAGCGACAGCGGCTTTCGCCGCTGGCCTCGGCGGCGCCGACAGCGTCAGCGTTCTCCCCCACACCCAGGCGCTCGGCCTGCCCGACGCTCTGGCGCGCCGGCTCGCCCGCAACGCCCAGCTGATCCTGCTCGAAGAATCGCATCTCGGCTTCGTCGCCGATCCGGCCGCCGGGGCCGGCGTGTTCGAGGCGCTGACAACGGCGCTGTGCGAGCGCGGCTGGTCGGCCTTCCAAGCGCTCGAACGCGCCGGCGGAGCGCCGGCCGCGTTGCGCGCCGGGAAATTCCAGGGCGAAGTTGCGGAGGCCGCCGCGCACATCGCCGACGACGCCGCGCGGCTGAAGGCGCTGATCACCGGCGTCAGCGCCCATGTCGATCTCGCCGAAGCGCCGGTCGACGTCCTGCCGGCGACGCCGCCGGCCTTCGAGTTTGCCGGCGAGGCTTTCGCCGCGCCGCTCGCCCCGCTGCGCCTCGCCGAGCCGTTCGAACGGCTGCGCGAACTTTCCGACGCGGCGCAACGGCGCGACGGCGCGCGGCCGAAGGCGTTCTTGGCCGCGATCGGCCCGCTCTCGCAGCATGGTCGGCGCGTCGGCTTCGCCCGCGACGTGTTTGAGGCGGGCGGCCTCGACGCGATCGCCGATTCCGGCGGCGACGACCCGGCGGCGTCGGCGGCGCGCTTCACGGCGAGCGGCGCGACGGTGGCCTGTCTCTGCGGCGACGACCAGGGCTACGCCGCCCGCGGCGCTGCTTTCGCGCGCGCGTTGAAAGCGGCGGGGATGCGCTGGCTGGCTCTGGCCGGTCGGCCGGGCGAGGCGGCCAACGCTTGGCGCGAGGCCGGGGTCGACGACTTCCTCTTTATCGGCGGCGATGCGGTCGCGGCGTTGCGGCGCGCCTGGGCGCGGATTTCGGCGGCGGCCTAGCGCCGCGGCGGACCGGCTGTTTTGAAGGATCGGCTGATGGGGGCGATTCCCGATTTCAACGCCATTCCCTTTGCGCCGTCGCCGGAGCCGGCGCAGGCGGCGCCGGGCGCTTGGACGAGCCCGGAGGGGATTGCGATCAAGTCGATCTACGACGCGAGCGATCTCGACGGCCTCGGGTTCCTCGACACTTGGCCAGGGCTGCCGCCCTATCTGCGCGGCCCCTACGCGACGATGTACGTCAAGCAGCCGTGGACGGTGCGCCAGTACGCCGGCTTCTCCACCGCCGAGGAATCGAACGCGTTCTATCGCGCCAATCTCGCCGCCGGGCAGAAGGGCCTGTCGGTCGCCTTCGATCTTGCGACGCACCGCGGCTACGATTCCGACCATCCGCGCGTCGCCGGCGACGTCGGCATGGCGGGCGTCGCGATCGACTCGATCTACGACATGCGCACGCTGTTCTCCGGCATTCCGCTCGACTCGATGAGCGTGTCGATGACGATGAACGGCGCCGTGTTGCCGGTGCTGGCGCTGTTCATCGTCGCTGCAGAAGAGCAGGGGGTCCCGGCCAAGGCGCTGTCGGGCACCATCCAAAACGACATCCTCAAAGAATTCATGGTGCGCAACACCTACATTTATCCGCCGAGCGCCTCGATGCGCATCGTCGCCGACATCTTCGCCTACACGGCGAAGCACATGCCGAAATTCAATTCGATCTCGATCTCCGGCTATCACATGCAGGAGGCGGGCGCGACGCAGGATCTCGAACTCGCCTACACGCTCGCCGATGGGATCGAGTATCTGCGCGCCGGCGTCGCGGCGGGCCTGAAGGTCGACGAATTCGCGCCGCGGCTGTCGTTCTTCTGGGCGATCGGCATGAACTTCTTTATGGAGGTCGCCAAGCTGCGCGCCGCGCGGCGGCTGTGGGCGGAGATCGTCGCCGGCTTCGGCGCGAAGTCGGAAAAATCGCTGCCGTTGCGCGCCCATTGTCAGACTTCGGGCTGGTCGCTGACGGCGCAGGACCCGTTCAACAACATCGTCCGCACTCAGATCGAGGCGATGGCGGCGACGCAAGGGCATACCCAGTCGTTGCACACCAACGCGCTCGACGAAGCCTTGGCGCTGCCGACGCCGTTCTCGGCCCGCATCGCCCGCAACACGCAATTGTTCTTGATCGAGGAGAGCGGCACGACGCGCGTCGTCGATCCGTGGGGCGGCTCCTACTACGTCGAGCGGCTGACCGCCGATCTGGCGGCGCGGGCGCGCGCCCATATCGACGAAGTCGAAGCGCTCGGCGGCATGGCCAAGGCGATCGAGCTCGGCCTGCCCAAGCAGCGCATCGAGGAGGCGGCGGCGCGCACCCAGGCGCGCATCGACTCCGGCCGGCAGACGGTGATCGGCCTCAACAAGCACGCGCCGCAGGTCGAGCGCGCGATCGACGTGCTCAAGGTCGACGCGGTGGCGGTGCGGGCGCAGCAGATCGAAGAGCTTGAACGTCTGCGCGCCGAGCGCGACGAACAGGCGACGACGGCCGCCCTCGACGCGTTGACCGAGGGCGCGCGCGGCGGCGCCAACCTGCTCGCGCTCAGCGTGGAAGCGGCGCGCGCCAAGTCGACGGTCGGCGAGATTTCGCTGGCGATGGAGAAGGCGTTCGGCCGCCACGTCGCCGAAGCGAAGTCGATTTCCGGCGTATATCTCGCCGAAGCCGGCGAGGCGGGCGACGCCAACCAGCGCGTCATCGCCATGACCCGCGCTTTCGCCGAAAACGAAGGCCGACCGCCGCGCATTCTGGTGGCGAAGATGGGCCAGGACGGCCACGATCGCGGCCAGAAGATTATCGCTTCGGCGTTCGCCGACCTCGGCTTCGAGGTCGAGATTGGCCCGCTGTTCGCCACGCCTGAGGAAGTCGCGGCGCTGGCGGCGGAGAAGCGCGTCCACATCGTCGGCGTGTCGTCGCTTGCCGCCGGCCATCTCGCGCTGGCGCCAGCGCTGAAGGCGGCGTTGAAGGCCGCCGGCCTCGGCGACGCGCTGGTCGTCATCGGCGGCGTCATCCCGGAACAGGATTTTGCGCCTTTGCGCGCCGCCGGCGTCGACGCGATTTTTCCGCCCGGCACTACGATCGCGGCGTCGGCGCAGAGCCTGATCGAGCGGCTCAACGAGCGGCGCGGCTACGTCCAGCGCGGCGCTGCGTGACACTGTCCCATTTCGGCGCACGACGGCGCTTACGTAAGCGGCGCTCGACTTGCGGCGCGCTCGTCCCAAATCATCTGGGCGAGCCATGGAACAAAACATCGACACCCTGATCGAACGCGCGATCGCCAATACGCAGGGCTACCTACGCGCGCCTGACCGCGATCGCCGCATTGCGCGAGCCGGCCTGCAGCGAATCCTCGCCGACGTAGCGGCGCGCGCGCCAGCCCACCCGGCGCTGAGCCGACTGGCGGCGTTTATCGACGATCTCCGCCAAGGCGCGCGCTAGCGTTCGTACAATCCCGTCAGCGTCGCCTTGGCCAAAGTGTGGAGCTTCAAGTTTGAGCCGACGGTCGAGGCCGAAGAGCGCTCGTCGGCGCCGAGCCTGGCGACGTCGACGGCGAAGATCGTGAACTGATAGCGGTGCGGCTTGTCCGCCGGCGGCGGGCAGGGGCCGCCGTAGCCGGTCGTCCTGTAGTCGGTGCGGCTCTGCGTCGCGCCCTTCGGCGCCGCCGGGCTCTTCGGGTCGCCGGCGCCGCGCGGCAAATGCGCGACGTTGGGCGGAATGTTGAAGACGATCCAATGCCAGAAGCCGCCGCTCGGCGCGTCGGGATCGAAGCACGTCAGCGCGAAGCTCTTGGTCTCGGGCGGCGCGCCTGACCAGCTCAGCGCCGGCGAGAGATTGGCGCCGGCGCAGCCGAACCCGTTGAACGCGTGCATCGCGGCGATGGGCTCGCCTTCCGTGATGTCGGCGCTCGTCAATGTGAACCCGGCAGTCATCGTCCGCGCGCTCATCGGATCCTCCCAAATCCTCTCATCCGCCGCGAGCGCGGCGGCCCATTCGATTGCGTCGGCGACCCGCGTTGCGCGCAATCGACAGTGACAAGGTGATTTGACGCGGGCGCGAAGCCGATTGTATGACCAAAGCAGGCGCGACAAGAAGCGCTCGGTCGACGCGGAGGAAGCCGTGCGAGGGGCCAAATTCGCGCGAGCAGGTCGCAAACGCAATCTCGCGACGCGTTCCGGCGCAACGCTGCAATTCACGGAACTTGGCTTCGGCGCTGCGCCGCTCGGCAATCTTTACCGGCCGATGACGGAGAGAGAGGCGCGTGCGACCCTCGACGCCGCGTGGGCCGCCGGCTGCCGTCATTACGACACCGCGCCTATTTACGGCCTCGGGCTTTCTGAAACGCGGCTGAACGGTTTCCTGCGCGCCAAGCCGCGCGACGCCTTTCTGATCTCAACCAAAGTCGGCCGGCTGCTGCATCTCTGCCGGCATGAGGAACGGTCGTTTCAAACCGGGTTCTTCGAGACGCCGTCGCGTCGGGAAACCTTCGATTACAGTTACGACGGCGTGATGCGCTCGCTCGAGTTTTCGCTCGAGCGACTGGGGCTCGATCACGTCGACATCGTCTACGCGCACGACGTCGACGTGTTTACCCACGGCAGTCGGGAAGCTTCGGACGCCCGCGTTCGCGAGTTCATGGACGGCGGCTACAAGGCGTTGGAGAAGTTGCGCGAGGGCGGAGCGATCCAGGCGATCGGAGCCGGGATCAACGAATGGCAGGTCGCCGAAACGTTGGCGCGCGCCGGCGACTTCGACCTGTTTCTGCTCGCCGGCCGCTACACCCTGCTCGAGCAGGAGGCGGTGCAATCGTTCCTGCCGTATTGCGTCGACAAGAAGATTGGCGTGGTGATCGGCGGGCCGTTCAACTCCGGCATTCTGGCCACCGGACCGAAACGCGGCGCTCGCTACGACTACAAGCCGGCGCCGCCGACCGTGCTTGAGCGGGTGCGCCGAATTGAGACGATCTGCAAAGCCCACGGCGTCAAGCTCGCCGAGGCCGCGCTGCGCTTCCCGCTCAGCCATCCCGCAATCGTCAGCGTCATTCCAGGCGGCCAAAAACCGGGCGAAGTGCGTCGCAATGCTGAGATGCTCAGCGCCCAAATCCCTGTGGCGATGTGGCGGGCGCTGAAGGCCGAAGGCCTTCTGCGCGCCGACGCGCCGACGCCACGATAAAGGAGCGAACCATGTTGAAGTTGATCGATCCGCTGCTTGGCCCTGACCTTCTCTACGTCATGCACGCCATGGGCCACGGCGACGAACTGGCGATCGTCGACGCCAACTACCCCGCCTATTCCGCCGGCCCTGAGGTCGTTCGGATCGAGGTTGACGCTGTGCGCGCGCTCGACGCCATCCTCAGCCTTCTTCCGCTCGACACTTTCGTTCCGGAGGCGTGCTGGCGCATGCAGGTTGTCGGCCAACCGAACCAGGAGGAGCCGATCTTCGCCGAGTTCCGCTCGGTTATCGCCGAGCGCGAGGGGCCGCAGTTCAAGCTCGCCGAACTGGAGCGCTTCGCCTTCTACGATCGCGTCAAACAGGGCTTCGCGATCGTAAAGACCAACGAGCGCCGGCTTTACGGCAACGTCATCCTCAAGAAGGGCGTCATCCGCCCCGATTGACGACAGCGTCGCAATGCCGCAGGCGCGCCGGAATTGTCGTTCGCGCGCGTCGGCGGCAAGCTCTGAACTGCCCGATCGCAGACGGCGGCAGGCGATTCCGGAGCGCGCATGCGCTGGATTCTGTTCCTCCACATCGTCTTTGTCGCAACCTGGCTCGGCTGCGTGTTGGTCGAAGGCGTCTTCGAACACGCGGCGGAGCCGAGCGCGCAAGCGCGACGGCTGATTTCGCGCGCTCATTGGCAAATCGGTCAGGCGGTCGAAATTCCCGCCTTTTTCGGAGCGCTGGTCACCGGCGCGGTCATGGCCGCAACGATTCCGATGACGCCGCCGCTCGAGACGAAGATCGCCTTCGGCCTCGCCGCCGTCGTCGTCAACGCCTATTGTGTTGTGATCGTCCGCCGTCGATTGAAAGCGGCCGAGGCGGGCGACGACGCGGCCTGGGCGGCGATCGACGCGCGCCAGCACCAGTGGGGCGTCGTCGTCTTCGCCGCGATGCTGATCGCGCTGGCGATCGGCGGCTATCTGTTCGCCGATCGCTGAGGCGGCGCATCGAGAATTCTCCGTCTTCCCGCAAGCTGGGAGAAGGGACTGGCGCCAACGGCGTCGACTTACGCGTCGCCCCACACTTCGCGCGCGATTTCGACGCATCGTTCGAGCTTCTTCCACTCGTCGGCCTCGGTGAGGTCGTTGCCGTGCGCGGTCGAGGAGAAGCCGCACTGGTGGCTGAGCGCGCACTGGTCGAGCGCTACGTATTTCGCCGCTTCGTCGATGCGCCGCTTGACCGCGTCCTTGGGCTCGGCCTCGGCATGCTTGGAGCTCATCAGGCCGAGGACGATCGTCTTGCCCTTCGGCGCGAAACGCAGCGGCGCGAAGTCGCCCGAGCGCTCGTCGTCGTACTCGAGGAAGAAGCCGTCGATCTTCATCTCGTTGAGAAGGATGTCGGCGACCGGTTCGTAACCGCCCTGAGCGACCCAGGCGCTCTTGAAATTGCCACGGCAAAGATGGACCGAGATCGTCATGTCCTTCGGCCGATCGCGGATCGAGTCGTTGACCAGCCGGCAGTAGAGCCGGGTCAGCGCGTCAGGGTCGTCGCCGCGGGCGCGGGTGCTCTCGCGGATCTTCGGATCGCAGAGATAGGCGAGATTGGTGTCGTCGAGCTGCAGATAGCGGCAGCCGCGCGCCGCTAGATCGGCGATCTCGTCGCGATAGGCGGCGGTGAGGTCGACATAGAATTGTTCGAGGTCGGGATAGGCGGTCTCGCTGATCGCCTGCCGGCCGCCGCGGAAATGCAACATTGACGGCGCCGGGATGCAGACCTTCGGCGTCCGGGTGACGACGCTCTTGAGGAAGTCGAAGTCGGCGCCCTGGATCGGTTTGGCGTGGCGGATCTTGCCTTCGACGTGCATCGTCGGCGGCTTGAAGCCGACCTCGCTGCCGTCGTCCTTGCGGAACTTGGCGACGAACTCGCCGTAGTGGGTCTCGACGCCGTCGAGTCGCTCGAGGAAGTCGACGTGGAAATAGGTGCGGCGGAACTCGCCGTCGGTGATCCCCTTGAGGCCGACGTTTTCCTGGGCGCGCACGACCTGGCGAATGCAAGCGTCTTCGATCGCGCGCAATTCGTTGGCCGGCAGCGTCTTGGCGAAGAACTGCTCGCGCGCCGTCCTCAGGCGCTCGGGACGGAGAAAGCTGCCAACATGGTCAGCGCGGAACGGCGGCTGGGTCATCGAATTCCTCCCTGGTCTGATTGCGCGAACTTCTATCAGAGCAGGGACGATTGGCAATGCGCGGACCTCGCGCGGGCGTCACACGACGAGGGGTCTCGACGTCAGCCGGCGCGTCAGCCGACCGGCACGGCCAGCAGGGGCCAGCGCGCGTCTTCGAGCACCTGCGCGCTGGCGCTGCCGCGCACCGCGTCGAGCAGGCCGTGGCGCCCAGCCGTCGGCATCGCGATCGCGTCGACCTTGAATTCGTCGGCCGCGGCGAGGATCGCCTCGACCACGGCGCCGTCGCGCAGCAGGATCGGCATGTCGAGCGTGACGCCGTTCTCGTCGACGAGGGCAGGCGGACGCTTGCCGACGTGCATAAGCTTGATTTCGGCGTGGTTGTCCGTCAGCGCCAGCATCGCCTGGATGCGGCGGATCGCCGGCACGCTGTCGACGCCGCCGGCGATCGGCATCAGGATCTGCTTGAGGCCGATGGCGCCGGTCTTCGGATCGACGAAGCCGCGCCGGCCTTCGCGCACGAACAGGCTCATCATCCGCCCTTTGCGCAGCAGACTGGTGTGGACCGACGCGTCGGTCCACCGCGTCAGCGCCTTGTTGGGATAATTGGCGAGCACGACCAGGTTGCAGAACGCGTCTTCGAGATATTCGAGGATGCCGGCGCGGGCGTTGCGCGCCGCGATGCTGACGCTCGAAACTTGCAGCTCGAGTTCCTTCTCCCATCGGTCGTAGGCGGCGTCCGGCCCCAGCCGTCCCCAACTCACCAGAAGGTCGCGCACCTGCCGCAGACCCTGCGTCGGCGAATAAAACGACTCGTTGTCGACCCGCACCAGCAGCAGCCGAAGGATCGACTTCGACGCCAGCGCGATGGCGACGGCGTGGACCATCGCGGCGGCGTCTCCCGGCGCGAAATCGGTTGGGTGGACGATGACAGGACGCTGCGGACTCGGTGGCGCCATGGTTTGTTCCGCCATTGAAGCCGCGGCATTGTGACCGCGGAGCGTTGAGCGAGGCTGGATCGGGTCTATTCTGGAGAAACAATGATCGCGACGTCCGGGTCGCCGACGCCGGTCAGTTGCAACGTCGCCGGCTCGGCGGCGAATCGGAATTTGACGCTCTTGCGCGCGTTGGCGCAGCCGTTCGCTTCGGAGAAAGCGACCGATTTGAGGAATTTGCCGTCCTGAACGACGTCGATCCAGGCGCCGGCCGACAGCGTCACTTTGTACACCCCCGGCGCCGCGGGGGCGTCGAGGAAATAGGCGCCGGCGAAGCTCGGCGAGAACTTGGGCGGCCGCTCCGGCGCCAGCGCGAGCTTGGCCTCGCCGAAGGGGATCAGCTTGAGTCGCGCGCCGGAATCGGCCGGCAGCGTCGCGCCGGGCGCGAGCGGACCGCCGGCCGGGGCGGCGAGCGCCGCCTGCTCATGGGCGATCGGCCACTTGAATTGGTCGCAGCCGATCGGCGCGGCCGCCGCGCCGCAACCTGCGCCCAACAATCCGATGGCCGCGCCCGCGCCCAGCAACCTGGCGGCGAGCAGGACGCGCAGCGTCGCTCTCATAGCTTTCCCCCCCCGGCGGTCGGATCGCCGCCGGTCGGCATCATGACGGCGCCGGGGTCCGGGTTCAACCCGCCGCGACACGGGCTGCGGCCGCGCCTAAGTTGCGTCGCCGGCCCCCATCCCCTAAAGCGACCGCCAAATCCCCCTGGAAAACGCCCGCGATGATCCGCTCCGCCCTGATGACGATTATGACCAACGCCGCCATCAAGGCCGGCCGCGGTCTCAAGCGCGACTACGGCGAGGTCGAGCAATTGCAGGTGTCGCTCAAGGGGCCGGGCGACTTCGTCAGCCTGGCGGACAAGCGGTCGGAGAAGACGATTTTCGACGAGCTTTCCCGGGCGCGGCCGGGCTACGGCTTCGTGATGGAGGAGGCCGGCCGCGTCGAAGGCTCCGACAAGAGCCACACCTGGCACATCGATCCGCTCGACGCGACGACCAATTTCCTTCACGCCATCCCGATCTTCGCCATTTCGATCGCCCTCGAGCGCGAGGGGCAGATCGTCGCCGGCGTCGTCTACAACCCTGCCACCGACGAGACCTATGTCGCCGAAAAAGGGCAGGGGGCGTTTGGCGGCGCGCGCCGGATGCGGGTCGCGGCGCGGCGCGAGCTGTCGGAAGCGCTGATCGGCTGCGGCATTCCCCACCTCGGCAAGGCGGCCGAGCATCCGGCCTTTAGAGCCGATCTGGCGGCGGTGATGGCGCGGGTCGTCAACGTCCGCCGCCTCGGCTGCGCCTCGCTCGATCTCTGCTATGTCGCCAACGGCCGCTTCGACGCCTTCTGGGAGCGCGGCCTCCATTCCTGGGACATCGCCGCCGGGTCGCTGATCGTGCGCGAGGCCGGCGGTTTCGTCACCGATTGCGACGGCGGGGCGGAATTTCTCAAGTCGGGGGATATCTGCTGCGGCAATGAGTTCATCCACCGCGAGATGGTGGCGCTGCTGCGCGGCGCTTCGGCCGCGCGCCCGACATAATTCTGGACTTGACGCGCGCCCCGGCCGCGACGCTAGCATGAGCGCGCCTGAGATTCGGTCCTTGGCCTCGATGTTTCCCGATCCGATCGTTCGCCGTCGCCGCAGGGGCTGGCGCGGCGGCGGTTCCGCGAAAGCCGCGCGACAATGAACTTGCTTCAGGCGCTGCTCGCCTGCGACGCCGCCTTGCTGGCGCTGGCGGTCGTCGCCGTCTCGGCCGCGCGCCGCGGCGGCGCAGGCGCCTTCGTCTATGGCGCCGCGCTGGCGCTGAGCGTGATCCTGCTGTCCGCCGCCGCCGCCGCTCTGATCGGCCGCGCTGCGCCGGTCGGGCTGACGCTGCCGATCGGTCTGCCGTGGATCGGCGCCAATTTCCGTCTCGACGCGCTGTCGGCGTTCTTCGCGGTCGTCGTCAACCTCGGCGGCGCGGCGGCGAGCCTCTACGGCATCGGCTACGGCCGGCACGAGCGCGAACCGGCGCGGGTGCTGCCGTTCTTTCCCGCCTTTCTCGCCGGCATGAATCTCGTGCTGATCGCCGACGACGCCTACACGTTCCTGGTGTCGTGGGAGTTCATGTCGCTGGCCTCGTGGGCGCTGGTGATGGCCCATCA
>Ga0181529_10004075_pt1 | contig 16100 bp, 15 predicted proteins | sample PEATcosm2014_Bin_36_FD_119763 | JGI IMG/M metagenome (GOLD analysis project Ga0181529, IMG submission 119763) | Peatland microbial communities from MTU Mesocosm Facility, Houghton, MI, USA - PEATcosm2014_Bin10_30_metaG | ecosystem: Environmental > Terrestrial > Soil > Wetlands > Peat | place...
CGGCCGAGATCGCCGCCCCGCATTGCAGCGTGCGCACCGGCCCCAGCCGCGCCAGGACGGCGCTGCCGAACAGCAGGAACAGCACCGTGCCGAAGGACGTAAGCGAGGAGAGGTTGCCGATGCTCTCGGGGGCCAGCCCGGTACTGGCGGTGAGCAGCGGTGCCACCACGGGCAGGCATTGGTTCATGAACGAGGCGGAGGACTGCACCAGCAGCGTGGCGCCCAGGGCAAGCAGCCAGGGGGAAAGTTTCATGCGGAGGGCCACGCTCCGGGGCAGGAGGCGGAAGCGTGCCGCTGGCAGCAGGGTCCGTCAATGCGCGGCCGAACCGGCGGCGCGGCTGACGGGCTTTCCTCCCACCCCCGGCAGCCTCATCATACGGCCATATGGCAGGGTTCGGATCCGTCGGGACGAGACATTGCGGCGCTGGCAGGCGGGTCGGCGTGACGCCCGTATTGCCACCGGGCTGGCAGGTGCACGACATCGTACCCGGTGTGCGGCTGCACATCGGGCGCGCCATGCCAGACCTGTCCGCTGCCCTGGACATCGAAATCGACCGTCTCTGGGCTGCCGCGCAGGTACGGATGGGCGGAAAACTGTTCAACGGCCGCGTGTTCAGTGCCGACGCCATCACCGCCGACCGGCTCGCCGGTCACTGGACCGAGTTCCGCCGCATCGTCGCCCAGATGGACTGTCCCGGCCTGTTCGCCGAGCTCGGCCTGCGCCCACTGGCGGTGAACGGCATCGTGCATGGACCGGACGGCGTGGTGTTCGGGCGCCGTCCCGCCGGCGCGGTCTATCAGCCGGGTCAGTGGCAATTGCCGCCGGCCGGCAGCGTGGACAGTGGCGCGGCCCGACCGGACGGCACGGTCGACATCCTGGCCGCGGTACTGGCCGAGCTGCGCGAGGAGCTTGGGCTCACCCCCGATGTGGTGTGCGCTACCCAGCCGCTGGCCATCGTCGAGCATGCCGCCAGCCACGTGCTCGACCTCGGCATCGCGCTCCGCACCGCGCTGACGGCAGCCCAGATCCGGGCGGCGCACGCCGCCGCCGGCAATGCCGAATACGCGGGGTTGGAAGTGGTGGCGATCGCCGACCTGCCCGGCTTCCTCGCCGAGGTGGCCGGCGACCTCACGCCGCAGGCGCCGGTGTTCCTCGCCCGCATGGGAGCGCTGTCGGCGACTCGCGTCGGCTGATTCTTCCTGGTTGATTCTTGTCGGTTGACTCTGGGGCGATTGGGCGGAATCCATAGGAACAAATCAGGAACGCATTCCATGCTCCCCGCCGGCCTCCACCCGGACCGTACCGCATTACAGGTCTTGCGCTCCCATCTGCGCGCACCGCAGGCCGGTGCGACATACGGTGTGCTGCGCTTCGGCGATACCAGCGTGGCGGCCTGCCTGCCCGCCGGCGGACTGGCACTGGGCAACCTGCACGAGATCGGCGCGCGCGGGCCGGAAGCCGAGACCGGCACGGTGGCGGCCGGTTTTGCCGCCTGCCTGCTCGCCGCGCTGCCCGACCGGCGGCCGGTATTCTGGATCGCGCCGTGCTGTGATCTGCACATGCCGGGCCTGCCGGCCTACGGGCTCGATCCCGGCCGGCTGATCCTGGTGCATACCCGCACCGATGTGGAGACGCTGGCAGCCATGGAGACAGCGCTGCGTGCCGGTATGGCGGCAGCGGTGCTGGGTGAGGTCGGAAAGCTGGGCCGCCTGCCCGCGCGCCGCCTGCAACTGTCCTGCCGCAAACGCGGCTCCACCGGCTTCGTGCTGCGCCGCTGGCCATATGGGCGGCGGGAAACAATGGAAGAAGCCACCGCCGCGGTAACGCGCTGGGAAGTGGCGCCCGCCCCCAGCGAGGCTGCATTCCGCGAGCCCGGCCCCGCACGCTGGCGCGTGGTGTTGCAGCACGCCCGCGGTGGGCACGAGGGCGCCTGGATCATGGAGGCAACGACCGATGACGCAGCGCATCCTCTCCGTGTGGTTGCCGGATTGGCCGACGCAGCGCCTGCACCGGACCGGCGCCGCCTCGCCGGATAGGCCGACGGCGACGGTAGAGGCGGTGCGCGGCCAACGCCGGCTGAAAGCGGTGTGTCCGCGTGCCGCGGCGCTGGGCCTGCGGGCCAGCCAGGCGCTCGCCCAGGCGCGGGCAATCTGCCCGGAACTGATGGCAATCGACGCCGATCCGGTGGCGGACCAAGCCGCACTGGAGGGTCTGGCCGGCTGGTGCGAGCGCTTTTCTCCCCTTGCCGCCGCTGACCCGCCGGATGGGGTATGGCTGGACATTACGGGCTGTGCGCACCTGTTCGGCGGCGAAGCAGAGTTGGCCGCCGTGCTGGCGACGCTGCTGGCGCGTAACGGCCTTAACTCCCGGCTCGCGGTGGCCGGTACGCCAGGCACCGCCTGGGCACTGGCCCACGCGGCGATGCCGGAACAGGCCAGCGTGCTGCCGGCGGGTCAGGAAACTGCGGCCCTGGCCACGCTGCCGGTCGCCTTGCTGCGTCTAGACCCGCGCAGCATTGCTGAGCTGCACGGGCTGGGGCTGCGCAGCATCGGCGCGTTGGCCCGCCTGCCGCGCGCCGATCTGTCCGCCCGGTTCGGCCCCCTGCCGGTGCTGCGGCTGGACCAGGCACAGGGTCGTGTTGCCGAGGCGATCGCCTGGCCGCACCCGCCCGCACCCTGGAGCGAACGCCTGGCCTTCGCCGAGCCGATCGGTACGCCGAAGGACCTGACCCGCACGCTGGTGAGGCTGGCGATACTTCTATGCACCCGGCTGGAGGCGGTGCGGCGCGGAGGACTCAGCTTCGTCGCCACTTTCTGCCGCGTCGACGATGCCCGTCCCGCCATCGCCATCGGCACCGCGTTGCCGGTGCGCGACCCCATGCGGATTGCGGGGCTGCTGGGCGACAAGCTGGAGCAGGTCGATCCCGGCTTCGGCATCGAGGCGGTGGTACTGGAGGCGACCGCGACAGCGCCGCTCGCCCCACCCCAGATGGCTTTGCCCCATATCGCACCGTCCAGCACCATCGCCCCCGACACGGCGCTGGCCGACACCCTGGACGAACTGGCAAACCGGTTGGGGCCCGCGCGGCTATGGCGCGCCACACCGCAGGAGAGCCACGTGCCGGAGCGGTCGGTGCGGCGTGTCCCCCCGTTGGTGCCGGCGTCATCCTGGTCCCACGGATCCGCCGCGGAACGACCGCTGCGCCTGTTTCGCCGTCCCGAGCCGATCGAGGTGACCGCTCCGGTGCCTGACGATCCGCCCCGGCAGTTCCGCTGGCGCGGCGCCTTGCACCGGGTACGCGCGGCCAGCGGCCCGGAGCGCATCGCGGCCGAATGGTGGCGCCGGCATGCCGCTCCACCGGATCGGCCGGAGACCGACCTGGTGCGTGACTATTACCGGGTGGAGGACATCGGAGGTGGCCGCTTCTGGATGTTCCGCACCGGCCTGAATACCGGCAGGTCTGCGGCACGCTGGTTCCTGCATGGCCTGTTCGGATGAGTCCCTGGCTTCCCCCTGCCTACGCCGAATTGCAATGCCTCAGCGCCTTCTCGTTCCTGCGCGGCGCCAGCCATGCCGAGGAATTGGCGGGAACAGCGGCCATGCTCGGCCATGCCGCGCTCGGCATCGCCGACATCAACACTGTCGCCGGCGTGGTGCGCGCCCACGAAGCAGCAAAGCGCGCGGGGCTGCGCCTGCTGGTCGGCAGCCGCCTGTCGTTTTGCGACGCGACGCCTGACCTGGTGTGCTATCCGACCGACCGTGCCGCCTGGGGCAGGTTGACGCGGCTGCTTACCCTCGGCAAGTCGCGGGCCACCAAGGGCGACTGTGCGCTCGATTTCGACGACCTTCCGGAGCATGCCGCCGGGCAGGCCGTGCTGGTAGTGCCGCCACCCGACCTGAACGCCGGCTTCCGCGCCGCGCTGCACCGCATCCGCGACCTGTTCGGTCCCGCCGCCTGGCTCGCCGCCAGTCGCCGCCACCGCGACGACGACGGGCGACGACTGCGCGCCCTGGCACGGCTGGCGCAGAACTGCCACCTGCCATTGGTCGCCACCAACGACGTGCTCTACCACGCCCCGGAGCGGCATGCACTGCAGGACGTCATGACCTGCATCCGCCTGGGTTGCACCATCGAGACCGCTGGCCTTGCCTTGCAACCCAATGCTGAACGGTACCCCAAGCCGCCTGCCGAGATGGCGCGGTTGTTCCGCGACCACCCCGAGGCACTGGCACGCACGTTGGAAGTGGCCGCGGCCTGCCACTTCTCGCTCGATGAGATCACCTACGAATACCCCGACGAGCCGGTGCCACCCGGTCGCACGCCCGATCAACACCTGGCCGACCTCGCGGCCGAAGGCGCGGCGCGACGCTATCCCGCCGGTGTACCGGATGTGGTCCGCGCAATGCTGGACAAGGAGCTCGCGCTGATCGCCCAGCTCGGCTACGCGCGCTACTTCCTGACCGTGCACGACATCGTCCGCTTCGCCCGCAGCGCCGGCATTCTCTGCCAGGGCCGCGGCTCGGCGGCCAATTCGGCGGTGTGCTATTGCCTCGCCATCACCGCGGTGGACCCCACCGAGATCGACCTGCTGTTCGAGCGCTTCGTTTCCGCCGAGCGGCGCGAACCGCCCGACATCGACGTCGATTTCGAGCACGAGCGGCGCGAGGAAGTGATCCAGTACATCTATCACCGCTACGACCGTCACCGAGCCGGTATCGCTGCCACCGTTATTCACTATCGCCCGAAGCTGGCGGTGCGCGAGGTAGGAAAAGTCATGGGCCTGTCGGCGGATGCCACCGCCGTGCTCGCAGCCGAGAGCTGGAATGCCGCCGGCGAACCGTGGCCGGACCAGCGGTTGCGCGATATCGGGCTTGATCCCGCCAGCCCAACGGTTCGACGCACGGTGACGCTGGCGCGTGAACTGGTGGGCTTCCCGCGTCACCTGTCGCAGCACGTAGGTGGTTTCGTGCTGACGCGCGGGCGGCTGGACGAGACGGTGCCGATCGGCCCGGCGGCCATGCCTGACCGGTATTTCATCGAGTGGGACAAGGACGACATCGATACGCTCGGTATCATGAAGGTCGACGTGCTGGCGCTGGGCATGCTGACCTGCATCCACCGCGCCTTCGATCGGCTGCGTGCCCGTGGGGCGGCGATCACCGATCTCGCCGACATCCCGCGCGAGGATCCGGCGGTCTACCACATGCTCCAGCGCGGTGATTCGATCGGCGTGTTTCAGGTGGAAAGCCGGGCGCAGATGAACATGCTGCCACGACTGCGCCCGGAGAAATTTTATGATCTCGTGATCGAGGTGGCGATCGTGCGCCCCGGGCCGATCCAGGGTGACATGGTGCATCCCTATCTGCGCCGCCGGCAGGGGCTGGAAGCGGTGCACTTCCCCTCCCCCTCGCCGGCTCATGGGCCTCCCGACGAACTAGAACGGGTGCTCGGCCGTACGCTCGGCGTGCCGCTGTTCCAGGAGCAGGCGATGCGCATCGCCATCGAGGCGGCAAAATTCACCCCTGGGGAAGCCAATGCGCTACGCCGCGCCATGGCAACCTTTCGCCACCTCGGCACCATCCATCGCTTCCGTTCGAAGATGGTCGAGGGCATGGTCGCCCGCGGCTATGCGCGCGACTTCGCCGAACGTTGCTTCCGCCAGATCGAGGGTTTCGGTACCTACGGCTTCCCCGAGAGCCACGCGGCGAGTTTTGCCAACCTCGTCTATGTCTCGGCCTGGCTGAAATGCCACCATCCGGCCGCCTTTGCCTGCGCGTTGCTGAATTCGCAGCCCATGGGGTTTTACGCGCCGGCGCAAATCGTGCGGGATGTGCGTGCGCATGGGGTGGAGGTGCGCGGTATCGATGTGAACGTTTCCAACTGGGACTGTACGCTGGAAGAAGGCGGCGCACTGCGCCTGGGGTTGCGGCTGGTCGCGGGCTTCCGCCCGGACTGGGCCGGCGCGCTGCTGGCAGTGCGCGACGGCGGATTTCCCGATTTCCCGGCCCTGGCAGAAGCAGGGTTGCCGCAATCCGCACTGGTGGCGCTCGCCGAAGCCGACGCGCTGCGCAGCCTTGGCCTCGACCGGCGCGCCGGGCTATGGCAAGTGCGCGGCCTGGACGATGCTCACGGCCTGCCGCTGTTCGTCGCCCTGCCCGTGCGGGTGCGAGCGGCCGAGCTGCCATATATGCGGCTGCCCGAGCAGGTGGTTGCGGACTATCAGACGACTGGGCTGTCGCTGAAAGCCCACCCACTGCGTTTCCTGCGCTCCGAGCTGATCCGCGAGGGTGTACGCAGCTGTGCCGAAGCAACCGTGCAGCCCGACGGAACCCACTTGCGCGTGGCCGGTGTGGTGTTGGTGCGCCAGCGCCCGGGCAGTGCCTCGGGAGTGGTGTTCGTCACCATCGAGGACGAGACCGGCATTGCCAACGTGGTGGTCTGGCCGTCACTCACCGAGCAAGCCCGCCGGGCGCTGATTGGGTCCACGCTGCTGCTGGTGGACGGTCGCATCCAGCGCTCCCCCGAGGGCGTGGTGCATGTGGTAGCGGATCGCCTTGCTGACCGGTCGACGTCGCTGCACACCATGGAAGAGGACGCTGCCGCGCCGGTGGCGCCCATCCATGCCGATGAACTTCCCGACCCCCGGGTAAAGGGGTCGGTCGGTTATTTCAATCAACTCCGCACGATTCCGCGCTCGCGGGATTTCCGTTAATATAACAGTATATTGTTTTTTAGAAAATAATTCACGAAGGATTTATTGCTGCCAAAGGAGTTTACAGTTCGTTACACGCTGAACCGGACGGGCGGGTTAGGCTGCAAACATGCTTGTCAATACGTACCGGGCCGGTTTGCGATGACTGCTTGGCCGACGCCTCTCGTGAGAAAGCTGGCTGAACCGCCTCCCGCAACCGCATCACCATCGCCCGAACCGTTGCGAGCGGTCAGGCCCGAGGCGAACTACGCGGGAAACGACGACCGCCCGATTCTGTTCCTGCATATTCCAAAGACTGCCGGGACCTCGTTCCTTCTGATGCTGCAGAACCTGTTCGGTGAGAGTCGGATGATGCGGCTCACCATGGACGAGCCCCGCATCGACCAGCGGGTGGAAACGCTGATACGTACCCGGTTGCAAAGCCTCGCCTGCATCAATGGTCATGTGCCGTTTCGGGTCTTCGCTCACCACATGGAGCATTTCCGCGGCTTCACTCTGCTGCGCAACCCGGTCGCCCGAGTGCTCTCGCTCTATCGTTTCCTGCGCCGGCGTAAGGATCCCTCAGCTTTCAACATTGCCGCTGACACCTCGCTCGATGCCTTCCTCGACGACCGCAGACCGGATCTGTTCTTGCAGACCAACAACGGCATGTGCCGTATGCTGAGCAATAATGAGCGGCTGACCAATGATGACGCGCTCAACTCATCACCCATTGACAACGATCCTTCAGTACTCGACGACGCACTTGAAACGCTGTACCGGTTCGACTTTGGCCTTGTCGAGCAAATGGAACAGACTCGCCAACTTGTCTGCAAACTGTGGAACTTGCCATTCATACCTGACGAAGTTGTAGTCAACACCACCGACGAGGCAGATAGCCCCATCACCTCGGCTCAGCTTCTCCGTATCGTCGAGATGAACAAGCTGGACATCGCGCTGTACGAGCGTGCCGCGGGACTATTCCATGAGCGGATGCTGTATAGAGTTGCGAGCAACACCACTCTGGACGGGGTCGTGTTCCAGCCCGAACTCGACGTGCCGATTTCGCTTTCTGACATACCGGGACGGCAGGGTTTCTACGAATACGAGCCCGTGGGCTTCGCTTGGCTTAATAGCCATGTACCGGCGCGCGTGTATTTCCGCGCGCCGGCGAATAGCGTGCGCATCGTCCTGCATTTCTATCTGCTGACCGCTGACTTCCCAGTCGAGGCGACCACCCTGCGTCTCAACGGCATCAAGCTGAGCCACGAGGTGCTGCAGCGCGATCAGGCTTGGGTCGCATTACAAAGCGCGCCCGTTCCGCTTCAAAGCGGAATCAACACGCTCGCTATCGAACCGCTCTATTACCTACCAGCCCGCCACGTCGACCGTAACAGTGCCGACGACCGTTACCTGTCGCTGGCGCTCGCCACCATCACCTTCCTGCCGTGATCGCTTCGGGCAACGCGGAACGATAGAGCATTCGGTCTTCCACACGCTGCCGACATACTCAGCCAGATAGTCATGACGCTCTCTGAGAATGCGGGTCAGCACCAGCAACGTGACCGATCCTAAGGCAGTCGGAACCCCCGGGAGACAACCCGGGGTATCCATTGGACCGATGACATCGCGCCCGCAAAGCGCGTCTCCGCTGCGTCAGCGCTAGCCGCGCCCTTGATCCAGGTGATTGTCTCGTCCAGAATCGCCTGGACCACTTGCTCGATCGTGCCGACCATGGCATCGCTTTTGTTGTCGAACAGCCACCTTCCGCTATCTGGTGGTGTCGATTTCGCCCGCGGCATCAACCCCTATCGCTTTAAGTTTCTGTGCCCATGGCAAGCGATTGATACGGTAGCAGGCTGAGCCGGCGCGCCCACCCGAGCCCAAAGGTACGCCACGTCGGCAGCCCGGTCATGAACACCAGCCGCTGTGCCTGGAACTCAGCGCACACTGTCGCACTGCCCCGCATACGTGTTGCCGTGTCCACCGCGGCCAGGGTCTCCGGCCCGAGACATCCGTCTACAGTTGCACCGACCACACCCTGCAGCCAACCGGCCGCGCGTACCACGCCGTTGTTCACTGCCGCATCAAATACCAGCAGCGCCAGCGGTGGCGACAGGCGGTCCGCCAACACGCGATCCCAGTAGTCGCGATGGTAGATCACCGCCGCCGCCTCGAGAGTCAGGTTGGCGATATCCTCCCCCGGGTAGGCTGCGGCACTGATACCGAACTTGGTCCCGCGCAGCGCGCCACATCCTACTGCCCCGCCAGTCCAGTTCCCCGGATCGGTCCGCTCGGCGCAGAATCCACCTTCGTGGCCCACCACCACGGCAAAAGCCTGTTCGAACGCGGTCATGTGTCCCGTCGGACCACCAACTGCGGCGCCATCATCGCGCCGTCAAGATTGAAACCGAACACCTGATCCTCCATGGCGACAATCCTTCGTCGCAGTTCGTCCAAGCGAATGAGCGAGGTCTGCAGTCGCTGTTCGAGCTCGTAGTTCGTAACCAGCATCTTCGACTTCTCATCGAGGATGCTGACATCCTTCTCCAAGGTGATGAAGCGAAGCTCGTATTCGCGCTTCATCGTCGCTACCTCGCCCATTGCGGTCGCCGTGTCTGCTTCGTGCAGGCTGAGTGCCTGGCGGATCATGTCCGCCTCGCGCCGCCACTCGGCCCGCGCGCGGATAGTGGAAAAGGCGTGCGTGAGGATGGCGGTGATCATGGCCGTGAACGCCGCCATCAGCCATTCGGAGGTGTGCTCCATGCTCGGCTGTCCGCTTCCTTTACTCAGACCGTTATGGTGCGCGCCGTGACGACATGACCGGTCTCTTCACGTAGGGCTACTCAGTGTGAGACAGGCGCGTCGGCGCCAACTTGCCGTAGAGCCGTATGTCTCACCTTCTACGTCGTGGTACCGTCGATAATTAGCCCCAACTCCGCTAAAGCCGCGAGCAGGGATGCCAGCGCGCCGTTGCCGGCACGGGAGCCCGTGATCACCGGCTGCGTTCCGCTCGCAGCCCCAAAGAAACCGAGCCGACTCGACGCCACGCCGAGCGACACGGTACCGGTAAACGCGGGTGAGTCGAGCGGCGCCAGACCATTGGCGTCCAACACCAACGCCCCATTCCGGATGGCCAACTGGCTACCAACGCCGACTGGCTCCGGTCCGCCCGGCCCGATGCTCACACGTCCCAGCAAAACACCACTCGCCAGTGTCAGCCGAGGCTGCACCGGTTCGAGCAGTGTTTCCACGCTGACCACACACGTCTCCCCATTCTGTTCCAGCAGAACGAGATCAGGGGGATTGGCGGCGACAACCTGTGCCAGCTGCTCCAACGTCGGCATGCAAGACCTCCCTATGCCCGAAGGCACAGTCACGATAGCTGCAGGGAAAAGGCGGCCACACCGTCAGTGATCGGAGCGCCAGGTATTCCATGTCCCGGTCCAGATAACACTTGCATTGGCCGGCACGGTCAGGTCGGCCGCCGAGGCATTTATCTGCGTCGGCCACGAGTTGGAATAGGTGAACTGGACGCTGCAGTTGCAACGGATCAGCAATTGCCGTTCCTCTGGCACCGGCAGGCCCGCGTAGCCGAACGCAGTGGCCCCCGTCCCGTCGCCGCTGATCGTCACCGGTACCTGCGTGCCCATCGCGCCATAGCCGCTGCCGGCGCTGGTCATTACGACGCCGATGACCGCACCGTTGGCCACCACCGCTTGCGCCGCGGCACCCACGCCGCTCCCGCCCACCGCAACGGAAGCGGTGGTGTAGCCCTGGCCGCCCGCCGTCACCCGGATGAATCCGATCGTGCCCGCGACGCTCGCCTGGCTATAGGTCAGCATCGACTGCACACCACCAGGTGATGCGGTCACCATCACGCTGTCGGCGATATCCGGGATCACCAGTTGCTGCACGCCACCGGCAGCGCTTGGATTGCAAACCATCCGCGGCACGAAGTTCCAGCGGTTGCCTTCGACGATCACCGAATCAGTATGTGCTGACAGGCAGTTGGTCACCACGCCACCGACGAAGCAGTTGCGCGCCACGTGCACGCCCTGTGGTCCATTACGCAACACGATCCCGCCCGCGGAGTTGCTCGGCATGCCGATCCAGTTGCCGGTCAGGGCTACCCCCTGGCAGGCGATACCGAAAGTCAGACCGTTCGCATCCGACTCGACGTTCTCAACCACCATGCCCCAGGACATGCAGTCCTGGATCACGTTGCCGTTCACCCACAGGCTCGTGCTACCGCCACAGTTCACACCGGTTGCGGCCTGGGTGACCGTGTTGCCCGACACGTCGCACATCACCGATCCACCTACATCGATGCCGTAGGCCGATGTCCCGGTCACTGTATTTCCGCAGATCCGGGAATGATCCGCATTGGCCAGCAATCCTGCGGCCGAGGGCAAGGCCAGGCCGTTGTTGCTCAGCAGGTTGTCCTGCACAACCAGCCCCCAGCCCGACACTGCGATGCCGTAACTGGCATTATCATGGCAGATATTGCCGGAAACCAGCACCATCAGCACGTCCGGGTTGGCATGCCCCCAGACCGGCGGAGTGGTGTTGGTCGCGTTGAAGTTGCCTATGCCGATACCGCGGTCGTTTTTCCAGCAGCGGTTACCAACCACCTGAACCAGGTGCGCCTGCTGTTTGAAGGTGGGGTCGTTGTAGTCCACGTTGATGCCATAGCCGGCATTGTCGTGGGCACGGCACTCCGCCACCAGCACGCCGTCGCAAGCCTGCACCCACACGCCATGCGCGGCATTGCCGGCGAAATCGCAGTCGCGCACCACGTGCCTGCATATTGCCGGATCGGAAGCCAGGAAAACCAAGCCGCAACCCAGCGTGGGCCCGCTCGCGTTCAGGAAGGCGCAGCGATGGAAGTCGGATGCCAGGCATTGCGTGCCAACCTGCACCCCCCAGCTTTCCAGCGTCACAGCGCCACTGTTCGCGTCAAAGACCACCCCCTCGGCACGGAATCCGTCCGCCTGAATGGCGATCCACGCGCCGCCGCTCTGACTTGCCCGCCGCAGCACGCTCAACCCCGGTGTGCCGAGCAGCACGGTGCCGGGCTGGCTGATCGTCCACTGGCCGTTGACCACGTAGGTGGCATGACCCAGCCGCACCGGCCGGCCGGACGCCACCGCGGTGATGAACGCGGCGGTATCGTCGGCCACGCCGTCACCATGCGCACCGAACGATTCAACCGCGACCGAATCGGCAAACAGGTCGGCCAGCCGCCTCGACGCGGCGCCGCCGCTCGGCAGTGCGACCAGTCCCGAGCCGTCAACACCCGCCAGCCCGGACAGGCCCGCCATGAACTGCGCGTATGGCAGTTCCATGTCCTTTCCGTTCTGGCAGAACGGCACCACGTCGCCACCGCCCGGCGGTCCGGCCTGTGGCAGATCGGCAAAGGTGTGCGACGGTGGCAGAAGCGACAATACTCCCCCGGCCAACGACAGCCCCGGCCCCAACGCCACCGTCTCCGGTGCCCCGGTGCCGGCGCTGCTGCGTCCCAACAGGTTCGCCTGCGGCACGGCCAGCGTCGGCTGCAGGCCGGCCACGACCTGTGCTTGCGTCGCCTTGCGAACCACTCCGTTCTGGCTGACCGGCAACTCGTCAGTGCTGGCGACGGCAGTCGCCGCATCCATCTGGTCGATGGTCGGCATCGGCTCAGCCTCCGACCGTGATAGCGTTGCCGGACTGGTCCGATACGGCCGCACCGTCGGTCGTAGTCAATGCGCTGGCTGGTGGCGCGCTCGACACTAACGCCAGCACGGGCAGGTAGATCGCCCGCCCGATTGTCCGCCCGGCCGTAGTGCCAATGGTCACCTGCACCGAGTACACTGTCCCGACCTGCCCGCCGGCGAGCCACAGTACCACCACACTGCCGTCCGCCGCCGAGGAGTTCAGCGTCAGATCACCGGCCGCCGACGGCTGGATCGTCACACCGATCGTGGCAATGGTGTCCTTGTCGTTGCCAACCAGCGCCTGTGAGATATCGAACTCGTAGTCGAGCACGTCACCCGGGTCTTTTGCTGGCCAAGCCAATGCCGCTGGTGCCGTCGCCAGGCTGCCGGGGGGAACTGGGACGAAACCGTCGAGCATCACGCGACGTGCGCTGCTCGGACGGACCACTTGCGGGGCGACGGTGGGCATCAAATTGCTCCCCAGAACACACAGGCCGGCCGCAACGCTCCGCCATGGCCGGCGCCAGCCGGCTATCCGCGTTCTCAGCTGCAGCGGCGATTGTTGATAGCCATGACCGAGGGCCACGGCGACGAACGGCAGATGCCGGGACCCGTTCAGCTGATATGCAGCTGAGCGACCTGCGCCTTCAGTGCAGTGAGCTCGGCGAGCAGCTCGGCCATGTTCGGCGGAGGTAACGTCGCCGCTGGTGGCGACGGCGGCGGAGGTGCGAACGTGCCATTGTCGCCCTGTACCCAACCCACCTGTACGCCTTGTCCGGTCACGTCGACCCAGTGCAGCGATGGGTGGAACAGCGAGCCAATGTTCCCTGCCGTGGTGACAATCTCCGCCACGACGCGATTCTCGATGCGCGCATACGTCTTCATGCGAATTCCCTTTGTTCGCCCGAGGCTCAGTATTCGACGAAAACCAGCCCGGACGCCCCATTGCCGCCGACTGCCCCGGTTCCGCCGCCCGGCTGACTGCAGCCACCACCACCACCACCACCCGGCCCGGCGGCTGCCATCCCGGTCAGTGCCCCCGTAGTACCGCGCCCACCACCGGGTCCCGCACCATCGCCGCCACGTGCCGCCTGCAGTACGCAGTCGGTGCCGTATGATCCCGCCTCGTTGACTTCGCCTCCGACGCCAGTGCCCCCAGGCCCACCGGCGTTCGGCTGGTTGGCGGTTCCACCTTCGCCACCCGCACCGCCGGTCGCCGACAGGTATGACCCAAAGCTGGAGGTGCCCCCCGGCCCGCCCGGAGCTGGCGTCGCCGATGCCACACCACCGCCACCGACCGTGACATAGATCGTGCTGCCAGGCACAAGTCCGGTCACGATTCCAACCGCCCGGCCGCCGGCGCCACCGCCGCCGCCTGGGACAGTGGCATCCGTTCCTCCCGCCCCGCCGCCGCCAATAACGGTCACTTTGGCCTGGGTCACTCCGTTCGGCACCACAAACACGCCGCTCGTTGTGAACGCCTGCAGCGACGTGAATCCCGGTCGGAGCTGCGGCAACCGGTATGGCAACAGCGGTGTACTCGCACACGGCATGATAGCACCAGGCCCCACCGCGCTCTGGCCGTAGGCCAGCGTCACCACGGCAAGCCCTACCCAGCCTGCATCGACCGGCGGAGGTACTTGGCTGCCGGTCGCAGCGGCCACGCCGGAGCGTGCCTGTATCTGCACCTGCTGCACCCGCGACGTCGGTTGTGCGGTTCCGGCATTGGCCGGTCCCAGCCAGGGTTGCGCCGGATTGCTCGCGTTGTAATAGGGCAACACAATCGGATTGGTGTCGGTCTCGACGAACGCCGCCTCGATCAGCCAAGCCACGCTCTGCCCGGCGATGGTAGGCGCCGACAAGGTCAGCGTGGTAGGCTCCAGATTCACTCCCATCTTCAGCAGGCCATCGCTGTCCGCCGGCAGGGAACCGAACGACGTGGTATCAACCACCGTGAACGCGGTGATGCTGCCCGGCCCGACGGACACCGACATCGAATTCGGCGTCGTCGGCGAGACAACGAGCCCATCGGCCACCGTCGCGGTCCCAAGCACCGCCTTCATCAGCGCGCCGAGCGCAATCATGGTGTTGCGGTTGAGTTGCAGCAGGTCCGTGTCGAGCGGAATGCTGCCCGGATAAACGATCGTACGGTCCATTGGTGGCCCTCAATTGGAAATACGCAGCCAGGCAATCGTGGCGGCCGGCATCACCCCGGCGACGGTGGCGGCAATCTGTTCGTCGCTCACCTCTTCGCTCTCCATCGACGCGTTGGCGTACTCGATCGCCCCGCCCCCCCAGCCACCCATAGGAATGCCCCAACCCGCGACGACCGACACCCCGCCGCCCTGCGGCCGGAACGCAGTGACCAGGCACTGGAATGGCATGGCGAGGTTGCCCCACCCGCCCGCAACCCCCCAACCGCAGGCCACGCCCCAGGCACTCGTGTCGGGCGGCCGCGCGGGCTCGAAAATCGCCGGCGTGCGGTTGGTCAGAGTAACCAGTGCCTGCACCAGCGCAGCCCGCGTTCCCCTGGGCTGGAGCATCGCGGCTTGCAGTCGCGCCCGATAGTGCGCATCGCCTTCCGATTGCCGGCGCGTCATTGTGGTGCCGAAGAAGTCCACCCCGATCATGTCCAGGAACACGTCGGTCGCCGTAGCGATGCGCGCTTGCAGCGTGGCATAGCTCAGAGCCGAGAAAACCTGTGCCCAGGCGCTGGCGATGCCGGCCAGTATCGCGTCGAGGATAGGCGTGTTGCTCGCGGTACCCGCCGCCGTGTCGGGGAACCATCGTGCCGGCAGCACCGCTCGCAGCCGTAACGCGATGTTGGCCTGATCTCCCGTTGCCATGTCAGGACACTGCGATCGTGTCGGCGCGAACCACCTGCGCCTGCGTTACGGTCAGGTCGGAGGTCGCCCCGTTCAGCGTCACCCCCTCGACAGCGGTCACGCTGGGACAGTTCAGGGCCACTTGGTAGATCGTCCCAAACATGAACCCGGCGCCCATTCCGCCAGCATTTACCGCCGCCGTCAGCGCGGTCCCCACGGCTGCCACGGCCTGCGCCTGGGTGTAGCCCGCCGCCGCAGTCACTGTCAGGGAAATGTTCGCCGCAACCACGCTGGGCCCCATCACCTGGAAAGCAGATCCCACCGGCCGGACAGCAGCAATGGCAGTCTGCACGTTCGCCAGCAGCGCACTGCTCGGGTCGCCCGTCCCGTCGTCCACCGTCACCACGAAGTTGCCGGGTGTGCAGATCGCGGCTGCGGTGGTGTTCTCCTGGATCGTCCAGGTTAGCCCCTGCTGCACCGACGACACGGCATAACTGACCGCGCTCGCCGTCGCCTGACAGCGCGTATTGATGTAATTCTGAAACCGCGCCCGCAACGCCACGTCAGTCTCGGCGTCGATCCCGTTGGTGAACGCCGGTGCGTTCGTCACGGTATCGACCCCCGAGATCGCCGCTGAGATCAGCGTGATGGTATTGGCCTGCACGTTGCCGGAACTTCCCGCCACTTCAGCCACCACCGGTACGGTCACGGCGGCTTGGCTGGCTGGTATCAGGTAGCCGTTCAGCGTGGCATTCCAGGTCGTGTTCGTAGTGTCCTGCGTAACATCAAACGCCAATGTGGCATCGGCCGTCTTCACTTGGGTCCCCAGCGGCACCAGCGCCGAGTTGGTCGGCGTGAAGCGCGAGAAGGTCACTGATCCCGTGGC
>Ga0181529_10004076_pt1 | contig 16097 bp, 10 predicted proteins | sample PEATcosm2014_Bin_36_FD_119763 | JGI IMG/M metagenome (GOLD analysis project Ga0181529, IMG submission 119763) | Peatland microbial communities from MTU Mesocosm Facility, Houghton, MI, USA - PEATcosm2014_Bin10_30_metaG | ecosystem: Environmental > Terrestrial > Soil > Wetlands > Peat | place...
AATTAAATATTAACAAAAGTTTCGCAGATGTTGAAAATGTTGCCGCAAACATACCCAGGGATTGGTTAATGGTTCACAATTATGTTAACGGAGTCCTGAAGATTGCTATGGCAGGAGTAACTCCATTAACAGACGGAAACCTGGCTATGATCAGTTTAAATCTTAAAGATAAAAACGCCGGGTTTAGCATTAACGGTTCTGCAAAATTAAATGCAAATCTTAAACAAGCGATAAACAATTTTACGGTTCAAGCGGTTCCAAATCAGTTCGGGTTAAGCCAGAATTACCCTAACCCATTCAACCCGTCAACCAAAATTAAATACCAGCTTGCCAGGGATTCACATGTAAGCTTAACTGTGTATGACATACTCGGGCAAAAAGTAAGAACTTTAATCAACGAATTGCAGCAAGCCGGGTATTATAATATTACATGGGACGGTAATAATGACGCCGGGAATAAGGCTTCTTCGGGTATCTATATATATAGATTACAATCAGGTAACTTTATTAAAACTTTAAAAATGAATTTACTTAAATAATTAACTAACGTTACGCAGATGTAAAAAAATTTTCTTAAATAGCCCAGAGTTTTTGGCATGGCCATCACTATGTAAAATTCGGGGAATAATGAAGCCTGGACTTCATTGGCTTTTCCGCCAGAGGCGGATGAGCCTTTGGTTCAAGCCACAACTTTTATATCATTTTGGCTAAAGCCGAGCATGTTTTGTGAATTAGCGATTCCTCCCGATCGAATCGGGGCAGGCTCTAAATGTCGGGGCTACTTTAAATATCAATTGTCAGGACTATTAGAATATTTAGTTTAATATTATGGGATACTAAATGAAAAAGAATAATATATGTATTGCAAAGTTTCTTATAATGGGAATAGCCATGATATTACTATGTAATAGAATTGTACCGGCGCAAGTGAGTGTTAGTCTCCCAGCTTTAACTGTAATACAAGGTTCTGCGGCTGAGTGGATAAATGTTACCGTTGGAAATTTAACCGGGCAGAATATTTCTGCTTTTCAGTTTACTATCACTTATGATAAAAGTGTAATATTTATAGACAGTGCAATCAGCGGGGCGCTAGCTTCCGGAGGATCACTTGTTTTTGATGCCGATACGGCAAGTCAACAAATCAATGTTGCATTCGCAACTTCAACTGCTTTATCCGGTTCAGGGACACTTGTACAATTAAAAGTTCATTTTGTAAATTCAGGTACATCACAATTAGCATTTAACAGTACATTTGAATTTAACAACGGTACGCCTGCAGCAAGTGTTACAGAAGGCAGTATAAAAATTACAGGTCTGCCGCCGGTTGCAGCAACTATGACCGCAACAAATATTGGCTCAACCTCAGCAACTATAAATGGCTTAGTAAATGCAAATGGTTCAAGTACAACTGTGGAATTTGATTATGGCACGTCAACAAGTTATGGGAATTCTGTAACTGCTTCACAAAGCCCTGTAACAGGCAGTTCAAATGTAAGCGTAAGCGTAAATTTAACAGGATTAACACAATTTACGGAGTACCACTACAGAGTAAAAGCCACAAATAGTAATGGAACAAATTATGGGGAAGATTTAGTTTTTACTACTTATAGTATTCCATCGGCTCCAACGGTATCAACTCTTAGCGCATCAACCATTAGTTCATCTTCGTCAACTTTAAATGGTACGGTTAATGCAAATAATCTAAGTACATCCGTACAATTTGATTATGGGACAACAACAAGTTATGGTACCTCGGTAACAGCATCACAGAGTCCGGTAACAGGCAGTTCAAATGTTAGTGTCAGTGCAAATTTAACGGGGTTAACTCCGGCTACATTATATCATTTCAGATGCCGGGCTACAAATTTAGAAGGAACGACGTATGGAGCGGATTCTATTTTTACAACACTTAATGTTCAGTTACCCCCGGTCGTTACAACTTTAAGTGCAGCAACTATCGGCTCAACTTCATCGACTTTAAATGGAACTGTAAATGCAAATGGAGCAAGCACTGCGGTACAATTTGATTACGGAACAACAACAAGCTACGGAACTACAATTACGGCATCGCAAAGCCCCGTAACAGGCAGCACGGCTGTAAGCGTCAGTGCAAATTTAACGGGGTTAACACAAAATACGTTATATCATTTCAGAGTAGAAGCAACCAATTCAGCAGGAACGAATTATGGAGCGGATTCTACTTTTACTACACTTTCATCTAATCAAACATGGCTGCAAACAAACGGGCCATATCCTTATGAAGAGGTATTAACATTAGCAATAAATCCATCCGGCTACATCTTTGCCGGAACAAATGGGAATGGTGCATATCTTTCAACAAACAATGGGACAAGCTGGACGGAGTTATATAACGGGCTAACAAATAGCCACGTCCGATCTCTGGCCATCAATTCATCCGGATATATTTTTGCGGGGACAGACGGCGGAGTAAATATTTCAACCAACAATGGTGCAAACTGGTCGCCGGTGAACAGCGGATTCGGGCTGGATACTTTAGTACAGTCTTTAGCAATAAATTCTTCAGGTTACATTTTTGCCGGAACGGCCGGCGGCGGTATATTTCTTTCAACAAATAACGGATCAAGCTGGACGCAGGTAAATAACGGTTTAACAAATAATGATGTTCATTCCCTGGTTATAAATTCCTCAGGCTACATTTTTGCCGGAACAGCCGGCGGAGGCGTATTTCTTTCAACAAACAAAGGTTCAAGCTGGTCGGCGGTAAATACCGGCTTAACAAACAGCACTATCTTGTCATTAGCAGTAAATCCTTCCGGCAGCCTTTTTGCAGGAACGTATGGCGGGGGTATATTTCTCTCATCAAATAATGGGACGAACTGGACGGCACAAAATAATGGTTTGCCCGGCAGCCCCGATATTTATTCACTTGCAATTAATTCAGCCGGCTACATTTTTGCCGGTTTAGGTGGTGCAAATCTTGGTGTGTATGCTTCAACAGACAACGGTTCAAGCTGGACGCTTTCGGGTTTATCAAGCTACAATGTTGCAGCATTAGCCGTCAATTCCTCCGGTTACATTTTTGCCGGTACGTATGAGGGAGGAGTATATCGAACAAGCAACCCGACAGTAGTTTATATAATTCCGCCGGCACCAATTCCTGCAAGCCCGGCTGACGGTTCGACGGGAGCTTCCATCAGTCCGACATTAGCATGGAACGCTTCTACAGGCGCAGTAGGTTACAGACTGCAGGTGTCAACCGATTCCACATTTGCCACGACAATTGTTGATACGAGTGGTATAACCGCCGCTTCAAAAATTATCATCAACTTGTCATACCAGGTAAAGTACTTCTGGCGGGTGAATGCAACTAACTCTGCCGGAACAAGCCAATGGTCAGGTGTATGGAATTTTACTACCACAGCCAGTACAAATTTAGCAACACCAACTACCCGTACAACTACAAATATTACTCAGACTACTGCAACGCTGAACGGGGTAGTTAATTCCAACGGAGCAAGTGCAACGGTTCAATTTGATTACGGGACTACAGCAAGTTACGGTTTAACGGCAACCGCATTGCAAAGCCCGGTAACTGGAAGTTCAAATGCCAATGTCAGCGTTAATTTAAGCGGACTTACTTCAAACACATTATATCATTACAGGGTAAGGGCAACAAACATTAACGGAACATCCTATGGAGCCGATTCTACTTTTACTACACTGAATGTTCAGTTGCCACCAAAGGTAAGCACGCTAAGTACAACCAGCATAAGTTCAACTACTGCAATTCTTAATGGTACTGTAAATGCAAATGGTTTAAGCACAACAGTACAATTTGATTACGGCACAACAACAAGTTACGGGACAACAGTAACTGCTTCACAAAGCCCGGTAACAGGGGATACAGCTGTAAGCGTCAGCGCTAATATCAGTAATTTAACCGCGTATACTTTATATCATTTCAGAGTTAAAGCCATTAACAGCGGCGATACAACTTACGGCACCGATAATACATTTACTACCAATTTTATTTATCCTACTTCAATTTCGTTATCACAAAGTTATATTTTTGCCGATCCCACCAAATCTTCAAGTTTTAAGCTTATAGGTTTACCGGGAAATATTAATACTTCTTTATCTCAACTTATAACGGGTACAGCAAAACAAGATTGGGATGCATATTATGATAATGGAGATACAAGTAATTATCTTATAGAGTTTAATAACTCTTCAACATTCACATTTAAACCCGGAAATGGTTTCTGGGTAATAAGCAGGAATGCGATAAACATATCTCAGAGCAATAGTACCGTAACTTTAAATTCCGATAATTCCTATTCTATAGCTTTGAATAACGGCTGGAATATTATTTCAAATCCATTTGATAAAAGTGTTACCTGGGACAGTGTTATTTCGGCAAATTCTTTAAGTTCGAATTTAATAATTTACGGATGGAATGCAGCCTGGACCACTCCAGGATCATTCGATCCTTATAACGGCTATTATTTTTATAACCAGCAGAACTTATCATCTTTGAAAATACCGTATAATCCAAACGGCACAATTAGTAAAACTATGAGCAAGTCAGTTGCATTTAATGAGAAAACCGGAACAGCTTCTTTAAGGCTGTCTTTTAATTCAGGCAGCGAAGAAAAATCATTTGTTATTATTTCAATTGATTCAACATCGGGTAATGATTATTATAAGCATGATATAATAGCTCCGCCCGGTGATTTTGAGGATGCCGGTATGACTATACAGAACGACAAGCTTTCAGCGGCTTATAAAAACCTGCTGAAAGAAAGCAGGCCTATGATTGGAGACGGACAGGCTTTTGACATAAATATCACAAATAAGCAGAAAGAGAATGCAACACTAAATATAGAAGGAGTTAATAATTTTAAAGGATACGAAGTTTATTTATCAGATTCATATAATTACAAATTGTATAATCTCAAAGAAAATAATGTTATTGGTTTAACTCCCCTGCCGGGCTCAAGCTACCGGGTATTAATAGGGAATACGGATTTTATTAAGGAAGCGGAAAATGCAATGTTACCAAAAGGGTATAATTTATATCAGAATTATCCAAATCCGTTTAACCCCGTTACTACTATTGAGTATTCAATACCGAAGACCGGTTTTGTAACATTAAAAATATACAATATCCTGGGAAAGGAAGTAGCCGCATTGGTAGATGAGCAGCAGACTGCCGGATACTACAGGGTTACATTTCCGTCCAAAGGAAATTACGAATCGGGTGTATATTTTTACAGGATACAGGCAGGCAGTTTTACACAAACAAAGAAGCTTTTATTGATAAAATAAATATTAAAACAGGGGAAATAGCGGCTGTAAAGTTTAGAAGTATGCTGAAATTTACTGCCCGGGGCTGCTAATTTCGCAAAGGCTGTTAAGTCATGGGCTGCTTTAATAAATTGCAAATCATCAACTCAGGAAAAAAATGCATAGGATAATTTTATATAATTCATATAATCTTGTAATGATATTAACATCTTTAATGATTATATTTAATTAATTAAACCATTGCAAAATTAGAACGCAGGTTCATAATTATAAAAATTTAAATACGTTATCCGGATGTTTGTGGAAATGGAAAATATTCATTCAAATAATGATCATAGCAGAATAAGCCCTACTGCAAAGATAACCGCATACTGGAGATCACTGTCCGATATTCCTTACTCGGAGGAAATTGCCGAAGCGGCAGGCGCTGAACAAACAGCCAGGGAAATCCTGGGCGATAGAATTGTTGAGATGGGAATTATATCACCGGCATTATTCGAGATGAGATATAAATCCATAAACTACGGGATTAAAAAATGCGGATTAAATAATGTTTTGGAACTTGCAAGCGGGCTTACGCCACGCGGACTACAGATCGTTTCCGAAGGCGGGGTGTACGTGGGCACAGACCTTCCTGAAATGTTTGAAGAAAGTGCCCCTATGATAAAAGCGATAGCAGAAAAAGCAAATATCCCGTTAAACAATTTACATTTACAGCCCGCAAATGTTCTTGACGAGCAGGAGATGAAAAATGCCGCTGCATATTTTAACGGAGAGAAGTTTGCAATTTGCAATGAAGGACTTCTGATGTACCTTAACAGAAATGAAAAGGAAAAAATGGCTGAGAATATCCGTAAAGTGCTTTTATACGGCGGAGGGTTCTGGATTACGACCGATATTATATTCAAATTATTAAGGGAAGCAATTGTAACATTGTTCGGCGCGGAACCTGCAAAGATCATAAGGCCGGCTCTTAAAAACATATCGGACATTACCGGGCGCGATATATCTGCAAGCGACTTTGCCGACAAATCGGAAGCATTCAAATTCTACCAGGACATTGGATTCAGTATTTTGGAATATCCGATGTATGACGGCCATTATGAACTTTCAACAATTTCCAGACTTAATCCAAAATTCAGAAAACGTTTTCTTGAAATATTATCATCCGCAAAAGCGTGGATATTAACACCGCAAAGGTAACGGGATAAATGAAATAAAAATTAAACCAATCTGCCGCTGACCTCAACCTCTTCAATTACAAAAAAGAATACACAAATCCCACGTTAAGTCCTTCTTTCATTTGAGTATCAAGCGATTGATCTTTCTGATATATTAGAAGGTATGAAAAATTCATATTCAAAAATGAATTTATTTTACCGGTAATTATTGTTTCCCATCTGACGTCCCAGACATCAAGGCTTTCAAACCGTGTAAATAACCTAAGGCTGCTCTGGAATGCAATATTTTCGGCTACCGGAAATTTTATATTAGATACCGATTCCACACCGGTGTCAAATTTAAATCTCCGGCTCCTTGTTACAGACGTATCATTAGTATACTGCCTGAAACGGTTATCAAATGTTTCCTGAGCAGCAATTCCAAGCCTGGTATTAAACAATGATTCTTTATTATAAGTAAATCCTAAACTTTGAGTAACATAAGCCGGGTCAAAAAAACCTGACACTGCCACGGGAACAGCTTGTGAATATGAGTAACCTGTAGTGAGGGCTGAAAGTACGTCATTACTAAAAAACGGGTCTACAGCCCATCCAATATGTTTGGAAAGAAGATCGGTCAGATAAAGTTCATTTGCATTTGTCCGGAAGTCCTGATCGCCCGACTTGCTTCTTCCGTATTCAAGTATAAGACTATTTTTAAAATCCCAGCCATTGAAGGAATAATAATCCAGGCTTCCGTTGAAAGTACCTATCCAGGTAACTGAATTATCACCGCCCTGCGACCAGTTTTTAAGCTCAATCTGGCTTATATTGAAACCTATAACAGCCTTAGGATACCACCCAAAAACTCTGGTAGTATCTTTTTTTACAGGAGTGCCTTGTGCAAGTAAATTTTCACCCGAAATGAATAAAGCTAATAATATTAAGTATTCCCATTTCATAACCCGTTTACTCCTATTTTAGTTTTAAAGTCGGTTTATTAAATATTTGTTGCCTGAATATAATAATTTTAATATGTAAATTATATTATACAAAACATTTGTATTAATAATTGAAAGGAATATTCCTATGTTTAAAGAATTCAGAGATTTTGCATTGAAGGGAAATGTTCTTGACATGGCCGTAGGTATAATTATTGGCGCTGCTTTCGGTACAATTGTTAAATCTCTTGTAGATGATATTATAATGCCGCCTATCGGTTTACTCATAGGCAATGTTGATTTTTCACAATTGTTTATTGTTCTTAAAGAAGGTTCAAAAATACATGGACCCTATGCAACTGTTAAGGATGCTGCATCAGCCGGAGCGGTAACTTTAAATTTCGGACTTTTTATTAATTGTGTTGTAAGTTTTTTAATAGTTGCATTTTCAGTTTTCATGATGGTGAAAGCATTTAAGAAGATTGAGAAGATTGAAAAAGTAGTAGCGCCTGAAACAATAACAAAAGACTGTCCTTATTGCTTTTCAAAAATTTCTAAAAAAGCAACTAAATGCGCTTACTGTGGGTCAGTTTTACCTTAAAACTATACGAAGGGAAACTTAAATTATAAATTTTTTTTGTACTTTATAATATAACTTTGCTGTTACGGCTGATTCGTTTTTGAGTAATTTGTATCGCGGTATATCCAAAAAAAACTATAACTGGTTATGAATATTATTACTAAATTTAATTTAGTCATTACAATTAACTTTATGTATTATCGAAGAAAAATATTCTTAGCATTATTAGAAGCATTCGACGGAAGTTTAGATAACACAGATTTCGAAAAACTGTTGTTCCTTTATTGCCAATTTTCAAATAAGAACCATTATGATTTTTTTCCATACAAATTTGGCTGCTTTAGCCATTTGTCGTATCATGATAAAAGAGTATTAACAAGCCAGGGGTTGTTAAAAAACGCGGATAATTTCAGTTTAAGCAAAAAAGAAAATTATTCATATAAGATAAAAAATGAGGATCTACTATCACTACAAAAATTTACTTCGTTATACAAAGGCATTAAGGGAAATGAACTCATAAAAAAAACTTACATTGAGTTTCCATATTTTGCCGTTAAAAGCGAAATTGTTCCGAAAATTCTTAATGAACATGAAATAGACAAAATAAGAAAAGTTAAAAATATTTCCAGTGAAAAAACATTATTTACCTTAGGTTATGAAGGGTTGTCAATTGATGCATATATTAACAAATTGATTCAAAATAATATCGTTCTTGTTATTGATGTTAGAAAAAATCCGCTTTCTATGAAGTACGGTTTTTCCAAAACTAAAATGAAATCTTACTTAGAAAAAGCCGGTGTAGAATATATTCATATCCCTAAGCTTGGTATTAATTCGGAGTTAAGGAAAAACCTTAATACAGAAAGAGATTATAAAGATTTATTTAAAATTTATAAAAATGAAATTCTAACGCAGAATAAAGATTCCATAAATACCGTAATAGATTTACTTAATAAATTTAAAAGAGTCGCTCTTACTTGTTTTGAATCTGAATATACATCCTGTCACAGGCATAAGATAACTGAGTGTCTGGAAAACGATTATATTTTTAATGAAAGAGTTATTCATCTATAAATTAAGGGGAACATGTATCTGCCGAATGAAATCCGAGGTGCTAAAGTTCTAATAACGGTAAAGACCTATCCGCTGCCCTCTAATAAATATGAAGAGCTTGTCTGTACTGCGGGATTATTAGAAAACGGTAAATGGATTAGAATTTACCCAATTCCTTTTCGTTCACTTCCATATGGCAAGCGCTTTTCTAAGTTTCAATGGATTCAGCTTGACCTTATCAGGAACAGTTCCAAGGATTTTCGTCCAGAAAGCTACAGACCAATAGGCGATACCGCAAATTCGATTATTCTTTTGGATTATTTAAATCCAAAAATTAAAGGTAATTGGAAAAAAAGAAAGGAAATTGTTCTTAAGGAAGTTTATACTAACTTTATCGATTTGATTAGCGCTGCATACAGTGAAGATCACAAATCCCTTGCGACTATTAAACCGTTAGAAATTATAGATCTCGAGATAGAAGAAGATAGCAGAGATTGGAAGCAGCAATGGCTCGATTATTATGGCCAATATGATCTTTTTAATTTCGATAAAACCGGTGAATCAAAATTGAAAGAAAAACTTTTGAAGGTTCCTTATAAATATTATTATAAATTTCTTACTGAAGGCGATAATAAACCACGCAGAATTATGATTGAAGATTGGGAGATTGGCGCATTATACTGGAATTCTCTTAATAGTACCGATGGCGATGAAGTTGGAGCGAATGAGTTGGTTAAGAAACGATATCTTGAAGACTTTACAACTAACAGAGATTTATATTTATTTGTCGGAACTACTTTACAATTTCACCGTCGTAAAGCTCCGAATCCGTTTGTTATTATTGGCGTATTCTATCCGCCAAAAGAGAAAGAAATAACACCATCATTGTTTGATATATTATAAAGACAAGAAATAATTCATTATTACTTTAATGTTTAAATTATTATAAAACTATGCAATACCGTTTATCCAACGAACAATACAAAAGGGAAATAATTTCTTTATTAATGGATAACAAACTGCCGGTTTCAGATCTGAATAGTTCTAAAACTCAATTTGTAATTTCAATTGAAAACGATAATGTAATAGGATGCATAGGTATAGAACCATATGAAAAGGACGGGCTGCTCCGCTCTTTGGCAGTCCATCCGGATTACCGTAATCTTGGAATCGGGACACAGCTTTTGCAAAGGCTTTTAGCTTACTGCAGGCAGCTCGGAATAGAGGACGTTCACCTGCTTACAACTACGGCTGAGAAATATTTTCTCTCAAAAGGATTTTTAAATGCAAACCGTGACGAAGCCCCTGAATCCATAAAAAAGACATTGGAATTTTCAACAATCTGCCCTTCCACATCCGCATATATGATTCTGAAAAAAATCAGCAGCCGGTCATTTCCATTTTATGAGGAATTTAATATCCCTCCAAGCCGATGAATAAACCGGATCAAACTATTGGATAATTCAGGGAAAGAGGTTAATGTTAACATATCTTGAAATACCGCAAGACAAAACTTTTGCGGAGCACATTCACATAAGCTTAAAGATAATACCATAGACTTTTTCAAATAAAAATAATTAAATTAGAATTATGAATAAATATCCGCATGAATTATCACGCGGGACTAATAATGTAGTTATAGCGCTTTCGAAACAGAAGCCGGCAAGATTTTTACACCTGATTCAAGAGTGGAAGTAACTACTGAAGCCCGTAATATGCAATTTGCTAACAAAATAAATGATCTTGTAGCGTCATATATCAGGATTGATATTGAAGGCGATAATCAGATACTGGTAATAGAAAGGCTTAATATTCTTGAGCCGAGATCATTTGAGAAAGAAGTCCGGGAAGTTGTTTATTCGGTATTCATAGATAAACTTAAAGAGCTGCACAATCATGGTTTTTGTCACAGACATATTAAGCGCATCACCGGATTTGGAGGGCGCCCTTATGATAATGTAATACTAACTGAAGCAGGGATCAGGCTCATTGATAAGGGTATTTCCGCTATTAGAGATAATACAAATGAAAATATTTTTACCCGGTATGTAGAAGCAGAAATGAAAGAAGTTGCAGAGTTTTTTGAGTATTTCATGGAACAATAATTTCAATATTTCATATTAGTAATCCAAATTGTTTAATCTTTATCTTTTAACACTGTGATTGAACACGGTGTTTATGATAAAATATTAACTACTTTCTAACCGTTTTTTTCTCCGCCCCGACAGCTAAGTACTTGTCCTTTGTGCCTGATTTCATTTAAATTTACCTTATACTAAATTATTTTAGGAAAAAATCATAACAATAACCAAGGCGTCAAACATGAACAGTTTTGAAAGATACACGGGAATGATAAAGGGCGGCGAAATTGATTTTGTTCCGAGGATACCTATCTTAATGCAGTATGCAGAGGAGTATATAGGATCAGACTATGAGGCATTCGCATCAGACTACAGGATCCTGGTTGAAGCAAACCGCAGATGCGCTAAGGATTTTGGTTTTGACCAGTTAAGCGCCATCTCGGATCCATTCAGGGAGACTCAGGGATTCGGCAGTAAAATTACTTATATAAAAAACGGCGTACCGCGATGTACACATCCACTGGAAAACAACAATGATTTATCTATCCTTCTTCACCCGGATCCGCTTGCATCGGAAAGAATGGCAGACCGCGTAAAGGCGATTGAAGAGTATAAAAAATTATCCGGAGGTGAGTATTCTATAATGGGCTGGGTTGAGGGGCCTGCTGCAGAGGCGGCCGATTTACGCGGTGTAACGAATTTCCTGATGGATACTATAGAGGATACCGATTATCTTACAAGGCTGATGGATATCTGTGTAAATACCGGGATTGATTTTGCAAAAGCGCAGGTGGAAGCCGGTGCAGATACAATCGGGATCGGCGATGCTATAGCAAGCCAGATATCGTGGGATACTTATAAGGCCTTAATTCTGCCGAAGGAAAAATTACTTGTTAAAGAAATTCAAAATACCGGCGCATTTGTAAGGCTGCATATATGCGGAAACATAACGCATCTTCTTCCGGGAATCGACAGCCTTGGAGTAGATATACTGGATGTAGACCACATGGTAGACATTGTGAAGGTCCGCAATATTGTCGGTAGCAAAGTTGTTATCAGCGGCAATATAAATCCTGTTGAAGGAATCCTGCGCGGAACACCCGGTTCAATCCGTGAATATGTAAATAAATCTTATAAGGCTGTTGGCAATCCGTTTATGGTTAATGCAGGCTGCGAGATACCTTCGGGCACCCCGGTTGAAAATCTGAAAGCATTTTGTGAACCGGTTCCCTATGTAAAATAAATTCAGTAATTGAGGGAATAAAATGGATAACTACCAGGAAAAAAAGAGGCGGGCATTTGCATTTCGAATAACATTAATTGCAGCGATAGGAGGATTACTTTTTGGTTATGACACTGCGGTTATATCGGGCACGGTAAGCGCCCTTAATTATTATTTTATTTTACCCAGGGGATTGGCGGAGATTTCAGCAAACTCACTACTGGGTTTTACAGTATCAAGCGCTTTAATAGGAGCTGTACTTGGAGGAGCTATTGCCGGGTATTTAAGCAATATATTCGGCAGAAAGAAAGCTTTAATGATTTCTGCTGTTCTTTTTATGATTGCTTCAATCGGCTCGGCAATCCCTGAACTGGGATTCAAACCGGTTGGAGAGGGCGGGTATACGGTTCTAACTCAATTTATAATTTACCGTATGCTGGGCGGGATTGGAGTCGGTATGGCTTCGCTTCTTTCCCCTCTTTATATTGCAGAAATTGCACCGGCCCATAAAAGAGGGAAACTGGTTTCATTCAACCAGCTTGCTATTATTATTGGAATGCTTATAGTCTTTTTTGTTAATTATTTTATTGCCCGCCAGGGCAATGACAACTGGATAAACGTGACCGGATGGAGATGGATGTTTGCATCGGAAATAGTACCGGCGGCAATGTTTTTTATCCTTTTATTTATTATCCCTGAGTCGCCAAGATGGCTTATGCTGAAGGGCCGTGAAGTAAAAGCGTCGTCAATTCTGGGCAGGATAAATGGTGCGGAAAGCGCAAAGCTTATCATGAATGATATAAAAGGATCATCAGCCTCTAAACAGGGAAAATTGTTTATGTACGGCTGGAAATTAATTGCCGTGGGAATACTGCTCTGCATTTTTCAGCAGTTTACAGGAATAAACGTAGTCCTTTATTACGGGCCGGAGATATTCAAAAACCTGGGCAACGGTACTAATTGGGCTATGCTGCAGACTATTGTTATAGGCGCAGTCAATTTAATTTTTTGTATTGTTGCAATTAATACAGTTGATAAATTCGGGCGAAAGCCGCTCCAGATAGCCGGGGCAATTATTATGGCAGCAGCTATGACCGGGCTTGGTTTTGTATTCTTGTCAGGCAGCCTTGGAGTTGCAGCGCTGATTTTTATGATTATTTTCATGGCAGGATTTTCATTTTCGTGGGGACCTGTTGTATGGGTTCTGCTTTCAGAAATATTCCCCAATAAGATAAGAGGAAGGGCAATGTCCGTTGCAGTTGCAGTACAGTGGATATCAAATTACCTGGTTTCATGGACGTTCCCGATGATGGATAAAAGTACATGGCTGACGAATATGTTTCATCACGGGTTTGCATACTGGGTTTACGGAGTTATGGCAGCTTTAGCGGGATTGTTTATGTGGAAGATGGTTCCGGAGACCAAGGGCAAGACTCTTGAACAATTAGAAAAACGGTGGGAAGTAAAAAATATCTAATTATTTCTATAATATACGAAATCACCTTTTTAGAGTGATATCAAGTTCTTTCCCGGCAATGCTTGTAAATATTTTACCGCTATTATGTTTTCAATGCTGTTGTGTAGGATACCGTAATTTATAGATTAAATCTTGATATTGAAAAAATAATTCATCAATTTACATAATAATATTTCTTTCTTTAAAATGCTTAATAAGGGCAAAGTGAAATAGCTTTTTAACTGAAGATAAAAAAAGCAGCGGGAATAATTAAGCATCACATTCTTCAAATATTCTTAAATAGTGTTTCAACATAATTTTACAGTATTAGTTATAATGAATAATCGTGTTAGATTGATTATTTCGCTTTTGGCGTCTTTGTAAAAGCTGTAAGATCTACCGGGTAATACTAAATAGAGTGTTAGAATAAAGAAAAACTTTCATTTAACCTTTTTGTCCGATCCAATTAATAAGAAAAGTTCCTGACTATAAATGATGCATATCGAAACAAGGAATGATGATGAACCGGGAATACAAGATCTTAATTGTTGAAGGCCTTTCATTTAATGAAAGGTTGAAAGAGAGAGAAATCAAGAAAGTTCTCCCGCAATGTACAATTAAAAGAGTGGGAACCGAAAAAGATTTTTTGGAAGCTGCCGAACAATTTATGCCTGACATTATTTTATCTGAATATGAACTGCCGGGATTCAATGGATTAACAATTGTAAAATTAGTGCATGAAAGAATTCCATTTACTCCTTTAATCATTATTACCGCTGCAATAAATGAAGACTCTGCAGTTGAGTGCATGAAGGCCGGAGCCGCTGATTACGTTATAAAAGAACATATTAAAAGGTTAGGCCCGGCTGTTCTTAAAGCCCTTGAACAAAAGAAAATTATGCATGAAAAGCAAAAGGCCCAGACGGCGCTTATTGAAAGTGAAGAAAGATTTCGAATGGTTTTCGAAAATGTATTTGACGGTATCTCCATATATATTGAAAATCCCGATCCATTTAAAAGAAAACTTTTCGAATGCAATGAGCAATACTCTGCTATGGCAGGCCGAAGCCGCAAAGAACTGCTTCAGCTAGGAAGCACACAAGAACTCCAAATTACTCTGGAAGACAATGCAAATAAGAATCGAATAGACGCTTTAATAAAAGAAAATATGTATCAGGGTACATTCTCCTGGATTCGGCCGGATGGGAAGGAAAACATTATCGAATATGTAGCTAAGCCGTTTACATGGCGGGGACGGGAATATTTTATTGGCATTGACCGGGATATCACCGATCGAAAACACGCTGAAAATGAATTACGTAAATTATCCAAAATCGTTGAGCAAAGTCCGGCTTCAGTCATTATTACAGATAAAAGCGGGAATATCGAATATATAAACCCAAAAGTTACGGAAATTACCGGGTATAAATTCGAAGAATTAGTCGGTAAAAATCCACGAATCTTCAAGTCGGGGGGAAAATCAAAAAAAGATTATAAAGTTCTTTGGGACACTATTAATTCGGGGAAAGAATGGCGTGGTGAATTTCAAAACAAAAAGAAAAACGGTGAAATATTCTGGGAATCTGCATTAATCTCGCCAATGTTAAATGAAAAAAAAGAGATAAGCTGGTTCATAGCAATTAAAGTTGATATTACAGAACCCAAAATTATTTTGGAAGAACTAATTATTGCTAAAGAAAAGACAGGGCAATCCGATAAACTTAAGTCGGAATTTTTATCTCAGGTTTCTCACGAAATCAGGACGCCTTTAATTTATATTATAAATTATACTGATTTGATAAAAGACGAGATTAAAGAAGGCAACTTCTCCGGTTTGCCGGAATATCTTGAAGCATTATCCGATGCAGGTAAAAGGATACAAAGAACATTTGATTTAATTTTTAATTCAGCACAGATTTCAACAAATAATTTTAGTCCTAAATTTATTAGAGTAAATTTAATAAATGACATATTGCTGCAAGTTTATAATGAATTCAAAAATCAAGCTGACCTGAAAAGATTAGATTACATTTTTATTGATAATTCAAAAGACAAAAATATAATTGCCGACCAGTATAGTGTGCATCAATTATTTTCAAATCTTGTTGATAATGCAATCAAGTATACAAAAAAAGGATTTGTTAAAATAGATATTTCAGAAGAAGACAGGACTATCTTAGTAAAAGTTATTGATTCCGGGATTGGCATTTCAAAAGATTTTCTTTCTCATATTTTTGAACCGTTCAGCCAGGAAGAGCATGGTTATACCAGGCAGTATGAGGGGAACGGCCTGGGACTTATGCTTGCTAAAAAAT
>Ga0181529_10004077_pt1 | contig 16097 bp, 12 predicted proteins | sample PEATcosm2014_Bin_36_FD_119763 | JGI IMG/M metagenome (GOLD analysis project Ga0181529, IMG submission 119763) | Peatland microbial communities from MTU Mesocosm Facility, Houghton, MI, USA - PEATcosm2014_Bin10_30_metaG | ecosystem: Environmental > Terrestrial > Soil > Wetlands > Peat | place...
AAGCCATGGAAAAGATGGAAAACAAAGAGCGTTTCCCACTTTCCCACGGCACGGCTGCGACGAACTGTTTGATTCTGTTCACGCTCTTTGTTGCACTTGGAATTTGAATGTACCCACCCAGCTATTGGCTTAAAGCTGAGAGCTAAAAGCTAGCAGCTTTAAGCTGCTTTTACATGTTTCCGATAATGCGCGTGGCAAACTCGCTGGTACCCACCTTGGTGGCTCCCGCGGTCTGACGCTCAAAGTCGTAGGTGACAAACTTCTGCTGGATGGTCTTTTCCATGGCGGCTTCAATCATCTTGGCCGCTTCCTTCCAGCCCATGAAATCGAGCATCATCACGCCCGACAGGATCACGGAGCCGGGGTTGATCATGTCCTTGTCCGCATACTTGGGAGCGGTGCCGTGGGTGGCTTCAAACACTGCGTAGCCGTCGCCAATATTGGCTCCGGGCGCAATGCCCAGGCCGCCCACCTGCGCCGCGGCTGCGTCGCTGATGTAGTCGCCGTTGAGGTTGGTGGTGGCCAGAATCGAGTAGTCAGAAGGCCGGATGATGATCTGCTGGAAGATGGAGTCCGCAATGCGATCGTTGACCAGAATCTTCTGCTTCCATGCGCCGTTGCCGTGGGTTGCGCCGATGGACGCCAGCACCGCCTCGACCTCGGCAATCACCTGCAGCTTGAAGCTGGGCTGAGCAAATTCAATGCCGGGCTCAATCATGGTGGCGTTCTGCTCGGCGGTAAGGCCGGGGTTGGCGTCCAGATTGCCCAGAATCCAGCTCTCGCGCTCGGTCACGGTCTCCGCACGGAACTCCTCAACCGCAACTTCGTAGCCCCACTCGCGGAAGGCGCCTTCGGTGAACTTCTGGATGTTGCCCTTGTGCACCAGGGTCACCGTCTTGCGGCCGCTCTCCATGGCGTGCTTGAGGGCGCAACGCACCAGCCGCTTGGTGCCAAAGATGGAGATCGGCTTGATGCCCACGCCGGAATCCTTGCGCACCTGCTTCTTGCCGCCGCCCAGCATCTCCGTGTTCAGGAACTCGATCAGCTTGGCAGCCTCAGGCGTGCCCTCCTTGAACTCGATGCCGGAGTACACATCCTCCGTGTTTTCGCGGAAGATGACAATGTTGACGTTCTCGGGGTGCTTCACCGGGCTGGGCACGCCCTGGTAGTACTTGACCGGGCGGACGCAGGAGTAAAGGTCCAGAATCTGGCGCAGAGCCACGTTGAGCGAGCGGATGCCGCCGCCTACCGGGGTGGTCAGCGGTCCCTTGATGGAGATGCGCAGATCGCGGGCCGCGGCCACGGAATCGTCCGGAAGCCAGGTGTTGTAGGCGCGATAGGCCTTCTCGCCGGCATAGATCTCAAACCACTTGATGGCGCGCTTGCCACCGTAGGCTTTTTCGACGGCTGCGTCAAAGACCCGCTGCGAGGCCTTCCAGATGTCGCGGCCCGTGCCATCGCCTTCAATATAGGGGATGATGGGGTTGTCAGGGACCTGAAACTCACCGTTCGCGTACTCGATCGGGCTGCCGTCGTGGGGAAGAGCCAGACCGTTGTAGATGTTTTGCATGGTTTTCGGTTTCCTCTTGTCTTCAAAGGTCACCTAGAGGCTAACATTCCGAAAATGTGGGTGGCAATGGGGCATTGCATGCAGCAGGCACCTGCGGTGGGGCCAACCGCGCTTCGGCACCTGCGGTGCGGCCAATGCGCTTCGCGTTGCACGAGCCAGATGCCGTTCCCGGGTTCGTGCGCCCCTTTGGGGCGCTGGGCTCGGGGGGGGCGAGCTTCAGGGCTCAGCTGCGCAGCATGCGGGCTCTTATAGGTCCGGCAACTGAATACTGTTCGGGTGCCCCACACTTTCCCGCGTTCTTTGCGGGAAAGTGTGGGAATGAGACGACACCATTTTATAGCCGTATCTATAGTATGCGCCCCGACGGGGGCGCCGTGCGGCAGAGCCTTAAGCTTCGAACTCAGCATCCGGCGCATGGCGCTTCAGTTCGGCCAAAAAGCCTTCGCGATCACCTGGCGTGGCGTAGAGGGTGCCCCGGTGGGAGAACGGCGCAGGGCGGGCATAGTCAATCTGGAGCCCTCCAGGGCCAGCCGCAGGCCAGTTGGCCACGCGGGTCACTTCCTGCCAGGGTATTAGCCACTTGCCCCTCTCTTGACGTACGAGCAGACCATCGGGCCGTAGTTCCCAATAGTTGAGGATGCGCGGAAGCAAGATTGCGGCATGAATGAGGCCCAGAACGGAGGCAAACCACTGGAGTTTGTGCGGTCCAAACAGGTACAGGGCGAGCACGAATGCACCGCTGGCAACGAGCATCCAACCCACCAGCCCGAATTTTGCTCGAAATTTCATTGCAAACATCTTAGCCTGAACAACTTCCCAATGAAGAAAAAAAATCTAGACATCATGATGCCTTCCGGGAGATCATCAAGATGTGCGAACCACTCTTACCCTCGAACCCGACGTCGCCGCACTGGTCCAGCAGGAGGCGAAGCGCACCGGCGCGTCCTTCAAAGGCACTATCAATGACTTGTTGCGCAAAGGCCTGATGGCTCCAGAAGATAAAAAGAAAGAAAAATTTGTGGTGACGCCGCTGTTCATGGGCTTGCGCCCTTCAATGAACTACGACAAGATCGAAGCCCTGATTGAAGAGCTTGAAGGACCCTACCACCGATGATCGTCCTCGATGCGAATCTCCTGCTTTACGCGCACGATGGTCGTGCCGTGCAGCATGAACCGGCTCGGCAGTGGCTGCAGTCGGCTTTCAATGCTCCGGAGATGATTGGTCTGCCGTGGCAGACAATCCATGCGTTTTTGCGCATTTCCACCGACCGCCGGATATCTGGGGACGATGTTTCGATGGAGCGGGCACTGACCAGAGTACAGATGTGGATCGATCTGCCCAATGTTCGCGTTCTTGCTCCAGGAGAACGTCATTGGAGTTTGTTGCAGGCCATGTTGCTTGACGGGCAGGTGAGCGGGTCCATGACCACCGATGCCCAACTGGCGGCCATCACCATGGAGCACGGAGGCGTCCTGCACACCACTGATCGCGACTTTGCCCGCTTTCCCGGCCTCCGCTGGGTCAATCCTCTGGCCACAAAGTAGACTGATTCCGCGGCAGCCAGAAACCGCGCGAAGCGGGCGTTGGCATGCAATGCCCGCACCGCAGGTGCCGGGTTTGCTGCACCGCAGGTGCTGAGCCACAATAGAAGAAGCGGGTGCTCGCACCTCGTGGAAGACTTCCTGCGCGGGTACAGGAAACCAGGAAAAAACGGAGGCAGAATGCAATCCAAAAACTTCACCGTCGGTCTGGTCCAGATGAGCATGGGCCCGGACCCCGATGTCAACTTCGCCCGGGCCGTGGAGCACGTCCGCACGGCCGCCCAGCGCGGAGCCCAGGTGGTCTGCCTGCCGGAGCTGTTCTGTACGCAATATTTCTGCCAGCGGGAAGACACCGCGCTTTTCGATCTTGCCGAGCCGATTCCGGGGCCCTCGACCACGGCACTCTCCGCCGTGGCGCGCGAGCTGGGCGTGGTCATCGTGGCTTCGCTGTTTGAGCGGCGCGCTCCGGGGCTTTATCACAACACCGCGGTCACGCTGGATGCCGATGGCTCCATCGCCGGCGTCTACCGCAAGATGCACATTCCCGACGACCCGCTTTATTACGAGAAGTACTACTTCACACCCGGCGATCTGGGCTTCAAGGCGACCGACACCAAGCACGGCCGTCTGGGTACGCTCGTCTGCTGGGATCAGTGGTATCCGGAGGGCGCTCGGCTCACGGCCTTGCAGGGCGCGGAGATTCTTTTCTACCCTACAGCGATTGGCTGGCATCCAGCGGAGAAGGCAGAATTCGGCGAGGCGCAGTATGACGCCTGGCAGACCATTCAGCGCGGTCACGCCATTGCCAACGGCGTCTTTGTGGCAGGCGTCAACCGCGTGGGTCACGAGCAGGGCGACATTCGCGGCAACCGCGTTCCCGGCCTGGGCCTGGAGTTCTGGGGCGGCAGCTTCCTGGCCGACCCCTTTGGCCGCATCCTGGCCAAGGCCTCGCACACCGACGAAGAGATTCTGATCGCCAAGCTCGATCTGGGGCTGATGGAGGAGACCCGCCGCAACTGGCCCTTCCTCCGCGACCGCCGCATCGACGCCTATGGCGGCATCACCCGCCGCTTCCTGGACCCCGCCACCAGCTGGGGCGAAGAGTAGTCGGCTGGGGTCCAGGGACGACCCAATTCTGAAAGGGCACCAGCGTCACAGGACGCGGAAAAACTATCAAGGAAAGGCAAGCAGTGTCAGGCACGGCTGTAAATTTCCCGGCAGAGCCGGGGCTCTATAGATCCGGCAATTCAACAGTGGCATTTCATTCCCACCCATTCCCGCAAAAGACACGGGAATGGATGGGGCACACAAACAGTATTTAGTTGCCGGATCTATAGGGTCAGAGGCCCCTCGAATGGGCCTAGCCGGACATCTCACTCAGCACGCTCAACGGCTCACGCCATCCTGAACCCCGCGCCGTAGGCCCAGTACACAGTAGCCCCACGTTTCAACGTGGGGAAAGCTGCAACAAAAATTCCCCGGAGTCCTATAGGGACGGCACGAACCTCCGTACAAAGGCGTCGTGAGAAACGCGAAGCGGGTCTGCCCCACCGCAGGTGGCCCGTCTGCACCCTGGCGCACAATCCACCAAGATCCGGCTCATGAAGGACTCCCGCAGAACAACCTTGTAGCCCGGCGATGCGGCAAGGCAAACAGGGGCATTCTTCCAGACACGGCACTCACGCGGTGACTCTGAAGTTCGCAATAGAATCACCGCATCTCCTTCGTCTCACCCCCCCCCAGGGATCGGCCTTCCACAGATGGAATCGGCGCGGGTTGTGCTAGGGTCTTAGCGTGGCCGTTCAAAAAACCAAGATACCTGCTGCTGCTACCAGGCCAGCTCCCTCCCGTAAGCGACTCAAGGGTTTGCGGGTGGAGGACGGCTATACGCGGCATCCCTTCGACATTGAGTTTGGGGTGCGCACCAGCGGACTGGTGGCAGGTCGCGACCTGAAGTGCGGCCAGCCCAACGACCGTCATGCCACGGCTTACTACGCGGTAGCCCCCAGCGTGGAGCGCGAGCTGATAGCGCGCTGGCGTCGGACCAAACCCATAGCCAACATGGACGCCTACAGCTTCATCGATCTGGGCGCGGGCATGGGGCGGGCGATGCTGGTCGCCTCGGAATATCGCTTTCGCGCGGTAATTGGGGTTGAGCTCCATCCCACGCTGGCGCGCATTGCCCGCCGCAACCTGGCCCTGTGGCGAGCCGCCGAGCGCGCCAAGGCTCCCACACGCATGCACTGCGCCGATGCGCTGGACTTCAAGCTGCCGGCGGGCCCGTGCGTCATGTTTCTCTTCAATCCCTTTGAGGCTCCGGTGCTCAAGAAGCTTCTGAAGGCCTGGTCCACAAGCCTGCAGGGACGCGAGAACCAGGTGGACCTGCTCTACGTGAACCACGAGCACGGCTTGCTGATCAGCAGCCAGCCCGGTTGGACGCGGCTCTGGCACGGCCAGGTGCGCCGCTGGCGCGTGGATGCGGTGGCCGATCGCACCATCCTGAACGCCCAACCCGACGGCGAATATGCCGCGTTGAACTGGGAAGAATGCTCCGTCTATCGCTGGACCGGAACCGCCGCTTGACGAACCCAGGGCGGACAGTAAAAGCTGATAGGGCTTTTGAGAATAGGCGCAGCCGTTCTGCTCTTTTACATCTGCGCCAGAAGAGAAACCGGACATGGAAGCGAACCAGGGTGTGCGGGACGTAGCACCGCATCTGATTTTGGGTATTGGCGAATTATTGTGGGACCTGCTGCCAACCGGTCCCCGTTTGGGCGGGGCTCCCGCCAACTTCAGCGTGATGGCGGCTAGACTGGGCAATCATACTGCCATACTCAGCCGCATTGGCCGCGACCAGCTGGGTCAGTTGGCCATGGACGCCCTTGACCAGCTGCCGGTGGATGCCAGCCACGTGGAAGTGGATCACACCCACGAGACGGGCAAGGTGACCGTCCGGTTTGAGTACGACGAGCCGCAGTACACCATCCACGAGCCCTCGGCCTGGGACTTTCTGGAGCTGACCAACACCTGGGTCCAGCTGGCCGAGCGGGCGGATGTGATCTGCTTCGGTTCGCTGGCGCAGCGCTGCCGTGAGTCGCGCCAGACCATCCAGACGCTGGTGGCCCAAACCAAGTCCAGCTGCGTGCGCATCTTTGACGTGAACCTGCGCGCCCCTTTCTACTCCGGCGAGATCCTGCAGGAGTCGCTGGAGCTGGCCACCCTGGTCAAACTCAACGAGATTGAGCTGCCGCTGGTGCTGGGCATGCTGGGAATGCCCGTGGACGAACAGCTGGACAGCGAGGGGCTCCACCGTGGAGCCCTCCGCCTGCTGGACGAGTTTCCGGCCCTGGAGATGGTTGCGGTCACCCTCGGTGGGGCCGGCAGCCTACTGGTACGCCGCGACCAGTGGAACGAGCATCCGGGATACCCGGTGAAGGTGGCGGATAACATCGGCTCCGGGGATGCGTTTACCGCGGCCCTTGCGCACTACCTGCTCAAGGGCGCGGATTTGGCCTTGCTGAACCTGGCCGCCAACCGTTGGGGCAGATGGATGGCCTCCCAAACCGGCGCTATGCCGCCCCTGACCGAGGAAAGCAGGCTTTCCGTCGTTCAGCAAATCGAGGGCTGAAAAGGGTGGGGGCGATCCTGCCCCCCAAACCCGCACGGTCCCATCCCCCAGAAGGCAGCAAAACCCCATCCCGAGAAAACCTTTTCTTGTTGTCAAACTCCCCCCTGGGCGGCTACTATGGCACGGTCATGAAAAGAACGATTTCCGCCCTTGCTCTTCTCGCAGCTCTCTCGATGCCTTTGTGCCTGGTTGCCCAGAAGCCGACGCTGGACCTCCAGCCTACGCTCGTCATCCAGGTGGACAAGCCCACCGCGAAGGTTAGTCCGACGCTGTATGGCTTGATGACCGAGGAAATTAATTTTTCCTACGACGGTGGCCTCTACGGCGAACTGGTGCGCGACCGCGTCCCAGGGCGTGGCTGGGGATCGCTCACCAGCTGGCCTGCCGTGATGCGCGGCGCCAACTCGTCGGTTGCCATCTCGCTCGACGAAAAAAGCGGCCCCAGCGCTGCCATCACCCACAGCCTGAAGGTGGCCGTGAAGGCCGCCGACGAAAAGTCGCCGGCCGGCGTTGAGAATGGTGGCTACTGGGGCATCCCGGTCCGCGCCAACACCAACTACACCGGCTCGTTCTGGGCCAAGACCGATCAGCCTGGCCTGACGATCAACGTCGGGATTGAAAACGACCAGACCGCCGTCAAGGTTGCCACCGCCACGGTTGCCAGTATCGGCAAGGAGTGGAAGGAATACACGTACAGCTTCAAGACCGGCGCGGTTGAGACCAGCAGCAACAACCACCTGACCCTGACCGTGACCAAGCCGGCTACCGTGTGGTTTGACCTGGTCAGCCTCTTCGGGCCCACCTACAAGGATCGCGTCCACGGCAACCGCATTGACCTGATGGAGAAGATGGCGGCCATGCACCCCGCCTTCCTGCGCCTGCCCGGCGGCAACTACCTGGAGGGCGACCACATTGCGGATCGCTTCAACTTCAAGCAGACCATCGGTCCCTGGGTGAATCGTCCCACCCACCCCAGCCCCTGGAACTATCGCTCGTCTGACGGCATGGGCCTGCTGGAGTTCCTGGAATGGTGCGAAGACCTGAAGATGGAGCCCTTGCTGGCCGTATACGCTGGCTACTCGCTCCAACAGGAGCACATTGAGCCCGGTCCGGCGCTTGAGCCGCACGTGCAGGACGCTCTCGACGAGATCGAGTACGTTACCGGCGGTCCCGAAACCCACTGGGGCGCACAGCGCATCAAGGACGGCCATCCGGCGGCCTTCCCGCTGCACTACATTGAGATTGGCAACGAGGACGAGTTCGACCACTCCAAGTCCTACGACGGCCGCTATGCCCAGTTCTACAAGGCCATCAAGGCCAAGTATCCGCAGTTGCAGTTGATTGCCACCATGCCGGTGAACGGCATCAAGCCGGACGTGATCGACGACCACTACTACAAGTCGACCGAAGACATGTACGCTCTGGTGGGCCGCTACGACAAGCAGGACCGCAACGGACCGAAGATCTTTGTGGGCGAGTGGGCCACCCGCGAGGGCGATCCTACCCCCAACCTGGCCGCCGCTTTGGCCGATGCCGCCTGGATGACGAGCATGGAAAAGAACAGCGACCTGGTGATCATGGCCAGCTATGCGCCGCTCTTGACCAATGTGAACACCAAGGGCATGCAGTGGGCCACGGATCTGATTGGTTACAACGCGCTCACGAGCTACGGCTCGCCCAGCTACTACGCACAGGCCATGTTCTATAGCCACGTGGGCACGGAGGTGGTTCCGGCCACCCTCGCTGGCACGCCCGCTCACGTTTATACCGTAGCCACCCGCGACGAGAAGGCCCGCAAGCTGATCGTCAAGCTGGTCAACGCCACCGGCGTTGCGCAGAAGCTGGCGGTTTCGCTCGATGGTGTGGCCAAGGTTGCGCCCGAGGCCAAGCTCATTACCCTCAGCGGCCAAAGCCCCAACGCCACCAACAGCATCACCGACCCGACAGCTCTGGTTCCGGTCGAGTCCACCGTCAAGATTGCCGGCCCCAAGTTCGACCAGACTTTGGCTCCTTACTCGGTCAGCATTCTTGAACTGAACTACTAACCCAGCGGGATTCTCCACCTGCAGCCCCACCCTGGACGCGTTTGTTTTTGCGCTTAGGGTGGGGCTTTTTCATTGCTGGATGCCAAAAGCGCGGGTGCCCCCGGTCCCTCGCTTTTGGGGACCGGGGATGACACATTCGCCCTGAAGGACAGCAGCGGCCCAATCAAATGCCGCGAAGCTGTGCGCTGAACGTCACGAAGCTGTGCCCCGTTCATCGCGTTGTTTGCGATGAGCGGGCGGTGAACAGAGCATCGGGTCCGTTACAATTGGCTCGGTCGGATGCAGCGCTTCCCACTCATCCACGAAAGAACCGTGGATGAATGGGGCACAGAGTTTTTCTGTCAGGCAGAAAGTTGTTTATCGTTTGACCGGGCCACCTGCCAACTGCAAAGGAGGAAAACGGAATGATCTTTGCGATATCTGATGAAGTTGTCTGTTCAAAAAACGGCGAGTCTCGATTTAACACCCAGGGCAAAGTAAGGAAGGTTAACGACGGCGGAGAAATGCTATGGGTAGAATGGGAGGATGGAAGTGAATTCTGGATGCCGTCCTCTTATCTCATCAACATAACCAGAAATCTTGAAGCTGTAATCCAGTTTCGGCTCGAAGTTTGAAATCCAACTCTGACTTGTGCTGGCGTCAACTATTCTTTCCCCGGAATTTCTGATTGTCGTCCGTCACCTTTGTCAGGATTCGCGAACAACTGAGGCACTCACCTCGCCCCGCCTTCGAGCCACACGAAGGAGAAAAAGTAAATCTCCCATCGAGGCTGCCAACTCTGCCTCTGACGGGATATTCTCTTTGGGGAATTGTTTAGCTGGAGGAATGCCATGGTTTTCTCATCGTGTAAATACGCGCTCGGCAAGCAGATGCGCGTAGCTCTTTGCGCCATCCTGGCCGCCGCGGCAACTTTTGCCGCCGCACAGGGCGTGGCCACAAGCTCGCAGGAGCTTCACACCAAGTTCCTGAATCCCCCCCCGGAGGCTCGCCCCATGATGCGCTGGTGGTGGTTTGGCCCCGCCGTGGTGAAGCCGGAGCTGGCTCTGGAGCTGGAAACCATGAAGAAGGCTGGCATCGGCGGCGTGGAGATTCAGCCCGTCTACCCCATGCTGCTGGACGATCCGGCCAACGGCATCAAGAACCTCCGCTACCTCTCGCCCGAGTTCCTGGACGACCTCGGCTTTGCCAACCAGAAGGCGCGCTCGCTTGGGCTGCGTGTGGATCTAACGCTGGGCAGCGGCTGGCCCTTTGGCGGGCCCAAGACGCCCATCTCCCAGGCCGCCACCCGGCTCAAGGTGGAGTTCGCGCCCATCGAGGGCAACAATGCCAAGTCCCCGCATCTGGCCGAAGGCGACAGCCTGATTGCCGCTTTTATCGTGAACGGCAACAAGACCAGCTTCGACGCCCTGCACGCTGTCCGCTTTGATCCGACCGCAAGCGTGCCTGAGGGCATGGGCGAACGCACCGCCCTCTACTTTATCCAGACCCACACCCTGCAGATGGTCAAGCGCGCGGCCTATGGCGCCGAGGGATTTGTGCTGGACCACATGAACCGCGAGGCCGTGGATGCTCATCTGGCCAACGTGGCCGAGCCGCTGGTGAAGGCCTTTGGCGCCGATGTGCCCACCTCCGTCTTCTCCGACTCGCTGGAGGTCTACGGCTCCGACTGGACCCCGACCATGGCCGCTGAGTTCCAGAAGCGCCGCGGCTACGATCTGGTGGCCCGTTTGCCGGAGCTCTTGGCCGGCAACACGCCCGACGCCGCCGCCATCCGCCACGACTGGGGCGTGACCATGAGCGATCTGGTCCGCGACAATTATTTGACCCCCCTCAGCAAGTTTGCCGCAGACCACGGAACCAAGTTCCGTTCGCAAACCTACGGTGTGCCGGCCGTGATTCTGGCCGACGAGGTTGTTCCGCAACTGCCCGAAGGCGAGGGCCCGCAGTGGCGCGCCTTCAGCTTTACCCGCTGGGCTAGCTCCGCCAACCACCTGGTGGGCAACCCGGTCACCAGCGCCGAAACCTGGACCTGGCTGCATTCGCCGGCCTTCCGCGCCACCCCGCTGGACATGAAGGTGGAAGCCGACCGCATGTTGCTGGAAGGCGTGAACCAGTTCATCGGCCACGGCTGGCCCTACTCGCCTGCTGGAGCCGGCGAGCCGGGATGGTCGCTCTATGCCGCCGCCGTCTTCAATAACCACAATCCCTGGTTCGGAGTGATGCCGGACATCACCGCCTACCTGAGCCGCATGAGCTGGCTGATGCGCCAGGGCAAGCCCGCCAACGACATCGCCCTCCTGCTGCCCGAGGACGATGCCCAGGCCTCCTTTAGCCCTTCCGGCACCGACCTTGCCATCACCGGCGAGATGCACAAACACATTCCGCCCGCACTGATGAGCGCCATCCTCGACGCGGGTTACAACGTCGACTACATCGACGCCAAGATGATCGACAAGCTGGGTTCCTACCCTGTCGTCGTGATCCCCACCACCGAGCGCATGCCGCTGGCCGCCTACAAGAAGCTGGCCGAGTACGCCGCTGGCAAGGGCAAAGTGATCGGCATCGGCAGCCAGGCCACGCTGGCGCCGGGCCTCAAGGACCAGAGCGATTCGCCCGCCGTTGCCGCCCTGACCAAAGCCCTGTTTGAGGCTGCCGGTCACAAGGGCATCGCGGTGGCTTCCATTGACGGCCTCGCCGCCGCCCTGCACTCGGCTCTGCCGGCCGATCTGGACGCAAAGGGCCAGACCGACCAGCTCGGCTTCATCCATCGCAAGCTCGACGGCGCGGACGTCTACTTCGTGGTGAACAGCGGCAACCAGGCGATCACCGGGACCGTGGCCTTCCGCGCCGCGCAGCCGGTACTGGAAGCCTGGAGTCCGGACTCGGGCAAGGTCTTCTTCTCCACCACCAATGCTCCTGGCAAGCGGTTTCCGCTGGAGCTTGCCCCCTACGAGTCGCGGGTGTACGTGCTGAGCGCCAAGAGTTCAGATCCGCAAGCTGCCGCCCCTGCTGCTCCCAAGCAGACCAAAACCTCCGACCTGAGCTCCAACTGGACGGTTCGCTTTGACGACGAGAAGATGGACACCGACATTGCCAAGCTGGGCAGCTGGACCGAGATCAGCGGCCGCCAGTACTTCTCCGGCGTGGTCACCTACAGCCGCAACTTTACCGTGGATGCAGCCGCCCTCAAGGCCGGCCGCGTGCTCATCGACTTTGGTGTTGGCCAGCCGACCACCGACCCCCGGCCTCCGGGCTCGAACGGCGTCCGCGCGCTGCTCGATCCGCCGGTGCGCGAAGCCGCTATCGTCAAGGTGAACGGCAAGCAACTGGGCTCGCTCTGGCACCCGCCTTACCAGATCGACATCACCGACGTGGTTCACGCCGGCAACAACTCCATCGAGGTCCGGGTGGCCAACACCGCCATCAACCTGATGGCCGGCAATGGCCCGCACGACTTCACCGCCCTCTACGCGCTCTACGGCAAGCGCTTTGAGATGCAGGACATGAACAACCTGCAGCCGCTGCCTTCGGGGCTGATGGGCCCGGTAGTTCTGCTCAGCGCCACCAAATAGCTTCAACGCAGTTCAAGACCAGCAACGGGGATGGATTCGTCAGGAATCCATCCCCGTTTTTTTGCGCACACCCCGGTACCCGGAAGTTTCGCATGGGGATATATTTTTCATCGAGAATCGGGTTAGAATAGTTATGTGGTCAGACCGGGTGACTTCCTCCGACCGGATCATTTCTTCGACCCACGAACAACCGTGACGTTCAGCACAGCTAGGCGTACCGATTTCGTTGCACACTCTGTGTGTAGGGGCATTTAGTGGCCGACCACGCTACTGGAGCCGCAAGTATCAGTCTTCAAGAACATGAAGGGCTGTCCAGACCTGTACTTCAGGCGTGGGGAGATCCTCAAATCTTTTTAGGACAGCAGGTTGGGCGCACTCTGGAGGGCGGAAAGTCTTCCCCGCAAGAGGTCTGACCAAGGTCCTGGTTGAACGGTTCGATCATCATTTTCACCGCATCTCCTTCCGCGGGTGAACCTTGTCCGCGGGTTTGTGAAACAAACTGCCACATTGCGAGACACAATTGCCTTCGACTTTACACATCCATCCTTCCGATAACGTGCTGGTTGCCCTGCAGCCGGTGAGCAAAGGCGACGCCCTGGAAGGCGGCCTCACGGCCGCATCCGACGTTCCCTTTGGCCACAAGATCGCGCGTCAGCCCATTGCGCCGGGCGAGTCTGTGATCAAGTACGGCTACTCCCTGGGCGTAGCCAAAGTCGCGATCGCGCCGGGCGAGCATGTTCACTCCCACAATCTTGCCAGCGCCTTGCAGGGCTCGCTGGAGCGGGGCGGCTTCAAGACGGCTACCGCTTCCCTGCCCCCCAGCAAGGGCGCGGCCCGCACCTTTGAGGGTTATCGCCGTCCCGACGGTTCGGTGGGCATTCGCAATGAGGTCTGGATCATCAACACCGTAGGCTGCGTGAACCATACCGCCGCCCGCATTGTGGATCAGGCTCGCCAGCAGTTGGCCGGAAAGTACCCCACCCTCGACGGCATCTACACCATGAGCCACCCCTTTGGCTGCTCGCAGCTGGGGGACGATCTGGTGGCCACGCAAAAGCTGCTGGCAGCGCTAGTCCGTCATCCCAACGCCGCGGGCGTGCTGGTGCTCGGTTTGGGTTGCGAGAACAACCAACTGGCCGACTTCCTGAAGCTGGTCGGCGACCAGACTCCGGGCCGCATCCGCGCCTTCAACGCCCAGGATGCCGAAGACGAAATCACTGCCGGCGTGGCGCTGGTGGCGGAGCTGGCTGAGTACGCTAGTCACTTCAAGCGCGAGCCTGTCCCCGTCGATGAACTGATCGTGGGCATGAAGTGTGGCGGCTCCGATGGTCTGTCAGGCATTACCGCAAATCCGCTCGTGGGCCGCATTGCCGACAAGCTGGCCGCGGCCGGTGGCACTGCCATCCTGACCGAGGTGCCGGAGATGTTTGGCGCTGAGGATGTGCTCTTGCGCCGCGCCTGTTCGGCTGAGGTTTACGACGCAACAATTGACCTGGTCAATAATTTTCGCGAGTACTTTCGCAAGCACAACGAGCCCATCGACGAGAATCCTTCGCCCGGCAACAAGGACGGCGGCATCACCACGCTGGCTGAAAAATCTCTCGGTTGCGTGCAAAAGGGCGGAACGGCTCCTGTGGCCCAGGTACTGCGCTACGGCGAGCAGGCTCAACCCAAGCTGGGCGGCATTGCCCTGCTCAACGGCCCAGGCAACGACGGCGTCTCCGGCTCCGTGATCAGTGGCGCGGGCGCACACTTGATTTTGTTCACCACCGGTCGCGGCAATCCCATGGGCTTCCCTGCCACCACCGTAAAAATCTCCACCAACACGCCGCTGGCGGAGCGCAAAAAAAATTGGATCGACTTTAATGCGGGCCCTGTGGCCGATGGCACCGCGACCCTCGACGAGCTGGCCGACGCACTCTTTGATTCACTCATAGACATCGCTTCCGGGCGCAAGCAAACCCAGAGCGAACGCAACGGATACCGCGAGATCTCCATTTGGAAGGATGGTGTAACCCTGTGACAACTCCTACGACTGTTTTGCCCAAGCTCAACGCTCAATTGGTCAACAAGGGTGCGGCTCTCCCTGAACGCGTGTTGCAGTTTGGCGAAGGTGGCTTTCTGCGCGGCTTTGCGGACTGGATGATCCATGGCATGAACCAGAAGGGCCAGTTCAACGGCCGGGTGGCCGTGGTGCAGCCCATTGCGCGCGGCATGATCCGCGAGCTGAATCAGCAGAACGGCCTCTATACCCACTTGATGCGCGGGATTGAGAACGGCAAGGTTGTGGAGCGCATGGAGCTGGTCACCTCCATCAGCCGCGGCATCGATCCTTACATCCACTTTGCGGACTACCTGGCTTGCGCGCAGAACGCCGATCTCCGCTTTGTGCTCTCGAACACCACGGAAGCCGGCATTGTCTACAAGCGCGAAGACAAGTTCAGCGATACGCCCCAGGCCTCGTTCCCCGGCAAGCTCACCCGCCTGCTCTTTGAGCGCTACACCGCCTTCCAGGGTGACGCCTCCAAGGGCCTGGTCATGCTGCCCTGCGAGCTGATTGACCGCAACGGCGACAAGCTCAAAAAGGCTGTGCTGAACATGGCCGCCAACTGGCAGCTGGCTCCCGAGTTTGTTGAGTGGGTCAAGACCGCCTGCATCTTCACCAACACCCTAGTTGACCGCATCGTCACCGGTTACCCCAAGGCCGAGATCGGCCAGCTCTGGGAGCAGGTCGGTTACGAAGACAACCTCTTCAACACCTCAGAGGTCTTCCACTTCTGGGTGATCGAAGGTCCGGCGTCGCTCCAGGCTGAGCTGCCGCTGGCGGAGTGCGGATTCAACGTCGTCTTCACCACCGACATGACGCCTTATCGCGAGCGCAAGGTGCGCATCCTGAACGGCTCGCACACGGGCATGGCGCTGGGCGCGTATCTGGCCGGCAAGACCTTTGTGGGCGATTGCATGAAGGATACGGTCATCCACGGCCACATCCAGAAGATGCTCAACGAAGAGATCATCCCCATGCTCACGCTGCCCAAGGCCGAACTGGAAGCCTTTGCCGCCGCGGTGCTGGAGCGCTTTGCGAATCCCTTCATCGACCACGAACTGCTGAGCATCTCGCTCAACTCGGTCTCGAAATATACGGCCCGCAACCTGCCGATTCTGGAGCAGTATGTGGCTAAGAAGGGCGCGGTGCCCACGCGTCTGGCCTTTGGCATCTCGGCACTGCTCGCCTTCTATCGCGGCACGGAGATTCGCAACGGTGCGCTGATCGGCTCGCGCAACGGCGACGAGTACCCGATCAAGGACAACCACGACATTCTGGAGTGGTTTGCCGAAGCATGGACTGCATACGACGGCACCGAAGCCGCAGCCGCGCAGCTGGTGGATGGCGCTCTGGCACAGAAGGCCTGGTGGGGCAAGGATTTGCGTACGGTTCCGGGCCTGGCCGCGGTGGTTACTTCGCAGCTGCGGACCATCCTCACCAAGGGCGCGGCTGAAGCCTTCGCAACCCTGTAAACCAACAGGCGCAGAAACGCACAAAGGCCTCCGGATCTCCGGAGGCCTTTGTGCGTTTCTGCGCGACCAATGCAACTCTCTCTCCGCAAGCGCACCCATGTTCAGTACCATGACATCCTTTACACATTGTCTCCGGACATCCTTTACACTTCGGCGCAAGCGCAGACGAGCGCCGAAGTGGGGGGACGATGCCATTCAAGCAGATGCAGGTACAGGAACAA